>Ga0078972_1017234_pt1 | contig 10430 bp, 9 predicted proteins | sample YelNatPaOPGAMG01_FD_67568 | JGI IMG/M metagenome (GOLD analysis project Ga0078972, IMG submission 67568) | Hot spring thermophilic microbial communities from Obsidian Pool, Yellowstone National Park, USA - OP-RAMG-01 (SPADES assembly) (version 2) | ecosystem: Environmental > Aquatic > Thermal...
TCTCGGCTGAGGGGAAGGATGCCCAGCCTCCCCACCGACTCCTCCGGGCTCATTCCCTGCGCGATTCCCCTGATGATCTCCGGAAGGGCATCCTTCACTATCCTTCCTTCCCCCACCATCTTCAGTATCCTCTCCAGGTGCCCCTCCTCAACCTTCTCCACATCCACGCCCTCCCTCTTCAGGCTGACCATTGTTTCCTCCAGCGTGGCAGCGATCAGCGTCGGGCTAGCGCCCGTTTTCCTCACCAGCCTTTCGAAGAGCGGAAAGTTGTCTGAAAACGCTATGCGGTCGGCCAGCTCACGGCTCAGCCCGTGCTCCCTCACGAGCCTCGCCACCCTTTTCTCCGGCATTTCCGGAAGCGACCTCCTCACCCTCCTCAGCCTTTCGCGTGACACCGGGATGGGGGGTATGTCAGTTTCTGGATACATCCTTCCTGCTCCCGGGAGCGGGCGCATGAACTCGGTGTTTCCGTCAGGGAGCGCCCTGCGTGTTTCCTCAGGTACTCCTTCAATTGCTAGGTTTGCCCTCTCGACCACAGCCCTCAGGGCGGCCTCCGCGTTTTCACTGGGTCCTGCAACGAAGACCACAGCATCATTCTCTCCGGCTTTGAGAACCGCCCTCAGCCGGGAGACCTCTTCCTGGGAGATTCCGTAGGCGGGCAGCTCATCGGTGTGGAATATCCCGCCAACCCTTCCGTAGGTCTTCGCCCTGTCAGCAAGCTCTGTTCCGAACCTCCGCCCGGGCTGGAGTTCCATCCCCACCAGCCCGGCAAACCCGCGCAGGATCACAGCGAAAACCCCTTCGCCCCTCTCCAGCGCCCTGCGTAGGAGATTGCAGCGCGTGCCCGAGAAAACCCCGGATACATCGGTTACCTCAGCTTTGGATGGTCCCGTGCCACGTTTTTTCAGCTCCCCCGCTATCTCAAGGAGCCTCAGCTGCCTTTGAACCTCCCTCCTTATCACCTCGGGAATTAGCGCAAGCTCCTGCACGCCCTTGATCTCCTGCCTGGCCCCCTTTGAGATGGAGATGTTTATATCCTGCCTGATTGTGCCTATTCCCCTCCTGACCCTCCCGGTCGCACGCAGGACCCTCCCGATGTAGAGCGCGGCCCGTGCCGGGGTCTCGGGATCATTGAAATCCGGCCCGGTCGCTATCTCCACCAGAGGTATGCCTAGCCTGTCCAGCCTGTAGTGTATAAAGGCATCGTCCTCACCAACCTTCCTCGCGGCATCCTCCTCCAGGCATATCGTGGGGATGCTGAACCTTTTTCCATCCACCTCCGCATGCCCGTTTGTGGCGACCAGCATCGTTCGCTGGAAGCCGGAGGGGTTGCTCCCGTCGATGACTATCTTCCGCATCACGTGTATCTCGTCCACCGGCTCTGCTCTCAGCATGAGGGCTATCTGAAGGCATATGTCGAGCGCCTCCTCATTAACGTGATGCGGCGGCTCGCAGTCGAGCTCAACCAGGCAGGAGTTATCCGTGACCTGATACATGAAGCTTTTTCCCTTCATGGCCTCAGAGATCGCAGCCCTGTCCACCTCGCCCATCTCGCTCTGGGAGGGCCGAAGTCTCCTAACGACCGTAAACTTCGGTTCAGCCTCAGACAGCCCGGAGGGGCACCTGCAGAAGAGCTTGTGCGTGTTAAGCTCCTGATGAATCTCGAATCCGACCCTCAGTCCGAGCTCGGAATAGTCCGCCTCCATTCTATGACCAGTTTTTACCTATGGGGGATGCTAAATATCTTTTATCGCTTGGACATAGTCTTCTCGGGACGGAGATGGATGTTCTGAAAATAGCGCTGATCCCGATCCTGCTTTTCGCAGGGATGGGAATAAGGGCATTGTGGAGGGGGGTCAGGTGGAGGTATCTCCAGATCTTCATACTCTACTTCACCTACCCCGTTCTCATGTTCACAGAGATGGTGAAAGCCAATCTCACGTTTTCCCTTCTGGAGGCCGTAATCCTTTCAATTGGATACATGGCGCTCTGCTTTGCGGTAAGCAGCATCACCTCGCGAGGGATGGACAGGAGGGATAGGGGAACTGTGATCTTCAACTCAACCTTCTTCAACTCAATGTTCCTCCCCTTCCCCATAATATACGCGTTTTACGGCGACCTTTCCGTTGCGCTGGTATTCAGCCTTCCGTTCATGGTGGTGCACAACACGCTGGGAGTGTACCTTGCGGCAAGGTGGGGTGATGGTGGGTCGCCCCGAAAGGCGATAGCGGAATCGATGACCTTCCCGCCCATACTCGCCCTCGCTGCGGGTTTGCTGGCCAGGCCGTTTCTCTGCGGCTACGTTTCCACGCCCCAGTTCTCCCTCGCGAGCTCCATCGGAACGCTGACGGTCTACCTCAGCCTCGTTTTCGCCGGACTCATGATACCTCTCTCGGGGGAGAGCGTGACCCTGAGGAAAAGGGTACCTGCCCTGATAACGCTCAACCGGCTCGTGCTCTCGCCAGTCCTTTCGGTCCTGATAATCCTGGTGTTCGGACTGAACGGCGTCCTGCGCAACACCTTCCTCATAATGGCGTTTATGCCGACCGCCTTCACGAACGTTATCATAGCCTCAAGGTTCCGGCTCGATGTCGAGGGAACGGTTCAGAGCGTTTTCGTGCCAACTTTCATCAGCATTGCGGCGGCATTCCTGCTCAGGTTCCTAGGGCTTCTGTAGGCCGCTCATGACCCTCGCCCCGTAGGACTCCGGCATCGTCCTCTCAGTTATCTCCCCGGCGAGATTCGCGCGCATGAGCTCCCTCACCTTCTCCATGTTCCTCGTCTGGCCAAGAACCCACATGAGCTTCACCCAGGCGGTTTCCGGCAGCATGTCCTCGCCCGGGATAACTCCCATCTTCAGCAGGTCCCTTCCTGTGGAGTAAACCTTCATGTCCACCCTTCCCCAGAGGCACTGGGAGGTCATCACCACCGGAATTCCGGAATCCACCGCCTTCCTTATTCCCCCAAAGAGGCCCTCTGGCGCGTGACCAAGTCCAGTTCCCTCTATCACAAATCCCCTGTATCCCCCGCTTATCAGGCGTTTCATCAGGTCTGACCCGAGACCCGGAGTGACCTTCAGCAGGGCGACCCTTTTCTCAAATTTACCCCTGAGGACGATCCTCCCTCGCTCGCGCGCGCGCCTGTAGTCGCTCCTCAGCATTTCTATTTCCTTTCCCCTCACGATCCCCAGCGGCAGCTCGTTCACGCTCATGAACGCGTCCCTGCGGCTTGTGTGGCACTTTCTGACCTTGGTTCCCCTGTGGATGAGGCAGTGGTCATCGTCCATTGAGCCGTGCATCACCACGGTTACCTCGGCTATGTCTGAGTTGGCTGCGACTGATACCGCTGAGATGAGGTTGAGGGCAGCGTCGGTGCTGGGCCTATCCGAGGAGCGCTGCGAGCCAACCATCACGACCGGCCTGTAGAGTCCCCCAAGCATGAAGCTGAGGGCGGCCGCGGTGTACCCCATTGTGTCGGTCCCGTGGGAGACCACAGCACCCGAGGCTCCCCTCCTTATCGCCCTTGCAACCGCCCTTCCTATCCTAACCCAAAGCTCCGGGGTCATGTGCTCGCTGAAAACGTTGCAGACCTCCTCAACCCTTATGTCCGCAATTTCAGCAAGCTCTGGCACAGCACCGTATATCTCGTGAGGCGTGAAGGCCGGGTAGACCGCTCCTGTCCTGTAGTCCACCTTGCTCGCGATCGTCCCCCCGGTGCCGATGATGGTGACAGGCTTGGCCGCTGCGCTCCTCTCCGGAAGCGGTGAGGGTTTGAGCGATGGCGGGCTTCCCCTCTCCAGAAGGGTTATCCTGGCCTTCCCGGAAATTTTCACCCCAACGTTGTACCCGTTGGGAAGCTTTAGGACAATGTGATCGGGTTCTCCCAGCTCGGTCCGGGGCATCAGCAATCCCTCATACCTCCTTCCAGCTACCTCCACGAGTATCCTGTCCCCGACCCTGGCTGAGGCCCTTTTCAGCAGACGCAGAACCAGCCCCCGGTATTCGGACATGCTACCATATGAGTTCAATCTAGTGGCTTATATTGATGTGAGGTGTCTCACGGCAGCTTGGAGGGCTTGAGCCTGCCGTGGATGTCCATCTCCCCGTACCTTATCCGTATGGAGGATATTGGGGTGCCGTCACCCGCGAGGACGTATGGCACCTCAACTATGTCCAGCGGTTTCAACCCTTTTTCAACCCGCTTCCTGTTTATCTCCTCGGCAGTACCCCTTGTTCCCGGACTCACAACTATCGCATCGATCTCGTGGCTCTCAGCCGCGGGACCAAACGGATCGTTCAGGATGGTGAGCTCTGTCCTCTCCAGCCAGTCGTTCTGTGAGATGAAGCCCAGCACATCAAAAGCCCTAACCGCCAGAGGCCTGACTCCAGCAGAGTCCTTCCTCAGCAGCTCCTGCATCTGGTCTGAGCAGAGCCCCAGCACCACCCTCTCCCCGACCTCGTATGCCTTTGAGATCAGGGCCCTGTGTCCGTCGTGAAAGTAGTCAAATGTTCCGCCCACAGCGACCCTCTTGTACCTCATGCTCAGCCACCCAGCGATGACTCCAGCTCCTTCCACTTCCTTTCAAGCCTTCTGTGCGAGAACGGTTTTGCCCCGGGCCCCACGTATTCCCCCACCACGTGCCCGTTTCCTATGAGGTAATACTTGGTTGTCGTCAGGCCCTCCAGTCCGACCGGCCCCCTTGCGTGTATCTTGCCTGTGCTTATCCCGACCTCAGCCCCGAGCCCATACCTGTATCCGTCGCTGAACCTGGTGGACGCATTTACCATGACGGAGGACGAATCAACGCCCCTTAGAAAGGCGAGCGCATTCTTCATGTTCTTTGTGACTATCCCATCCGTGTGCTTGGATCCGTAGGTGTTGATGTGGTCTATTGCCTGCTGGAGGCTGTCAACCACCCTTATCGCTATTATGAGATCGAGGTATTCGGTCCTCCAGTCCCTCTCGGTTGCCCTCTTCGCATCCTTTATTATCTCCCTGGTCCTCTCGCATCCCCTCATCTCCACGCCGGCCTTCCTGTACGCCTCCGCAATCAGCGGCAGGAACTCCCCGGCTATTTTTCTGTGAACAAGTAGCTTCTCCACCGCGTTGCACACCGCGGGGTACTGCACCTTCGCATCCAGACAGATCCTGACCGCCATCTGGAGGTCAGCGTCCTCGTCCACGTAGATGTGACATATCCCCTCCGCGTGGCCCAGCACCGGGATCCTCGTGTTCTGCTGGATGTACCTGACGAACTCCCTGCTGCCGCGCGGAACGAGGAGGTCTATGTACTCATCCAGCTCCAGCATCTCCCTCACCTCCCTCCTCTCCTCGAGGAGCTGGATCCATCCCTCCGGTATGCCCGCGCCCTCGCTGGCTCCCCTTATCGCGTTGAAAAGCGCCCTGTTAGTGTTCGCGGCCTCCCTCCCGCCCTTCAGCATCACCGCGTTTGCTGACTTCAGGCAGAGGGAGGAGAGCTGCGGCAGGACATCCGGCCTTGCCTCGAAGACGGCGCCGATCACGCCTATCGGGCATGAGATCTTGTAGAGCTCCAGCCCCCTGTCGAGCTCGACCGCGTACAGCGTCCTTCCGATGGGGTCCTCCAGCCCTGCCACGCTTTCGACCATCCTGATTATGTCGTTGATCTTGGTTTCATCGAGCTTGAGCCTCTGCATCGCGGCCCTTGAGATCCTCCCCCTCCTGAGCAGCTCCTCGGCCCGCCTCATGTCCTCTGAGTTGGCCCTCAGGATCTCATCCGACCTCTCGCGTATCTCCGCAGCAATCCTGTGCAGGGCACTGTTCCTCGTTTCAACCGGAACGTTTGCGAGCTTCAGCGCGGCTTTCCTGGCCTCCTTCGCCTTCTCAATCACTCCGGTCATCCGCTCCTCTCCGGGAGAAACAGCGTGCCGATCTCCTCCCCCCTCACTATCCTCTCCAGCACGTTCTTTTCACCGGAATTCGCAAGAACCACAGGTATCCCGGACCTTATCGCAATTTTAGCAGCCCTGATCTTGGTCCTCATTCCGCCGAATCCCCTGTAGTTTTTACTTGCCAGCGCCTCAACCTTCTTCGTTATCCTCTCCACGACCCTCACGACCCTCCTTCCCCCTCTCCCGTAGTCCGAGTAAAGCCCGTCAACGTCAGAGAGTATTATCAGGAGGTCGGCGCGCGAGCCAACCGCCACATATGCCGAAAGTGTGTCATTGTCACCAAGCCTTATCTCCTCGACCTCAACGCTGTCGTTCTCGTTTATCACCGGTATCACTCCCCACCTCAGGAGGGTCAGCATCGTGTTCCTGAAGTTCTGGTACCTTCTCCCCTCAATGAAGTCCTCTCCAGTCAGCAGCATCTGGGCGATTGGCTGTCCGTATTCCTCGAAGTACTTTGAGTAGACCTGCATCAGTATCCCCTGCCCCACGGCCGCCGCCGCCTGAAGCTTTGGCATCTCCCTGGGACGCTTCCCGAGGTTCAGGCGCCCCACGCCCGCACCTATCGCCCCAGACGAAACGAGGATTACCTCCTTCCCCATGCTCCTCAGCCTCATTATTTCCCTCACGAGCCTTCCCACATTCGCGGGGTCCAGCCTACCCATGCCGTTTGTTAGGCTGGTTGTGCCGACCTTCACAACTATCCTTTTTGCCTCGGAGAAACCCTTCCGCACTTCAGAGGCGTCCATGGTCATCATTAGACTCTGGGCGCTCGTTCATAAATACATCTGTCACCTCTGCGCAACGCAGAAGCTGTCCTCGGAGTCGGGTATCTCTCCGGATCGCACCACATTCAGGCCGGCGGAGCGGACCATCTCCTCGAGGTCATCGGGTCCGTGCTTCTTTTTGAGCGATGTGAGGATTGCCAGGCCCCCGCGTTTGAGAACCCTCGCCACCTCGCGCACGGCGCGGCCCGGGTCCGGCAGGTTCTGGAGAACCGTGACGCTCACCACGACGTCAAAGCATCCGTCAGCAAACGGCAGGTTTTCCGCATCCCCCCTAACCATCATCGCCTTTCCCCTCCTCCCCGCTTTCTCCAGCATCCTTCCGGAGATGTCGATCCCCACCAGCACAGCGCTCCTCCTCGCGAGGCTCTCCAGGAAAAGGCCGCTTCCGCACCCCAGGTCCAGCACAGCGCCGCACCTCCCGGGCAGAAAGCTCTCGACGACCTCGTATTTGCGGCGCTGAATCTGGGCGTACCTCCTATCGTACACCTCCGCAGTTGCATCGTACTTCCCGGTGACCTCGAGCTTTTTTCCCATCGTATGGAGTTATAACCCGACCACCTAAATTCCTGATGGGCTTATGAGGGAAAGGATATCCAGGGTAAGGGCTGAGATGAAGCGGAGGGGCTTTGACGCGTTCATAACCACCAGGAGCACGAGGTACCTCTCCGGAACTACTGCGGGAAAGGCGGTGATAGTGCCCCTTGATGGCGAGCCCTTTCTGATATGCAGCAGGCTCGAGCTGGGGATGGCTGAGAGGGAGAGCAGGATAAGGAGGATCATTGCTTTCTCATCGTGGAGGACCCCGCTGATGAGGGGGGAGAGGGTGAGGTTCTGCGAGCCCTGGGAACTCATCGCGGATTGCCTGCGCGGACTGGGCTCAAGGGCCGTAGGATATGATGCGCTTTCCAGCGAGACCGTGAGAAGGATGCGATCGCGTCTTGTGGCCTCGCTCAGGAGCGCCCCGGATCTGATGCTGGAGGTGAGGAAGATAAAGTTTCCGGATGAGCTCAGGGCCATGAGGCGCTCCGCGAGGATGGCGGCGAGAGGGATGAGGTGCGTGGAGGAGTGCGTTTCTCCCGGAAGATCGGAGCTTGAGATCGCGGCTGAGGCTGAGAGGGAGATGAGGCTGGCGGGATCCGAGGGCACGCCGTTCGGGACCATAGTTGCGTCCGGGCCGAACTCATGGATGCCGCACGCGTGCACGGGCGCGAGGAAGCTCAGGAGGGGCGACCTCGTGGTGGTTGACCTGGGCGCCACGTTCATGGGCTACGCATCCGACATGAGCAGAACCTTCTCCCTCAACGCGCCGGAAAGAAGCGAGAGATTGATTCAAGCGGTAAAAAGGGCACAAGGCGCGGGTCTATCAGTGGTCAGGGACGGTGCAACCGCCAGGGAGGTCTATGGAAGAACGAGGAGGGTCATTTCAGGGGAGGGGTATCTGAGGTATTATCTGCACGGGGCCGGGCACGGCGTCGGGATGGACATTCACGAGCCTCCGAGCCTTGCCCCCACCTCGAACGAAGTCCTGAAAAAAGGGATGGTGATAACCGTGGAGCCCGGAATTTACGTTCCCAACGTTGGCGGTGCAAGGTGGGAGGATACCGTAGAGGTAACCGGGAGCGGGTATGTGCAGCTGACCGTGCTTAAATGAGCAGCAGGACCTTCCCTGTCCATATCCAGAATATTGCGAGCAGGCAGAGCACGGATATTATAAGAAGTCCTGTTCCCCACTTCGAGGCCTGAGCCCTGATGCATATGTAGCCGAAGGCTCCCGTTGCAACGAGGATGCCGATCATGACGATGCTGAGCACGATCTGCCCGATGAGCCTTGCCAGATCCCCGAAGATCCCTGTTAGGGCTACCGCTGGAAGGACGACTGCCAGAACCACTATCAGTCCGAGAATTATCCATCCGCGCATCATTCGCACCAGAAAAATTTACACGATTCCCCTTAAAAGGTATGCTGTGGTGAATTCAAAAATAAAAAAATACAAAAAAGGCCACCTATGCGCGTTTTGTGGCCTCACGTCTCGCCTGTTTTTCAAGGACCTGATCTAGCTGTCCTGTGCTTCTGCCAGCAGGTCTGGCAGTAAACAGGCCTTCCCTCGGTAGGCTTGAATGGTACCTCGCACTCAGCTCCGCAGTCGGAGCATATTGCCTTGTGCATCTCACGTGGTCCGAACCTTCTAGGCCTACCGAACCTACCATACGCCATTTTTCTACTCTCCTTTTCTTTTTTCACACAACTCGAGAAACAGTTGCCTGCTCTCACGGCTTTTCGGAGAAAAGCCAGTTGTGCTCTTTTGATATTCAGATAAAGATGCTTATAAAGCGATGGTATGCGCGCTTTTTCATCCAAAAGGTGGACCCAGCGGGACTCGAACCCGCGACCTCTGGCTTTTCCGGAAAATCGTGCGAAGCCAGCGCTCTACCACTGAGCTATGGGCCCACCATCCTAACGGATGAAAATGGACGCTATTATCCCTTTTGCTCGAGACATTTTTTCAGGAAGTACTCGTGGAGCCTCGTGTCAGGGGTTAGCTCCGGGTGAAACGCAACCGCTGTTAAATTGTCCTGAACCGCTCCGACTACCTTTCCCTGAAATTCCGCGATCATCCTCGCCTTCCCCCACAGGCTCCTGATCACGGGTGCGCGTATGAAAACACATGGAAAGGGCTTCTCCCCAAGGATCGGGATGCTCAGCTCAACCTCAAAGGATTCCCTCTGCCTCCCAAACGCATTCCTCACCACCTCAATGTCCATAAGGCGAAGGAGCGGCTGGCCCGTCCTCTCCACCTGCTCGTCTCCCTTTTTCGCCAGAAGGATGAGGCCCGCACATGTGCCCATGATCGGGACTCCGGACTCCCCCATTTTCCTAACAACCTCAAAAGTTCCGGTTCTCTCCATCAGCTTTCCAATTGTTGTGCTCTCTCCCCCAGGTATGATCACACCGTTGATGCCCTCAAGATCGCCCGGGCTGCCCGCCCATATTGCATCGCCCTCTATCCCAAGCTTTCGCATCGCCATTCTGGTTGCGGCTATGTGCTCGGAAACCGCTCCCTGAAGTCCTATCACGCCTATCCTCAACATTGAATCACATTTACTTTCCTCCCATAAGTGGCTTAAGAGGCTGTCGGAGCTAACGCCTGGCTCAGCGCCACCCACATTTTTTTATGGCATGGGGAGGAGTTAACTCCGGGATTTACCTGCGGGGTCCAGCAGATTTCAGAATGAGGGCGCTGGGTCCGATTCGCATGGCTGAATTTGACTGTCATGGATGCGAGGGACCTGCCACCATGAACGATCCGGGATGCAGGGCGTGCGTTTTCGGTAAACTGGGAGCGGAGGGGGAGTTCGACTGGGTTTCGATCGGAAGGGAAACCGTGAGGATATACACCTCCAGGGAGCTCTCCATTCTGGCGAGCGCCATTGCCGCTGCCAAGCGCATGGTGGTTGATGGGATAGCAGCGGAGGTTGGCGGAAGAAGGGAAGGGTTGCGCGGCGAGGAGCTGAGGGCGGTGGAGGAGCTGTTCAGGGTTGTTAGCGAGAATCCCCACGGGTGGGAGGAGAAGGATATCAGGGAGGTCAAACGCCTTTTCGGGAGGGCTTACGGGAAAAAGGGTGAGGAGATTTTCAAGGGCTCCCTAGAGATCCTGGAAAGGGTCCTGGGCGGGGTGAAGTTTCTCAGGAGGCTTTCCCCCGATGGCTACGACAG
>Ga0078972_1017236_pt1 | contig 10430 bp, 8 predicted proteins | sample YelNatPaOPGAMG01_FD_67568 | JGI IMG/M metagenome (GOLD analysis project Ga0078972, IMG submission 67568) | Hot spring thermophilic microbial communities from Obsidian Pool, Yellowstone National Park, USA - OP-RAMG-01 (SPADES assembly) (version 2) | ecosystem: Environmental > Aquatic > Thermal...
CTCGCAATGGGCTTCCCGTTTAACTTTACCTCCAGCTCCTCGCTTTTCTTTGACACAGAACATCCCTGCTCCTGTATATAGACCGGCAGTGCATCGTCCCTTGCAGGGTACAGCCTTCTTACCTCGTTTTCCTGTGTTTCCTTGTCTTGCCCTGTCAGGGAATTGATCTCATCGGGCAAACATATGGATGCGAGGGAACATGCTGGACACTTTGGGCTGTCCACGAGTGGCGGGGGCATATCCTTTGATAAGGACGCATCTCTTGCTTCCAGCACATATGAGGAGGCAAGAGCGATCAATTCTTCCGTGATCTTAACGGTTATTCTCTGTTTGGTGCCAAAGTAATAAACCATTCCCGTCTCGCACGCATACCCATTCTCCCTTAGGATCATCGCCTGTGCACATACCTGAATCTTATCCGGTAGCCACAGTCGGTCTTCGGTTTCTGGAGGTCTGCCTCTCTTGTATTCTACCGGAATCACGCTATTACCTGCCCCTTCGATCAGGTCCATACGCGCGATCAGTCCGGATTTCTCTCCAGAAAGTAATACGGACCTTGCATGGATCTCCATGGTTTCAGCTGACTCTTCTGCATTTTCAGATGGAGGCGCCAGATTTCCAATCTCCATATCAACGTTACGATGCCTGGATCTGCCTTCTATGGTTTCTGCCGAATCATGAAATTCCCCTTGGACATATTCGAGATAAAAAAGTCTCCTGCAAAATGTGTATTCGTTGAGCATTCGAACCGGAAGGAGATCGGGCAACGGATTTTCCCCCGTTCCGTCCTGCGTCATGCTTCACCTCCGCAGCGAGAAAAGCCCAAGTCCAAAGTGTGCGCCATAACCTATTGAAAAAGGTGACTGAACCGGTTCCGCAAATATTATTTCAAATCCGTAACCTGATCTCCTCTGGTCACCCTTCCTGCCCCTGACAAATTCTGCCCAATAGAAACTGTGCCCTTTCTTTTCCAGCCTTTGTATTCTCCTTACGGATATCGGAGCCGGCAATCCATGGTTTGCCGACTCTCTCTTCACCTCATTAATAAGCCACTGGTTGAAGTCCCCGCGTCCCTTTCGGTAATGCCTGGTAGGCACAAAAGGGGTTTCACTTGTAAACCTTGTACCTGTTTCGTTCACAGCAATTTTTTCCATGGTTCCCCATTGGATGGGAATAATACGTATGTCAGGTTTTCCTCCAGATTGCCACAGGCTCTTCAGGGCGTTCAGAGATTGCATTTCACGTTGGTCTAGACTGTCCTTTCCCGCGATCAACATATGGTCTATCCTGCCGTCATTATCGGCATCCCACGGAAGGATGCTGACATGCCTGTGGCCGGTCAGAAATTTACCATTGGAGTCTCTTCCGCTGAATTTTGAGGAAACCTTTGACTGATCCCCCGTTATTCTTCGATTGATCCCCATCAGCTTTCTATGCACTCTTTCTGAGATAATAACGGTGTCCAAAACTAAAGGCAGGATCTTGGATTCGAGTGCAAAAAGCACTGACGTGACGTTTTTTTCGCTTCGGTAAACAGTCCGATTTTGATCGATAAAAAAGCAGCTGTCTGAAATCGCATATCTTTCCTGCTTAAATGCTGGGGGGATGCTATCCCCGCGTTTGAACATGTCTTCTGTGGTTTCCTTCAGTGCATCGATCCACCGCAGCTCTTCAGGCTTATGCTTGCCTTTTTTTAAAACAGGCAAGGGTTGTGCAGCGTCATATTCATCCTTTGGCATCGCGACTGCCACTTCTATACTGTGCATCCCATCCGGTACACCTTCTTCCCGCATCTGAAAGCAGTTCCAGTCTATGGGTCCCGAGGGATAGTACAATTCCATCCTTGCCCATGACTCACTCCGACCCAGATAATTAATTCGTGAAAGCAGCCTGTTCAAATCATCTCTTACCTCTTGTGTGAGAGATACATCTTCCCAGCCAAGCAGAATTCTATCAGTCGGTCTAACCGTAATGAATGCGTCGTAAATTAGTTGCTTATCCGAAATATCTCTGGAGTTCTCGCTCATGTACGTTTTAATGTAGGATGGACTCGCCAGTGGAAGGTGGAATTTTGGACTGGAGGATGCAAGAGCACTGAATATATTTTCTGCTTTTGCCTCGTTAAGATCTGGGTATTTCCGTTTCCATGAATCGAACAGCGCCCGGATTATGCGATATGGAGAGGGTGGCCACTCCGGCAAACCTTCATTTACATTTCTTCCCCAGGGTGTGGCATGAAAACGCCCTGTAAGAAATTCCAAGCTAATAATCAACATGATGATTCCCGCCCAGTCCACTATTCTTGTCAGTCAACTTGATCAGTTACTTTAGGCTGGTCTCCACTATTCTTGGGGTTTTCCTCCTTCTCCTTCACCTTTGTATTGATTAATGTTACCGGAGGATTGGAAAAGAGACCCTTTTCGGTGCAGGATCGAATTAAATCCCTCAGGTTACCCTCTATCTCTTCATCAGCTGGAAACTGGAACCCGGCCGGTTCGGTAACCACTATCCTGTCTTTGATTTTCAGGTCACATGCAGTTCTCAGCCTCAAGCCATTCCTTAGAAAACGTGATATTTTATAGAAGGATAGGGTAATCAGCAAGTCCCTGGCATCCGGAACGAGATCATAACTTTCAATCAGGGCAAGATCCAGATTGAAATAAGCCTTTATTTTTGCTGCAGTATATTCAATCCTGTAAAACGGTACGTTACCGTAGACGTCTTTGTCTAAATTCTCTGCCCTTAGCTTTCCAGAAGGATCGATGGGATTGTTCTTGACGCCTCCGGAGGAAGCCTCCCTGACATCTTCAGCCTCGATGAATCCGGTCAGCATTCTTGGCACCTTTACCCTCCCATCCTCAAGATTAGCCATAAAGGCTCCATGTAGCAATGAATTTATATCAAAGTGGAACAGCGTCTGCCCCACTTTCTTCCAGTCTATGGGCTTTCCCTTAGAATAGGACGCCATTTGCTTAAATTTAGCAGCAAAATCACTATCGCTTATTATGAATGGCGAATTTATCCTGTGGGCTTCTATTAAGGAGCTCGTTTCCGTATCAATATTTTTTCCGGTTAACTTAACCTTGATGTACGGAAGCCCTTCCAGTTCAGTTGAAATGTCTGGCCCCCCGTTTTTAAGGCAAACATTCTCGAGACGGTTTGCCATTGACTGGGCCGTTTCAACGAGCAGCATCCTCCTGCCGTCAGGCCTCTCAAACACCGCGGATCCGAGATCAGGGAATCCCGTGGGCTGAAATCTTTCACCCTGAACCGGCACAAGCTCTATTTCCATCAAAAACCTTGGCGCTGTTTCCAATTTTCCATATTTTCTTTCCATTTTTAATTCACCTGTTCTTTCGAATTAAGAACCATTCTTGTCAAGCCCATCTCATTTCTAACCGGCAGGAGAAGGGCAGCGGCAATTCTAACTCCTCCCGGCACGTCCGGAAAGTGGCATCTTATGGGATCAAGGCCACTGGAGTAAAGCCTTCTTTGTGCGATCTGGCACGCATCATCTATCCGCCCCGCGTTAAGAAGAGGAATAATCGATATCTCTGGTTTCAAATTCACTGCTTTCCCGCCGCCGTTCCTTACCCCCAATGGGAGGAACATAGTCTTAAGCAGGGCCCATGTCCTTGGTACTATTTCAGAATGTGGATCCCTTTTCCAGTTGTAAATAATGGTCTGAATCTCCCTGTTCACGTCTGCGTTACCCCATTTTATCCACATCATTCCGAATAGAAGATTTTCGATAAGTTTTTCATCGATATCCCCTTCGATGAAACGGACGATGTCGTTTGTGTCCAGCTTTATTCCTCCCCAGAGAGGGTTCCTGCCGGTGGAAAACCTCTCCGCATCGATCATTCTGCGGGTCAGTACACTTACAAGCCTCGCAGAAAGGGAATTTCCTATGTATGAATACTGTCCTCTGCCGTTTGACCAGCGAAAAGGCTTTCCGGGATCCACGGGTTCAATGTTTGCCCTGATTGATCCAACTTTACCCGTTGGACGGATAGATGCAAGGGCAGCAGCGATCTTGAATTCAGTGCTTCCATCATTAGCCATGGTAAGCCATCTGGAGCTTATGCCTGACAATGGACCGCTGATCATGGGCTTTTTGGTATGATCTCTTTTTGCAATAGCCTTTTCAAGTGTTCCTATTGCAGATAACAGTTTGATCATCTCCGAAGCTCCTCCCCGCGAAAGTACTCCAAAGATTCGCTCATCGATGCTTGATCGGCAAGCAGCCAGTTCAGCAGGCGGGGCAGGCTTAAACTCTCTCAGAAAAGAATCCACCCTGCTCAGTATTGGATTCAGCTCTCGGACAAGGTCCGCTTCCTTGCGGAGTTTTACCTTAAACCGGCCCGAAGGAACAGTTATGAAACTGTCACCACGCCTTTTCAGGATAGTATATCTGACAAATTCAGAAATCCCCCTGTCTACACTGAGAGAGGATACGGATTCTGCAAATTCCAGGCCCGTTCTTGCGGGTCTCTTGCCAAGATACGATCGCCCCTCCTTGAAAAATGCCTTTAATTCACTTATTTTCACCGGATTCTTCCACAAAGGCGCCCATATCTCAGACGAGTTTTTGTCATTCTGCGACGAGGATGAGTAGCCAATGGGGCTGATTGCCACAGTGAAAGGGCTCCTTGAAACGCCACTGCTTATGCCCTGTCTCTTCCCTATGCTGCTGGACCAGAAAATTGAACCCTCCATCAACAGGATGAACTCCCATGGATTGATGGGAAAATCTTTCTGCTCTATACCAAAACCCTGGTTGAATCCACCAGAGCGGCCTGGGTTAAATTTTCCTATAGGAGACCTGACCAACCCTGATGCGGGATTCCCGAAAAGGGCATTTTTTAATAATTCTCTTGAATTGGCTTTTCCGTTCTGGTCTATAACCATCGCTTCCAGGTTTGACATGAATTCCTTGGAGTATTCAAAACGCCCCTCGTTGCCACCGCTTCCCATTATAGGAGGATATCTCGCATTGCCGTCTGGATCAATCAATGCTGCGACATCTACCCATTCAACCGCTTTTGGGTCCAGGCGATTCCTGCATGCCCGGATTATATAGGATTTGTTGTCTCCTCGTGATATGGTATTGAATTCAGTCTTGAGTTTTCTCACTAACTTCAATAATTCTTTAATTGAATTATCAGCTCCATGTGGGTTTGACGAATCACCTATTCCAGCAATTTTAATGTGGACATCCTCTATGGTACATCCAGCAACATCTATGCCTTTAAACATGGGTTGATCCATGGCTTCACGCAGATTAGAAATTAACTCTAGAAGTTTCTGTTTGGCTTTTCCCTTCTTTTTCTCCACTTCACCTGAGATTTGGCGCATCATCTCACCGATAATCACATCCTCACGGGGGAGCTCTTGCCAGGTCTGTATCTCCTCTATAGTTTTCCGGTAAAGATCAAATCGGGGCGATGAGTCTTTGAGTATGGCATTAAGTCCGCTTTTATCGTCTCCCTGATAAAAGCCACTTCCGCCGTTCCATGGCGAAACGATGGGGGTTGGAGAATATTCGTTTAGGAAAAAATCAACTAAGGCGCTTTCGTCCAGAGAAGAGTTGATCGTTAACCTGTCCACGGACCACATTCCACTGATATCCGGATCCTTCTGTTCCCCCACCAGCCTAAGGACCGCAAGCGATTTAAGGTATGAACTGAAAGGTTCGGGCCGGCATCCGTTGAGATCGAGCGTATATTGCATTTCAGGTCCCCCCGCTGGCTCTTCTGTCCGCTGCCCTTACAATGGCCTCCAGGAACCCCAGCCTGAAAATGCCAAGTTCCGGATCATTGATTAAGTTTAAAATCCTGCTGAGCCAGCTGTCCCCCTTGTTTCCGGTTCCGAGTTCCATTATTGACAGGTCCAGTTTTGAACTTTTTACCACCAGCCCTGAACCTAGGTTGACACTTGGTACAATATCGCCGTCCCAGACCCCGCAGGCATATCTTCTTCCTTCTTCCATAGGGATATATTCATCAGGCATTGCCCTGATGGAAACCCTGACCTTTCCATGATGCGATGCTGCCAGATATGCGATGAGATCACTTTCCCCGTTTTCTAATGCAAGAAGTCCAGAAACCAGTTCGTGCCTGAAGTGTTTTCTCCTAATCTCGTTTTGACTTGGATGATCAGGCAATCTGCCACTATTCCAGCAATCAGGCGGTGCCTTGGCCATTAAATCGTTCAAAATGGCCGGCTTTCTTATCATGGCCTGGAAGGATCCATGGCCTTTGCCAGCATCATGCCAACGAGCTCCCAATATTATTTCCCGTGAAAACCCACCTGCAGGATATATGATGGCTGTCATTTCCTTCGCAACACTCACAACCTCGTCTGTATGCTCGGCTATTGTTTTCCATTCGTTTATGGAGGAAACGTTGCTGCCATATCCCTCAATCAGATTCCTGGAATTAGGAACCACAGGAAGAACCTTCACTTTCGTGCTCGGTTCCCATCCTTCAACGCTGGAATAACGTCCTTCCGATGCCTTAAGCATAATAATTCTTCCGGGAAAGACGCCGGCAGTATCGGTCAGTTCAGCCCATGTGCCGTCAAGAAAATCCCACGTCCATGCCGCCATCCTTTGCTTGATCAGCTTTCTGAGATCACGAACCGGAGCGGAGCACAGTTCATCGCTTCTGGGAAACGGCTCATCCTCAAGTGAATCCTTACCGGCAAAGTCTCGCCAGAATACCTGAACGTTGCTGCTCCGATCATTTCTTATAAAACGAGATATGTCTATATCCTGTCCCGTCAGGTCTGTATCAGTGTTAAATAACTCAAGGATATCCTTTGGGCGTATAACGTCTACATCGTTCATTGATGCATTGATCAGGGGGAAAATTTCCTCACCCAAATTGTTTCCCTCCTTCGAAATAAGAAAATCTCGACCCTCAGAGATGGTTTCCCTGACATAAGGTGGAATCAGATTGTCATCGCCTAAACCCAAAAGGTCAATCCAGAAAATTTTCCCGTCATCAAATTCTCCGTATCTGTTACATCTTCCAAAACGCTGGACCATAGAGGACCATGGGGCAAGTTCTGTAAACAAGGTTTTCGCCGATATGTCCACTCCAGCCTCTAAAACCTGTGTTGAGACGGCTATCGTCCCATTATTTCCTGGCTTCTCAAGGAAACGCTTCAGGATAGAGGATCTCTCCTGGCTTCTAAAGTGAGAATGGATCAATATTATCTCAGCGGCTGGTTTCTTCTTCTGCAATTCACGATAGAATTTTACAGCTCTGTCAACAGTGTTAAGAATCACGAGTGTTCTCGTTCCCGGAGAGTGTTCTTTCAAGACTTCGTCTGCCAGGACTTTGTAGTCATATGGATCCATTTTTACCCTTTTTAAAGTCTTGTTACTGCTCAATACCTTCCTGATCCCATATCTTTTATAATCATCAGCAGTGAGTTTGAAGATCGTACGGTCTCCAAGTTCGACTCCGAAATCAATACTATTGAGCCAGTTCTGGTTGATCGTGGCACTCATCCAGGTAGTTTGTGTGCTTTTTGCGGTCCCATAATGCTTTCTGAAAGCCTCAAGTTGAACACTCGTCGTCAGGCCCGATCCCATTAACTGAATCTCATCCATAATCCATAAGCAATCATTGTTGAGCAGGCCAAAATGAGCTGGCCACTTATATCTGTTCATCCCGTAGCCTCTGTTTAAAGCTCGGGAAAGTAACATGTCCTGGGTGCCCATTATTATCGCATCCCTTTCCGGGTAGATATCCCAGTTGTAGTCTTCCTCACCTCCCATGAGCGTGGTGACCACTATCTTATCCTTTTCTGCCCATGAAGCTTGGTAATAATCCACTTTGTCTGTGCCGCCTGTTTTGACAATGTTTATTTTTCCCCCCAGTAAACCCTCCTTTTCCAGCCATAAAAGTGCATTATCCCGGGTCTGTTCAACAAGTGCACGCATTGGAAGACAGTATACCAGCCGTCGAGGGGTACTTTGCCGGACATTTTCACTCTCATGGAACCTCCTTCTCCATAACCATGCTAAAATAACTGATGCCGTCTTTCCTATTCCGGTAGGAATGTCAATAACAGATGGGAATGTAGCACTTTCCGCCAACAGTTCCTGGAATGGATAGGGTTCGTACCCGGTTGAATTTTTAAAAAACTCTGGGAATTTCATCCATCCGCCCCATAAATATTCAAGCTACAACCAATTAGCCTAGCGACTGCTTATATATAATTTTTTACCAAAATAGGGGTGTGGGACACAATTATTTCTTACCCTTTTCCTGAACAGTTCCAGGATTCTTAGTTATTATAACATAATCTCTCTGCCCAATGTATCTTCTTGGAATATCTGCCTTTCCTGATTTGCCGATTGGTGTTACAGTTCGTTCCAGAAATCCTTCAATCTCGTCCTCCTTCAGCACGAGCTTTCCATTATTCAGCTCCAGTCTTCTCACCATTATGATGGATATCTATAGATAATTAGTAACCTCTCGATGCATAAACATCCATGTCAAGGATGATGGACAACGACATTGGGTACAAGCTGGAGGAGATCAACAGCATCCTTGGAAAGAGATACAAGCTGGAACATCCTGAAAGGGAAAGGGACTGGAGAACATATGAACAGGAGTTCTCCAGAAGAATAAGGATGGCCTTGTGAAAATACCCCGCTATCCTAATAAGAAACTCGGTTTAATCTCTCCGATAAATGAAGCAGTTATAACTTTAACATTGAAAGAAATTGAAGAAATAGATGGGAAAAATGAGCTTAGGACATCATTTATTAGTGACAGGGTCAGGAACGCTCTTAACAGGAGCAGGATTAATGTCGTCTTTGTGCGGATTTCAAGAGCGGATGGGACAGGTTTCATAAAGCTCAAGGAAAATGTCGATAAAATAGCAGCTTTCGTTGTGGATATCATATATAGTCACCCAATGGTCGATATTGTCACCTTGCCCTATATTGAATTTTTGAATAATGATTCCACAGGCGATCTTGTGGAATTCGATAACCTTATAGGAGCTAGGATTTCAGAGATGGCTAGCCTTGGAGTGGGGGGAGGTAAAATCGGGTACTTCCTACCATCGTACTATACAAGAGATGGAATCCCCAGATTGATAGAAAGCTATATTTCGAGATTCGGAGAAGAAGGAGTTTATATTTGCGATTTCGAAGGAGGAACTTTTTCTGGCACAGGCTATTCGCTTGTATCGCAAGTCTCCAGAAAGGTAGCAGGAGAAACAGGTAGTGAAGCCTATGCATTGTATGTCTACAGCCAAAAAGAAAAGAAAAAATCTGGAGGAGAAGTTTCATCAGAAGATCTCCTTGCACTTATGAATGAGGCTTCAATAGTTGGTCCCTCACATAAAAGACCGGTACTACCGAAGGAGATTGTTGAGAAGCTCAAACAGGATCAAGTTTTTAGCCCAAAGATGCTCTACACCAAGGATTTCTTGTTCTATCAATACAGTGACTACAAGGGAACAAATCAGTTTAATGATTGGGTCTCCACTGTGGTTGGGGCAGGCGACTCGGTCTCACTTGATCATAGAAAAAGACTTGCAGACATATATAACGGCAAGAAAACGCAAGAGGCTATAGAGAAAATTATCGCTGATCCGAAAGAGACAATTAATTCATTAGAACGTGATGATTTTAAAAATGAATTAAAGCAAGTTAATTCTAGAATGCGACGAATAAAATAAGTGTCCGATAGTAGATTTCACTAATCATCTAGATTACAAATTTTATTTTGGCTATTTCTGCTTTAGTCACTTCCTTTGGATCCTTGTAGCATGTCATGGTTTCCTGCACGCTTCGGTGTCACACTCATTCTTTCACCTTAACTGTCCCACAAAGAACTCCTTTCGGGACACTCAAAAGAGAGAGGCTTGAAAATGAAAGAAATGTGATTTATGAATGGTCCGAAATCTTCAATCTAAAAAATATTGATAACATAACAGAAAGTGCCTTATCTTTTTTTGATAAAGAGCATAATCATCACTGGCCTCTCAGCAAGGGTAAAAGTAATATAAACTTTGAACAAATTAAGAAGGGGCTTAAAATTTTACTGGACGATAGCAAAGATGCAAACGAAATAAATTTGGCTTTTCAGAACTTTCAACGTAACTGATTTTTGATAGTTTCCCTCCGGTTTTTTCGATTTCCTTGAACGTTTTCTCTGATATTTTACGACCAAACTTATCAACAGCTTTCATTAAATCCACCCCTCAACCCATTCCCTCATCTCGTATTTGTCCCTGTCAGAAAACGGTATCCCGAGGTAGTGCCGTAACTCGGTTATCTTGCTGTGGCCCATGGAGAGGAAGATGTGGTCCATAAATGACGGGTAGTAAATCCTTAGCCATGATGCAATGGTCTTCCTGAAGGTCTTCTGTGATATACCGTCCGGTGAGAACTCCTCGTG
>Ga0078972_1017237_pt1 | contig 10429 bp, 8 predicted proteins | sample YelNatPaOPGAMG01_FD_67568 | JGI IMG/M metagenome (GOLD analysis project Ga0078972, IMG submission 67568) | Hot spring thermophilic microbial communities from Obsidian Pool, Yellowstone National Park, USA - OP-RAMG-01 (SPADES assembly) (version 2) | ecosystem: Environmental > Aquatic > Thermal...
CAACGTCGATCGTGTTACCATACTGACATTTGGTGTGGTAGGCGTCACCGCAGCGCTGTCCGGGGTGATGTTGAGCGCGAAATTGTTGATGGTCAACGGCACTCTGGGTGTAGGTTTTGAGCTGCAGGCCATTGCCATTAGTGTGCTGGGCGGCACTAGCTTGACAGGAGGGAGCGGTAACCTGCCTGGAACGTTTGTCGCGGCCTTGTTGCTAGCTGCAATCAGCAGCGCACTTAACATCTTAAAGGTGCCCCCCATCTATCAGTATATGGCATTAGGGTCGCTACTGATCTTTGCTTTGGTGCTTGACACGTTGCGCCGGCAAATTGTCACCAGTGTGGCGATGCGTGGTCGCTGATCGTATCACAACTCACAGAGAAGAAAGTCACAGGTCAGGTTATGGAAGCAGCTGCCACTCTTGAAAGACATCCTGGTGGGATCATTCTAAACATTCTGGGCAAGTACACCATCCAGTGGATACTTTTACTGGCCTTAATAGTGCTGGGAGCGTTCAACCCAGCTTTCCGCCAGCCAGCCAATCTGCAAAACATTCTGCTGCAATCAACTTTCACCGGTATTTCGGCAGCTGGAATGACCTTACTCATTATGAGCGGAGCTTTCGATCTGTCAGTGGCCGGTTTGATCGGGTTGTGCGGTGTGGCGCTTGCTCAGCTTATGCCCAAGCTCGGCGTGGCGCCTGCTATACTGGCCACAGTGGTCTTAGGGGCCGTGCTGGGGTTGGCCAATGGCTTAATTGTGACCAAAGCACGTATCCCGGCTTTTATCGCTACTCTGGGTATGATGAATATCTTTTTGACCTTGGGCTTTATGTGGACGAACGCTCGAGTCATCCCGGCCACCGACAAAGCTTTCCGCTCTATCTCCAGCACCACTGTGTTTGGCATGCTGCCGGTTCCATTCCTGGTAATGATCGGTGTCTATCTTATTAGTTACGGCATCCTGCGCTACACCACCTATGGCCGCTACATTCGCGCTGTGGGAAGCAATCCAATAGCGAGTAAGGTAGCTGGCCTGCCCGTGGACAACGTGTGTATCTTCGCCTTCACGCTCGTAGGGCTGTTTACAGGGCTGGCTGGTGTGTTGCTGACTTCTATGCTTTCCTCGGCCAACGTGATTATGGCTACCGGATTTGAACTGCGCGTAATTGCCGTAGTGGTCGTGGGTGGCACCAGCTTGCAGGGTGGCCAGGGTACTTTGCTTGGCTCTATCACGGGCGCGTTATTCTTCAGCGTTATCAGTAACGCGCTAAACATGTTTGGCGTGGCTGCCTACTGGCAATATGTGGCTGTCGGGCTGATCTTGGTGACCGCGCTAGGCATCGAGGCGCTGCGCAGCCGCTTCATGGAAGTCGCGCGCGTTTGACGTTGCGCCTCGGGAATACATCTGCCATTCTCCTGAGCGATATTATGGCTCTCAGGCATCTCCCAGAGGCCTATGTTCGAGGCTTCAATGTGTCACGCCACGTTGGACGGCTCCGTCTCCTTCATGGCACCTCCACGCGGCACAGCTTCGGAGTGTGCAAGCTCGCCCGCCAACTGGAGTGGGCTCACCTTCAGGAACGTCGTGCAGATCAGATAGCTGAGCAAACCACTGATGCCGACACTCGCCACAACCATTATGGTGGTGTCTGTTTTCTCGATCAGCCGTTGCACTGCCAGCATCGTCACCACCATCAGGGTCGTGGCAAGTGCCAACCGTGCCAATCCGTCCAATATTCGATGGCCGTGGATACAGCCAATCCGTCGTCGCAGAATCAGCAACAATGCCACTACCTCGCCCGACACCGCCAGTGAGTTTGCCAACGCCAGCCCACCATGCCCCAACGGCGTCATCAACAGAATGCCCAGTAAGATGTTGAACGTTGCCGATCCAGTTGCGAGGAACAGAGGGGTGATGGTGTCCTGACGCGCAAAGAATGCGCGTGCCACCAACTCCAGACAGACGTGAGCAACCAGTCCCAACGCGTAGAAACGCAAGGCGATGTATACCGCCTCAGTGGCAGCAGCATCGAACGCACCGCGCTGGTAAAGCAATTGTAGCAGCGGCTGACCCAGCATGATCAGAGCACACGCAGCAGGTAGGGCAAGCGCGAGCACCAAGCGCAAGGCGCCGGCCAACATGTTGCGCAAACCCCGCAAGTCACCGCGCGCTGCCATATCGGCCAGGGTGGGAAGCGCCACCAGGCCGAAGGCGGTGCCGATGATCGTCTCGGGAATCTGCATGGCATCCCAGCCCCATTCAAGCGCGCTGACACTGCCGGCGCCGAGACGCGAGGCGAGATTCGTGGTTGCCAACATCGTCAGATGGAAAACTCCCAGATCCAGCACGCGTGGCCCAAAGAGTATCGCCACTTGTCGCACCGCCATTGCATGCACGTCCAGCACAGGCCACCAACGGAAGTGGTGATGCAGAAGTGCCGGGATCTTCACTATCAGATGCATGCATGCACCGATGACCGCGCCAAGGGCCAAGCCACGGATGCCCCACAAGGGCACAAGCCAGACGGCACCCAGTATTGTGCCCAGCGGGTAGACTACCGGCGCCAACGCGGGTAGCCAGAAGTGTTTGAAGCCATGCAACGCACCGGTCTGCACCGAACTGACACCGAAGATCACGGTGGAAAGCAAAATCAGTCGCATCAGCGCCGCGGTCTCGTCCTGCAACGGAGCCGGAAAGCCAGGTGCAATGACGGCGCGCACCAACCAAGGGCTGAGGAATGCCATCGGGATTGCGAGGGCAGCGATTGCTAAGAAGACCAGATTGGTAAAGGCACTGGCAAGCCGCCAGGCACTCATAACACCTTCTGTGGTTAGCAGCTGGACAAAGACGGGGATGAAAGCGGTTGTCAACGCTCCGCCTGCCACGATGGTGAACAAGAGATCGGGCAGTTTGAATGCAGCATAATAAGCGTCCAACTCAGCGCCCAGGCCGAACTGGCGCGCGATCAACATGTTGCGCAGCAACCCCATGGCAGCCGCCAGCGCAAACGCGCCGCCCACCCACAAGGCATTGCGCACCAAGTGGCTGCGCTGCGCCGATGCCTCGCTCAATGTGCGCACAGGGCCGACTCCCTCCGTTGGAGACACCTCTACGCAAGCGTCGCTGCCTATGGAGAAGGGATTACACCACCGTCAGCAGCAAGCGCTGCAGCCGCCTCGCCATAGTTGGGGTTCAACGCGAGGGCGCGTTGCCAGTTTTCGCGCGCCTCGGCCAGACGCCCCAGCGCCGCCAGGCCCAGGCCCTTATAGTAATACACCTCTTCGATCTCGCCGGCCGTGGCGATCGTCGCATCGGCCAGCGCCAACAGCTCGGCATAGCGGCCCGTCTCGTAGTATGCGAGGAAGGGCGCAAACTGATACCACAGCATGCGCCAGGGCAACCCGATGACCCGCGCCCGATCGAACGCGGTAGCCGCCTGCTCATATTCACCCAGGGCGACCAGGGCGCTGCCCAGGTTGAAATGGGCAAAGGGATCATCGGGACGGCTTGCCACCTCGTCCTGGGCACGTGCCCGGGCGCGCTTCCACATCACGCGATCGTCCATCTCCGCGCCCAGGATGCCCGTGACAAGCGGCGCCCTTTCCGCGGTGAAGACGAGCAGATAGGTGCGATTGAAGACCGCCCACAAGGCATCCAATTCCTCATAGGAAATCCGAATCCCCTGGTAGGGCGCATCCGCCTTGACCCCAATGCTCACGTATGAGTCATAAACGGTCCACGTGCGCAGTGCATCGTCATAACCGGTGATCAGACGATAATGCCCCATGCCGTTGTTGGGCTCCAGCTCGAGCCACGTCTCAATCATCACCGGCAGCCCGTTGCTCAACAGGAGGCGCAGCCTGTCCGCATCGCCGTCGACGCGCACCAGCGCGTGGAGTCCCTGCTGCCTCACGAAGGCGGCCATTTCATAGGGGCTGACGTTCTTGTCATCCCAGTTCGGTTTGAGCGCAGCGGCGACCTCTGCCTGGCCCAGGGTGCTGCCGAAATAGCTCAGGTACATCGCCAGAGTTGCCGGCCCACAGTTGTTCCACTTCTGCCATATGTGGGTGATGCCGCTCAGCTGTACAGAGGGCGCCGCCGGCACATAACGCGGCGGAGGGGCCACCACAGGCGTGCCCTCCGGCGGCTGCGTTGCTGCGCGCGCCGGCGTTGTCGCACCGCCCAGCGGCAAAGGGGATGATGGCGCCGACAGCAGGCCCACCGCCCAGCCATCCGGCAACGGCGCGGCTGGCGTGGGTGTGCGCGCGACGACAACGGCGGGGGACATCTTGTTCGCCTGCTGCCCACCCTCGACCGCTGCATCCGCCCCCACCGCCGGCAGGGAAGGTGGCAGCGCCGCAGCGACAGGAGTGAACGGCAACGGCGTAGGGACAAGGGGAGCCGGCGGGCGACGCAGCATAGAGACCAATTCCACGCGCATGCGCAACAAAAGCTCACGCGCGCCGCCGTAGCGTATGCTGCCCAGCACCAATAGCGCCGTGCATATCCCCAGGATCAACGACACGAGCGCCGTCACCGCCCAGATTCGACACCCTCTCATCACCGCTCTTTCCTTCGGCGCGCGCACAAATAAAAAAAAAGCGGCAACTCCACTTCTGGAAAGTTGCCGCAGCGGGAGCGACGGGATTCGAACCCGCGATCTTCGGCTTGACAGGCCGACATGTTAACCGCTACACTACGCCCCCTTAATAATACGCTACCTGTATTCTGAATGCGATTTTAGCCTAAAGAGGCCCTCTTGTCAAGTCTCGAACGCACAAAAAAGGGGTTGAAAAAGCCCTGCGCACGGCTCATAGCACGGGCAACCCAGACGCCCTGCAACACTTTCATCCAGGGAGAGCCTGCGCGGCGGCAGAAATTCGCCATCTCCTCCGCACTCCATCTGACAGGAGACACCCGATATGCTATAATCCGCGCCGCTGAGCCATCACCACACATCACGGGAGATATGCTATGCAAGTGCTGATCACAGGTGCCACTGGTTTTGTCGGTGCCAACCTGGCGCGCGCGTTGTTGGAACGCGGCGCACGGGTGCGCGTACTGCATCGTCTCACCTCGCGCCTGGATGCCTTAGAGCGCCTGCCGGTAGAGCGCGTCGTCGGCGACATCCTCGACCCCGATTCCTTGTGCGCGGCCATGCAGGGTTGTGCACTGGTGTTCCATGTGGCCGCGGTGGCGCAGTACTGGCGCAACCACGCCGATTGGGTGTATCGCGTCAACGTCGAGGGAACGCGCAACGTGGTGCAAGCTGCCCTGCAATGCGGCGTGGAGCGCCTGGTGTACACCAGCTCCTCTGCCGCCATCGGCCCGGCGCCGCGCCCCGACGCGCCGGCGGACGAGACGCAATACCTGCCCGAAGCGTTACGCTGGTTCGTCTATGGCCACAGCAAACTGTTGGCCGAGCAGGAGGTGCAACACGCGGTGGAACAGGGCCTCTCCGCCGTGATCGTCAATCCCACCATCGTGTTGGGGCCGGGCGACCTGAACTTCGTCTCGGGGAGCACCATCCGCGCGGCGGTGCGCGGGCAGCTGCGCATCCTGCCGCCGGGCGGCAGCAACCTGGTGCACGTGCAGGACGTGGTGGCGGGGCACATCGCTGCTGCCGAGCGCGGCCGCACTGGCGAGCGTTACATTCTGGGCGGCGAAAACCTCACCCATCGCCGCGCCGCGGAGATCATCGCCGCGGTGACCGGCGCGCCGCCGCCGCTGCTCACCCTGCCCGCCTGGTCACTGCCCATCGTCGCGCGCCTGATTGACGCCTTCAATGCAGTGACGCGCACCCGCGACCCCCTGGTCACAGGCGATCAGGTGCGCCTGGGCGCTCAATACTTCTATTACAATTGTTCCAAGGCAATCCGCGAGCTAGGATTACCTCAGACCCCTTTCCGCCAGGCAGTGGCAGACGCCTGGCACTGGTATCGCGCTCATAAGTTGCTATAAGACGCGCGCCTACCCTGACACGCACGAGAAAATGGTCTTCATCATACTAGCAGACGTGGCATGGATTAGAGCGGATGTTGTCCCACAACCCCTGAGGATTCGAACTGCACAACATGCGAAAAGTGCGAGGGAGATCTCGCGCCCTTCGTAATCCAGGTCCTTTCCCATCAGTACGGGCGACCAGCTGGTCGCCCGTACCATCTCCTCAATCCGAAAAGTGCTCCACCGCAGATGCACAGAGATTGCAGAGTGTTTCACCTTGCTCCGCATCTCTAGCTGGGAAGCCGATCCCCCCCAACCCACATCACCACTGATCTGAGCTATGCGTCACGGAACAGCAACTTTACCTAGCGCTCACCCCAATTTGCCAGCGCAAACTCCCAGTTCAGCAGCTTCTCGAAAACAGCATTGACGTAATCGGCACGCCGATTCTGGTAGTCCAGATAGTAGGCATGTTCCCACACATCGATGGTGAGCAACGGCTTTATCCCCGACACCAATGGCGTCTCCGCATTGGCCGTCTTGACGATCTTCAGCGTGTCGCCATCACGCACCAGCCACGCCCAGCCGCTGCCAAACTGTGTCACCGCTGCACTGGTGAACTCTTGCTTGAACTTCTCCATATCCCCAAAGGCAGCCAGGATAGCCCGTTTCAGAGCTGCCGGTGGCTCGCCGCCGCCATTGGGTCGCAAGCTATTCCAGTAAAAGGTATGGTTCCAGGTCTGCGCGGCATTGTTGAAGACAGCCACCTTGTCCGGCTTGCCTGCCACCGCTCGAATGAGCTCCTCCAAGCTCAGGTCAGCGAGCTCGGTGCCCGCAATCAGCCTATTCATGTTGTCCAGATAAGCACGATGGTGCTTGCCGTAGTGAAAACTGACGGTGGTGGCAGAGATGACCGGCTCCAGGGCATTCTCGGCATACGGTAAGGGAGGTAACACATGGACATTGCTCTGGTTGCTCATCGATTCCTCCTTATTCTGATACTCCTAATAGTCATTGCACAATAAAGGCAGGATGTTTTTAGAGGTACTTAAATTGCTCTACATAGCTTATGGAACAACTCGACCAGCTTGGTCATCATTCCCTCAGTATACTCTGCTGATGCTGAAATCGTCAAAATCGCAGGGTGGAATGGCAATGCTACCGACCTGAGGATTGGGTAGCTCAGTAGCGCTTCCTTCTGCCCCGGGTGTCGCCACGGCGCCGAGAGAGACACTTTACGTGAGTGATCACGAAAAGTTGACGAGATCGACCTCCGCGATTATCATATAAACTTTGGATTTCCCTATAGGAGCAAGTTGGCAATGGAACAGGTTGAGTTGAATGCAGATCTGCGCACGCACTTTGGCAAACAGGTGAGGCAGCTCAGGGCACAAGGTTGGGTGCCCGCCGTCGTATACGGCAGCCACTACCCCACCACCCCGATTCAGATCGAAGCAAAGGCATTGCAAAAGACCCTCGCCCGCGCCGGCGGCAGCAAGCTGATCAAGCTGCAAATCGCCGACCGCGAACCTGTCTCGGTGCTGACGCGCGAGGTGCAGCGTGACCTGCTGCGTCATCACGTCATCCACGTTGACTTCCAACAAGTGGTCATGACCGAGAAGATCACCGCGGAAGTGCCATTGCATCTCATCGGTGAGGCACCGGCAGTGAAAGACCTCGGGGGCATTTTGGTGTACGGCGTTGACCGCATCGAGGTGCACTGCTTCCCGGCAGACCTGCCCCCGGCCATTGAGGTGGATCTGAGCGCGCTGAGACACTTCCACGATGCCATCACGGTGGGCGACCTGAAGCTGCCGGAGACGGTCACCGTGCTGACGGAGCCGGAGACGACGATCGCACGCATCGAGGCACCGCGCATCGCCGAGGCGGTAGAGGAAGCGGCCGAGGAGGCACCAGCCGAGGAGCCTGAGATCGTCAGGCGACGGGCGGAGCGTGAGGCAGAAGAAGAGGGAGAGTCATAGCGCACATCCCGGAGGCGCGCTAGGCGGTTCCACCTCGCGCAGCAAGAAGTACCAGCCGATCCCCTTGTACATCAAACCGCGCCACAGCGCCCGGCGCCGGGTCTTCGCGCAAGATCCAGTCCGCCAGAGGCTCACGGATATGGCGCTCGATGATGCGGCGCAGCGGCCGGGCGCCCCATTCCGGTTGGTCGTTCTGACGCAACAACCATGAGCGCGCCGTCTCGGTGACTTCCAACGTGATGGCGCGCTCGGCGGCTAATGCACTCTCCTTCTTGAGCAATAAGTCCAGAATCTGGCGCAGGGTCGCTTCGTCCAGACGGTTGAAGAAGACGATCTCGTTGAAACGGTTGAGAAATTCTGGCCGAAAATGGCGCTTCAATTCCTCCTGTGCCGCCTCGCGTGCCACTGCAACGGGAAGCTGGGGATCAGACAGGTATTGATTGCCGATATTGCTGGTCAGGATGATCACCGTCTCGGCAAAGCTGACGGTGCGTCCCCGCCCATCGGTCAACCGTCCCTCTTCCATGACCTGTAGCAACACGTCCAGCACACGCGGATGTGCCTTCTCCGCCTCGTCAAACAGCACCACCGCATAGGGCATGCGGGCGACTTTATCCGTCAGCTGGCCACCTTCCTCGTAGCCCACGTAGCCGGGCGGCGCACCGATCAGGCGGCTCACCGCATTCTCGTCCTGGAACTCGCTCATATCCAACACGATCATGGCATCCTCGCTGCCGAACAGAAACTCGGCCAGCGCCTTGGCCAGCTCGGTTTTGCCCACCCCGGTGGGGCCGAGAAAGAAGAAGCAGCCAATGGGCCGGCGCGCGTCTTTCAGACCGGCGCGCGCCATCTTCACGGCACGACTCACCGCCAGCACCGCCTCATCCTGCCCGATAATGCGCTGTCGCAAGTGTTCCACCATATTCGCGTACCGTGTGCGCTCGTCGGCACCGAGCCGCCTCACCGGTATGCCGGTCATCTGGCTGACCGTGAGCATCACATCCTCGGCATCCACCGTTTCATCCCCGGCCATCCCCATCTACCGGCCGGCAGCGGAACGCAGCCCCATATGCACCATAGCGCAAGCACGATGCAACAGATGCACCGCGCTCGCCGGCAGAGGTGTGTCGGTCAGATAGCGCCCGGCCAGCTTAGCAGCCTCCTTGAGACTTTCATCCGCAATGCGCACCCCATAGTCCGCGGCGATGCGCGGCCGGATCACATCCAGGATGGCAACGGTCTCCTCCGGCGTGGCAGGCTCGACGCGCAACACATGTGCATGTTCCGCAATCACGGCGTTGGGTTGGAGGCGTTCGGTGTATTCCGCCTCTGTAGCGCTGCCTATGATGGCCACTTCGCCGTCGAGAAAAGCTTTTTGGAGCTCCCTGCCCGCTGCCTCCGGGAAATCGGCGCGCAAACCACCGAAGAAACGCGCGATGTGCGGCACAAACAGGATGCCCCCACGTGCGCGACGCAACCCACCCTGCACCGCAATCAGGGCATTGTCGAGCAATGCCTGCTCATTGATCACAACCAGACTTTTCAGCCCGGATGGCCCATTGCCCTCCGCCATCAGGAGCGCCAGGCTGTAGACGAGCGAGCGCTTGCCCACCCCCGCTGCGCCGACCAACATCACGTGGCGGTTGGTCTTCAAGGTGAGCAGGCCGATCAGGTCGCGCAGCAGGCGCTCGCGGAAGTACACCGGCGTGATCTCACCCTGCTTCGCCAGGGCGACATAGTCCGTGGTAGTGGTATCGCGCGCCGCGCTGAAAGTGCTGAGCATGTCCTGCACGGCGTGGAGTGTGATGCCGTAGCGTTCGAGCAGGCGCGCCACCGCGACGCGCTGATCGGTCATGCCCACCAACACGTGCTCTGTGCCGAGGTAAACCTCCTCGCGCGCACGCGCCAGGGTGAGCGCTTCGTCAAACACGATCAGGAGCTCATCCGAAAGGGGCACCCGCCGGTTATCGTCGGCAACCCAGTCGAATTCCACATCCGGCGCCACGCGCTCACGTGCAAGCGCGGCGATCTCCTCCCCAAAACGTTCCCAGCGATGACCGCGCCCCGCGATCAGCTGCTGCAGCATCCTGTGCGCATTTGCCTGGGGGCTCTCGACAAAGGTGAGAAGCAGAATTTCTGGGGTCAACACGCTGCGCCCGAGAGCCCTCAAACTCGCCGCTGCCGCATTCAATATACGCGCCAGCTCTTTGCCCACCAGATTGGGATTGAGTGTACCACGCGCCCGCGCTGCACTCGCCATTTGACTGACGACACCTCCTGCAAACCGTAGAACCCGTGGTCGCCCGAGCGCGCCGCTCGCCCCGGCAAAAGGCTACCCTCCCAGAAAGAGAGGGCACGCGTCGGCATGCCCGAGGACGCGCGGCAGAATGTCATGCAGGTCTGGCACCATTTCTAATTCGTGCAACCGATCCAACGCCACCCAACGCAACTCGCCGGCCTCCTTTGAGACCACCTCACCCTGGGGTGCTTGGCCGACGAAGATG
>Ga0078972_1017239_pt1 | contig 10428 bp, 6 predicted proteins | sample YelNatPaOPGAMG01_FD_67568 | JGI IMG/M metagenome (GOLD analysis project Ga0078972, IMG submission 67568) | Hot spring thermophilic microbial communities from Obsidian Pool, Yellowstone National Park, USA - OP-RAMG-01 (SPADES assembly) (version 2) | ecosystem: Environmental > Aquatic > Thermal...
TATCGAGAGGCTCCACCGGAAACGCGGGCGGATGCGTTGCATGACGCCATCGAAAGGCTCACACCCTACCCTAACGATCCGGTGGCGAAGGCGCTGAGAGTGTCGCCGCGCACGTGGGATAATTACAAGAGCGGAGCCCGAAAACCACGCCAGCCCGCCGCGCGAATGCTGATCGCCTTGTCGGCGCACCTGCCCGAGACACCGCCAACCGACAACGCGGAACGAACGGAACTGCTGAACGACTTCATCCCACTGCAAGTCGGAAAGAGCGCGGACGCGAAGAGCGACGCATCCGACGCCACCCTCCAAACCACACGCGAGATTATCCGAAGGAAGGGCATGCGGCAATGATTTTTGCACTCCCCTCATTAGACGGATTTAACGCTTCAAAAAAATACATCTTTTACCAAACGAATCCAAGGATTCTCGGGAAAAGCGAGAGCTCTAACGCCTGGCATGAATAAGCAGATATTAGCAGATTCGTTTTCCATCTATAGGTATGGTTGTAGCCTGTTTTACTATTGTTTTTTTCGGAAGGAGAGGTAAGGCGAATTCAAATTCAGGCTACATGGAGATATTTGTGGAAAAACCTGAAATTATCCATTATGATGCAGTCGGAGCGGTATATGTTCAACCGCAATTCGTGTTTTGGCTCTATGGGAAAGCTTTATCTCAGTCCGCAAACTTCTCCATAGAGCCCTTTATTATAACAGAATCCCCTTCCCCTGAGAATAATTTGTCGGCTATCAGAACCCGGCAGGAAAACGTATGCCATAATATTAAGCGATGAAATATATTGTGTGTTTTGAAAGAAGGTGGTTTCACTGAAGACGCAAAATCCCATGAATAGACTTTATAAGCGATTGTCCACAGCAGGTTTATCGATGTCCTTTGTGAAAAAGGCGATTTTACCCGGATGGTGGAGCGATGATATTGCGCTTACGCAGGCAGGCTACGCGCAGGCTCTCATGCTGTTATCGCGCAATCTCAAAATAGATATTCATTTGCTTCTTCTGGAAGATGCGCCACTTGAGATCCATAGTCTTTTGCCTGTATTGAACAAATCGCCTCAAGGGATGGCGGCGGAAAAGTTACGCTGGGCGCAAAGCCTTGGGGAACGGATGGCGGAAATAGCGTTGCAGGGAACGGGCGACTCGCATCCCTTGCCGAAGAGCGCATCCGCCATGCGTGATACGCTGGATGCGAACAACCATCCACCGCATCTGGAGAGCGTGCTGGATTTATGCTGGAAGCTTGGCGTACCGGTTTTGTATCTTAATGAAAATCCCACCGGCGCCTGCAAGCCGCACGCAATGATCTTCCGCAGTCAAGGGCGCTATTCCGTTGTACTTAGCAGAAAGCTAATTTACTCCTCCATGATGGCATTCGACCTGCTTCACGAGATAGGACATGCAGTGATGGGACATCTTACGAATAACTGCTCTATAGTGGATAAAACAATAGAATTGACCGAGGAGGAGCGGGAAGAGGAAGCCAATCGCTTTGCCGTAGAGGTTTTGACAGGCAATCCTGATTTACAATTTACGTCAAACCGCTGGTTCAACGCTGAGAGACTTGCAGTATCCGCACGCTCAATTGGCAGCCAATTTCATATCGACCCGGGTGTTATCGCTTTAAACTACGCCTGGCATAATAAGAGATATTTCCCAATGGCCCAAAATGCGCTCTCTTTGTTAGAGCCAAACGCCGACGCGGTGGGAACCATTCGTCGTTATATGCGTGATCGCCTGGATTGGAATAAGCTGACGGAAGAGAACGAGGAATATCTGTTGTGCATGTCGGGAGCAATGGAGGAATGATCTGCCTTGCGGATAACGATATTCTCCTGAAACTCTCCTGTTGCGATCTACTCATCCCCCTCTTTGATACATTGGATATCCCATATGCAAATATCCAGTATCTTTCCTCTTTGCCATACATGCTTAAAAAAAGGAACATGCGAGATAAATATAATGTCGGAGTAGATCGCCTGCGAGTTTTTTTGAATCGGATATCCCGACTCACCTTCCCCTCTCAAACGCCCCGATGCTTGGTGGCGTATCGAGAGGAACCCTCGTTCCGGCGAAATCCCTTCCGCCGTTTCCATGAATGATCTCACCGACGTTCAGGCAGGGAGAGTTGGCGGTCGGGGCGTAATCAAGAGGATCCACACCTCCGGGTTTCGCCAGCAACGGGTTCGCTAGGATAGCGTGGGGATCTGCAGGTCGGTTGACGAAATCCCCCCAGTATGCGTTGTGATCAAACACCAATCCCTTCATTTGACCGAAATCGAAGATCGCCTTGCTTCCCGGAGCCACATAAAAGATGTTGTTGGCGAAGAGCGTGTCGCTCGCCCACGCGCCGCCCCAGTTTCCGCAAGCGAGGGCATACTGCGATCCGCCTGCGCCGATATAAACCACGTTATTATAGATTTTCGTATTTTCGCAGGGGCCGTTCAGCGTGAAGGTGTGAAAACCGTCGTTCACGCTCACGTTGTACCGTATGACGCTTCCCACATTGCCGGCGTTCATCGGCGCCTTGAAATCCCCGTCGTCGCAAATCAGCATAAACCCGCCCTGATTATCATGGCTGTAGTTGTACTGCATGAGAGTGTTGCGACAATTGAAATCGCAGTCGTAGCCTTGACCGTCCTTCGTCCCCCTCACCCCGCTAACATCGTTAAACTGGATCACGGTGTTGTCGCAGCTCCACGGATAGATGCCCACCGCGTAGCTCGTCGTCCGCATTCGCGCCCCTCGCACAACGTTATACTCCACCAAAGCTCCGTCGCAGGCGATGGGCACTATGCCGTCACCGCCTATATCCTCCAGCAGATTATGCTTGATCACGACGTGCAGATTGGGAAACCAATGGGTTCGCCACACGTTCCCATCCATCAGGATGCCATCACGATCCACATGAACCAGATGGCAGTTCTCGATGAGCAACCCATCGTACCGACTCAATTTTCCACTCTCGCCGCGAAGGATGCGGATTCCGCTCCCTCCCGCCGGATTCGCCTCGTTGCTGCCGGTCACATCGTGGATATGCAACCTGTCCAGGGTGATGTCATGCGCGGTTCCGTAATCGTTGATGTTTACAATGATCCCGCTCAGTTGAGGAACGGGATAGTTTCCGGCGTTGGTGATATCCAGATTTCGTATCCGCCAGTATTCCGAATTATAAAGATAAACGGTCGCCAGGGTTTTCTCCTCGCCGTCGATCCGAGGTTTGGGACCGGACCCGTAGCAATCCAAGGTGATAGGCGCCTTCTTCGAACCGTCGCCCCCGGGGAAGAGGAAACCGGTCCATCGGCTTCCGCAGCGAAGCAAAATTCTGTCTCCCGGACCGAAAACCCCTGCGTTGATTTTCATCAGGGTACGCCAAGCGTGCGATGGAGTTTTTCCGCTCGCGTTATCGCTCCCATGGAGAGAATCCACATAGTAGGTGGTGTGACCGGGCGATTTCCACGTTCGCGCGGTCGATGGCAACCGCACATCAGGAGGGGTGTGCGCAGGATCGGTGCGAATGACGATGTTGTTGATCGCGATAGCTCCCTGGTTTTGAACGCCAAGAATCAAAGCGTAGTCAGAGGAGTCCGCAGGGGGAAATGAGAGCGCAACATGGCGCGACGCCCCGATCTTGTTTGAGAGGTAGGTAAGACTTGGGGCGATGACGCCCGGGCGGCGGAAGAGAGCGTAAAAGCGCGTGTCCTTGGCAGCCGCCAGCGGTTTGTAATCGAAGGAGATCACGTACGCCGTGTTCGGCTTAAGAACACCCTCCTTGAGGTGAAAATACTCGTTCCACTCGCCCGCGCTCTTGCGCGTGTCCGCAACCAGCGAGGGCGACCCATCCGCCTCCCGCGAGGGGTCGCGAGTCAAGGAGGAGAAGAGCGTGGTGAAGTAAGGGGAATGCAGATCGGAGGTTTTGGCGAAATTCAGATGGAGAATGGTTTGCGGTTGATCGTTTCGAGTGATATTCGCAATTGTGTTGATGGTCGGTAATAGTAGCAAACAGGAGATGGCAAAAAATAATTTCATCATTCTTTCCCTATTACATGGGCGAATACGCCATTCTATTGGGATGACCACGTCTATTTCACGCGGAATGACCACGCCGCTACCCGATCCATTGTCGAAATGCAAAGAGTCGGGAGCGGCGGGTGACCGTTCATGTCATCCGATGGCAATTCACCAAGCGGACACATCATCCAAATGCAAGAAAACGGATTAAAGCGGCGATCCGTTCACGCGCACCCAAGGCGTGAACGCTCCGATCCCTTGCGGCTTCACCGCACGTCGCCATATCTCCCGACCATTCGTGGCGTAGAGCGTGTTCAGCCCATCGCCCCCGAAACACAGCCCCGTAACCGGTGAGTGATCCGGCAGCGGGATTATCGCCTGAACCGGTCCGTCATCCGCGCAGACCTGCACCCCGGCGCGAGTCGCCGCGAGCATCCGCCCGTCCCGTGTGTAACACACCGCCTCGATCCCAGCGTCGTCGTCCCAATCCTGCACGTGCAAGCGGTAAAACCGCTCCATGTTGGCGAGCGTTCCGTCCGAGTTGATCTGGAATGTGTACACCCACTTGGAATGAAGATCGGGAACGGACAGCAACCACTGATCCGGACGATACGCCATCCCAGTCGCCCACGGAACCTCGGAGGAGACCGCCGTCTTCTTCCCATCCCGAAACAGCCACACCTTGCTCGCGCCGGTTGCGGCGTCCGTCACATCCGCCACGTAGAATGCACCGTCCGGCATCGCGAGTATACTCTCTCCCGGAATATCCTGCGCCACGGTTGAGCCCTTGCCTGAGACATCGTAGCGGATGATCTTCCCGGTGGTGTGGGAAACGGTGCAAACGTCGTTCTTTGGGTCCACCGTCAATCCTTCCGCATGCTCTGCGTTCGCTACGAAAACCCTAGGAGTCCCGTCTTTTCCGATTCGATATATCTTGTTCCGATCGAGAAAATAGACGCTCCCGTTCGAATCGCATGCGAAACTTCGCGCATCCTGAAAATCACCGGAAACCGGTTGCCATCCTTGCCCCTGTTCGAGCATCGCCTGCATCCGCCCGCCGCCAAGACCCGCCCGAACCGGTTGCGGCCAGCCTTTCCACAGGAATCTCATGGCATCGTAAAAGCATCCGTTCCATCCCGCCACGTGCGGCCCAGTTAGGATGTGGAAGGAGTAGTCATATCCGGAGTACTTGAGGGAACTGTTCATCTCGCGGTTGTAAATATTCCAGTTTCCCGCATAGTTCTCCATGTCATCCGTGCCTGTGGTGAGGTAGGCGCGGATCGGTTCCGGTTCGTATTTGCGCACCAGTTCCGGAAGTTGGTTTCCGCCTCGAAAATCCGCGAAACTGCCGCTATTGGAATAGACCCTTGTGAACTCGTTCGGACGCTGGAAGGCGGCGTTGAACGCGGATATCCCCCCGCTGCTCCCTCCCGCAATGCCCCTGTCGTTGCCGTTATCGGAAAGCTTCACCCCGAATGTCTTCTCAGTAAAGGGAAGTATCTCCTTGGTGATGAAGGTTACGAACCTCGGGCTGATATCGTCGTACTCGAAACAGCGATTACGCCTCGCCATCGAGTTCGCGATGGTGGCGGGGGTGTCGCCAGGGGTCACGAAAACACCGATGGTCACCGGCATCTCCTTGTCGGCGATGAGCGCCTCCAGCATCCCTTTCTCGCTCGGGTTGTAGCCGTCCTGCTGCACCAGAACACAAGCGGGTTTGGAGCCGTCATATTGAGCGGGGATGAAAACCGTCACCATGCGCTTCGTGCCGGGGTAGATTTCGCTATGGTCGAAGAGGGCTTGCTTAATCACGCCCGGCAGAATCGGAGGCAGAGGGGGAGTCTTGGCTCCAGGAAGGGGATGAATCGTCCAGAGTAGATGCTTGTCGTCCGGGTTGTAATCCCAGATATCGATTCTGGTTCCCGGGGTTTGTCCACCCCCGAAGTCGTCGATCCCCTTGTCGGGCTGATGCCTTGGGGAGATACTGAAGGAGCCGTCGCCGTTACGATAGATCGCCCATAACTGCCACGGTTCCCCCTTATCGGATTGCAGCACGAGTTGCGTCCCGTTTACGGTACCTCCATTCTCCACGGAGAGCCGAAGATCGGGCGCGTAGGAGGGCGTGATCACGTAAACGCCATCACCCATTGGGGAGATGCGCCATATCTGGTTAGGCTTCCCCGAGGGTGCGCCGATGGAGACGATCGTTCCGTCCGTGGTTCCAGAGTTCACCGCCTCCAAGTTCATGTTCGGCGCGCTGAGAGGAGAGAGGGTGAACTCGCCGTCCCAGTCCTGCGCGTGCGCATTACCGTTCATCGTCAAGCACCATAATATGAGTGATATCGCAAATAGCCATGACATGCTCCTTGAAGGGAATAGTTGAGATCGAACGTGCATTTTGTCTCCTTCACATATCTAGCGGGATAGTGATAAAATTATGCATGAGATAGCGGTGAATTTGCAATTCACGTCCAATTTTCAGCCATCACCGTTTTGGACACTCACCATGACCTCGTAGGACCACTTTGCGCCCTTCATCACCTTCCCATCGATGGGGTATGCCGCTAGCATATAGTCCTGCGAACCGTAGTTGCGATCATCCGTCAACGTCATGTCGGCGGAGCTTCGCACAATCACGCGAACGCCCTTCGTCTCAATGATGAAACTCTTCGCCCAGGGCAGGATCTCGGATTTGGCAACGCTCCCCGGCAGAACCGCCGAACGGGTATCGGTCTTTGCGACCTGTCCGCTGTAATCGCTCACGGGGAAGTCAAAATACTGTCGCCACATGCGGATGTCCAAATCGGTTTCAGCCGTGAAATCATAATGGAGGGTGAATTGCGAATCGGATTGCACGGTGCAGGTTTCCGTGTAGTCGGCGCGCTGATCGCCATAGGTGAACGTTCCGTTGAAATGCAACGTTGCGACGGCTGGGTTTGCGCTCCGATCCACGACATCCGCAGGGGCGTTATTTGCGCTCGACACGCTGAACTTATTAAAGGGCGGCGCGGCGACGATGGGAAATCCGCCTGTCATGAGCGTATGACCGCGCCAAAGGATATCACTCATCTCGCCATCTGGTTTGAAGCGCAGCTCCAAGCTAGTCGGGGTCTGAACCGCGACGCGGTTTTGCGGCAGATGAACCATAAGGAGAGATTTCGGGGGATTCGCCGTGATGAGCGGCTTGACATCCGGGGTTTCCGTAACGGGGCCCTTCGATGGGAGAAGTATGCGGCCGTCGAACATGGGAAGGGTGAAGGTTTTGTTCACGCGCCCCGTGCTCACGTCGCGATAGATTCCCGGCAATTTCACCTCGATGTCGTAGTGCGAACCGTTCACCACCACCAGCCCCCCATCGAACTCCCGTCTCCACGTTCCATCGGGATAGAGCTTGGCGGGGCCCTTCGGATATCCTAGCGGAGCGTCGTACTCCTTGTACCACCACCAATTGCCACGAGCCATCGTACCCGCATCGTAGGCGAAGTAGCCATCTCCGAGGAGTGCGGTCGTCAGCCCGAAACGCATCGTTTGCTGGTCATTCGCCCTCCCCTTCTCCTCTTCGGAGGCTCTCTCCTCCGGGGTAAGTTTCGACCATCGCCAAGCGTTATCATCGATCGATTCGGGATGACAGACCAGAGTGGTCGTGACGGGCTTTCTGCTTTTTGCGCACCATTTCAGGTAAAGGGCGAGGAAATCGCTGAAACGGATTTTGCCCTCGATCACCCGGTTAATCTCATCCTCCGCAAGCACCCCGTTAAGCGAATGGAACCCTTTGTCGGGAAGGTTCCAAGCGTTGAGCATGACGATCTTGTTGTCGCCGGCGAGCTGCGCCGTTCGTGGCACGAGCCAGTCGTCGGGGCTCCAGCAGTCGTAGAAGACTCCATCGAGATAGCTTCGCGCGAAGACATCCGATCGCACTTTGTCGAGATTGTATGGCAGCACAGGCGTGAGGCTAGTGTTGATTCGATAGTATCCTGGCCAATCGCTCCATCGCTCCCCTTTTGCGTTCAGCGCCCACCAACCTTTGGGGATGGCGGGGTTGTCCGGCGCCTCCACCACATCAACATATGCGAGGATAAGCGCGTTCGGGTTCACCTGACGGAGTCGTTCCGCATTCGCCTTAAGAATTGCGAGATTGCTCGTCCAGCGGGGGTTATCCCAATCGTAATGGAGATCGTACCCGCCGCCGATGAAGAGCCCCACTTTGGACCAATAGGAGGAGCCCTGGTTCCAGGATTTCCACCCCAGCCCGGCGCCATAGCAGTTTGCGATTCGTGGATAAGGTGGATCTATCTTTGAGAGATCCCTTGCCCTGCATGGGCTGGCGCCGCACGCCAAAAGCAGAGATATCAACATCCAGATGGAGAATACGATGCGACTTTTCATTATCCACTCCTTGATGTGCTATCTGTATTATAGACTCTTATTAAAACAAAAAAACGCGTTGGCGATCTTAAGCGCCGTTTTCGGAATTGGAAAGGTTGAGAGGTAGCCGGACCAGAGAATCCGTACGAGTTGCTCGCCATTCCATCTCAACGTTCGGAATTGTGGACGGCGGAAAGCAAAATCGGTCGGAACCGGTTGTTAAGTCCGCATGGTTTCTTTGATGTTGTCACCCAAGGATTTCAACGCTCTTTTCAGCGGCATGAGCGATACCGCGCAACATCCCTGCAAAAACGAGTTGGTGCAAGGGCCACACCCCGTACCAATAGACTATGCCCGCCAGTCCAACCGGATCGAACGTGGCCGTCTGACACAGCGCCGACCCGCCCTCGCGAGGTTGAATATCGAACTCCAGCCACGCCCGTCCCGGGAGTTTCATCTCAGCCACAAGACGTATCCTCTTGTTCGGATCGACGCTCTCCACCCGCCAGCAGTCCAGCGTGTCACCCGTCCTCAGGTGTTCCGGGTCACGACGCCCCCGGCGCATCCCCACACCTCCCACAAGGAGGTCCAGCCATCCTCGCAAGGTCCAAAGCCAGTTCGCATAATACCAACCCGTCGCCCCACCGATGCGTTCGATGGCGGCAAATACCGCAGATGGGGGCGCCGCCACCTGGGTGGATCTAGTGTCCACGAGCCGATTACCGAATCGCACTCCGCCCCATTGTCGCGGCTCGCCTGCAGCGGACAATGCATCCGACCATCGAGTCTGCGCGAAATCTGCGTCCTCGTTTCTCAGCGCTATCGCAATGGCTTCCCTAACGCCGATCGGTCGGATTTGAAACAGGCGGGTTGCGGCGTCATCGCGCACCACAGTGGGGTGACGCAGGCTATCGATCAACTTGCGCCCAACACGGGCATACAGCGGCGTAACGAGGCCTAGCCAGAGGCTGGAAAGCCTCGGCGTCAGCAAGGGCACGGGGATCATGAAGCGGCGCAGCCCTCGCTGACGGGCATATTCTTGCATCAGTTCCCCATAAGAGACCTGGTCCGGTCCTCCGATCTCGACAATAAGGTTGCGATTGTCAAGTTCGAGAGTAAGCGCCGCACGCAAGTAAGCCAGCACGTCGCCGATGGCGATAGGTTGCGCTTTCACTCCCACCCACCTCGGCGTCACCATCACCGGCAATCGCTCCACCAAGGCGCGAATCATCTCGAACGACAGGCTGCCGGAGCCGATGATGATGGATGCCCGTAGTTCAATGACGGGCACGCCATGCGCTCTAAGCCGTTCCCCTACCTCGTGTCGACTGCGCAAGTGCGCCGACATTTCCGTATCGTCCTCGCCCAAACCACCCAGATATATAATCCGCCGAACGCCTGCAGCACTGGCGGCGGCGGCAAAGTTGTCCGCTGCAAGGCGATCCTGCTCTTCAAAATCTCCCTGCGATCCCATGGAATGAACCAGATAATACGCAGATTCCACGCCTCGCATGGCCAAGGAAATCGATGCCGCATCTAGCACATCGCCGGGCGCCACCTCGACACCCGGCGGCACGCGCGAAGCCAAGCGTTCCGGTTGTCGCGCCAGGCACCGCACGCGCCAGCCATCTTCCAGCAACAGCGGCAGCAATCTGCCGCCGACATAACCTGTTGCTCCAGTGACGAGAATGAGCCTTTCATCGGACATAATATCCTCCTTCGCGTTTCGGATCAGCGATCAATCGAACGACCGCTGGTTCCTTCAACTTGGTCCCGACTTTCACCTAGAACGGTCCATCCATACTCAACAACGCTTCCAACCGAGCATTCTTCTCCTGTGAAAGATACGATAAATATAGGAATGACCGACCCCTGGTTTGTTGCCGGCATCAAAAAATGAAACGGGGTGTAAAACGAATCACGCCCCCCGCATCATTTGATGCGGGGGGCGTTCTGATATAACATCCTGACGGCGACCTATCTTTCCGGGGGCTTGCGCCCCGAGTATTGTCGGCGTTGACGGGCTTAACGGCCGTGTTCG
>Ga0078972_1017242_pt1 | contig 10426 bp, 5 predicted proteins | sample YelNatPaOPGAMG01_FD_67568 | JGI IMG/M metagenome (GOLD analysis project Ga0078972, IMG submission 67568) | Hot spring thermophilic microbial communities from Obsidian Pool, Yellowstone National Park, USA - OP-RAMG-01 (SPADES assembly) (version 2) | ecosystem: Environmental > Aquatic > Thermal...
AAAAAAGGAAGGCACGCAAGGCCTTCCCTTTTTTAAAGACATCATAAACTCTTACTTCAAGTTTACATTCAAATCAATTTGAGTTTGCGGAATTGGAATATATTCGCTTTGTCCGGCGGTAAATCCCGGCAGCACACTTGCAGCCTGACCGGTACGAACCAAGTCATCAAAGCGTTCGCCCCACCATTCGCAAGCAAATTCAGCTCTGCGTTCATCCAATACATTTTGCAAGGTGGCGCCTGTTATCGGAGGTAACCCAACTCTGGCACGTACAAGATTCAACGGAGCATCGCCGTTTTGACCCATTCTGATTTTTGCTTCTGCATTGAACAGCAAGGCATCAGCATAACGAAGGACACGAATGTTATTAGGTTCTCCGTAAGTGGTACGACCCGGCGTCATTTGAGAAGACGGCAAATAAATTTTTCCGTTAAAATAGAGATCACCGTCAGAATTTGGCCAAATGGTATCATTGCTTGGGGTTACATAATAGTTATGCCCCGGGCTGCTGGTAAAGAGGACGGTTGTTTTCAACCGAATGCTGTCATTGCGTCCTTTTAGAAAGTTAACAATAGCTTGTGATGGATCCATAAAACCCCATCCGTTGATGTTACTTCCGTGTTGATCGCCGCGAGGTCCTTGGAAACAAGTGAAACAACCGGGTTGAACAGCGTCGCCTGAACTTGTTCCGAAATCGGTAAACTGCAATTCAAAGAGCGATTCATTGCACATTTTGCCCGGAGCCTTAAACAACTGATAAAAATCAGGATAAAGGCTGAATTTACCGCTATTGATGATGTCATTCGTGGTGCTCAACACCGTTTGCCAATAAGGACTAGCATTATCATTGCCTGCTAAATCGGCGTTTACAATGGCTTTCAACATGTCGGCGGAATATTTCGTCACAGCACCAAAATGAATGGATTGATTTGGACGTGCATCTTCCAAGTTAGCAATGCAAAAATCCATTTCGTTGCTGATCCAAGTCAAATTTTCTTTGACGGTGCTTTTAGCGACAGATTGAATTTGAGTATTATCAGTTACGATTGGCACATTGCCGAATACCCGAACGAGCATTAATTGAGCAAAAGCTCTGATAAAACGCACTTCTCCCTGATACTGCATATTCAGTTTCTGATTGACGGCATCGCCGGCCGGAATGTGAGCTGCAAATTTGTTCAATTCAATCAAGGCGCTGTTGCAATCAAGAATCAGTCCGTAGTAATCATTGAAATAATTGTTGGTGCCCCAAAAACTTTGAACCGAAGCATAATCATAGTGAAACGCTTTGATGTCATTGAGGGTTGACTGATCGCTCTGCGAAGAACCTTTATCGGTGTCGTCGCCTCTAATCATTCGAATGGCAAGGTCCATCCAGTGGACTAAGCCCGGATTTTCACTTTCGGCAATTCGATAAACACCCGAAACGGGTTCATACATGTTATTCAAATTGGTATAATCAACTCCTGAAATAGGAACCGTATTTTCAGGCATTTTGTCAAGAAATGAATTGCAACTTGACAAAGCAAATACCATCAAGCCTGCAAAAAGAAAATATTTTATTCGTTTCATAATTGTAAAAAGTTAATAGGTTAATAAGTGATGGTCCAGCCAATGGAATAGGTTGAAGCAACAGGATAGGTTTGTGTGTCATAACCTGTTCCCCAGTTGTAACCGTTAGAGTAACCAATTTCAGGCGTAAATCCGCTGTATTTGGTAAAGATAAGCGGGCGATCGGCTGTGAAGCTGACACGCATGTTGGGAGCTTTCGGAGTTTTTCCGAGATTGAACGAATAGGCCAATTGAATGGTTTGAATACGTAAATAGGAACCGCTTTCAACGAAAAATGAACTGGCCATGTTGTTCCAGCCTTTCGTTGTTCCTAATGCTGACGGATAGGAATTGGTTGATCCTTCGCCTGTCCACAAATGAGTGACAAACTTAGCATCGCCATTCATATCGCTGTACCAAAGACGATTGGCACGATTCATGTTCAAAATCTTATTCCCGGCTTGTCCCTGCATCATGACATTCAGTTCCAAATGTTTGTAAGCAACACCGATATTCATACCATATGTTACGTTTGGTAAGTAAGACCCTAATAAAACACGGTCATTCGCATTCAAAACCCCATCATGGTTGACATCAGCATACTTGAAATCACCGGGTTGTAATCCGTTAGCAACAGCAATCGGATCAGCAGCCACTTGAGCAGCATTTTGATAAACACCGACTACTTTGTATCCGTAGAAAGAGTTCAAAGGTTGTCCCGGTTCTGAAATAGTCGGAAATTCAGCCTTTCCACCCATCATGTAAGCCAATCCATGCAAATTATCCACTCTGTTTTTGAGGGTAGTCAAGTTAGCACCAATGTTGTAAGACCAATCGCCAACGTTTTGTTTCCAATTGAGTGAAAATTCAAAACCGCTGTTGCTTATTTTACCATAATTGCCCAACAACGTAGGAGCACCCATGGGCTGAGGAGCCAAAATAACGGCATTGTTGGTTACCCGATTGTAATAATCAATGGTTCCGTTCAATTTTTGATTAAACAAGCTAAAATCAAGACCACCATCCCACTCGTTGACCACTTCCCATTTTAACCAACTGAAGAAATTGGAGCTGACATAACCCGGAACATAATAACCGGCTGCTGTGGCAGAACTTCCAAAAATACCCGAATAACCCGGGCCTGTCAATAAAGACATAAAACCATTGCTTGCAGGAACTTGATCATTCCCCAATTGTCCCCAGCTTACACGAGCTTTCAAGTAGTTAAACAAATGTTGATGCTTCATAAAACTTTCGTCGGATAAAATCCATCCGGCACCAACTGAAGGAAAATAACCCCATTTTTGTTGATACTTGGAACTACCGTCGGCACGCATGGTCAACGTTAACAAATAACGAGAAGCATAATCATACGTGGCACGAGCAAAGTATGAAAGACCATTGTATTGACTTCCGCCATCACCGGTGGTACGTCCTCCGGCATCTCCCTGAGAAATGTACATGTATTCGGTAGCACCTCCCGGAACGTTATTGGCAGTAGCCCATAAGTTTTGCCATAAATCGCTGCGTACTGAATTTCCCAACAACACTGACCAATGGTTTTGACCTGATTGATCCTTGTAATTGATGGTGTTATCAATAATATAGTTGTAATAGTAATCTTGCGATTTCGTAAGCGATGATTGATTGTTAGGCGAATACTGATACGAATCCACATAATATTGTGGAGTGTAATTCAGTGCTCTGTTTAAGGCATAACTTTGAGAAACTTGAGTTTTCAAGTTCAATTTATCTTTCCAAAGTGTTACCTGAGCATACACAGTGGGCAAAACCTCCAACATGTTCGTTTTGCTGTAATTGTAATACGCAGCAGCAACCGGGTTAGCATATTCGCCATTCCCGTATCCGATACTAGTGGAAGACGCAAAATCAATGGGTTTTGCCAATGTATTGTTTGGATCGTACACCGGATACAAAGGCGATGCAGCATAAGCATAATTAAAGGCTGCATTGTTGGGCGAATAAAGGGTAGCATTGGACAACACAACATTATATCCGACTTTCAACCATTTGTAAGCCTGATAATCGGTTTGTGCATGCAAATTAATGCGTTGATAGTAGTTTTTGGAATCCATAATGCCATTTTGATACAGATAATTGCCACCAACACTGTAAGTAATCTTTTCACTTCCGCCCGAAATGTTCAACGATTGATTTTGAGTGAAAGCAGAAGTACGCAGAATTTGCTTATACCAATCTGTGCTGGTAGTAGGATTGTTGCCACTACCGCCGAACTTTTGCACTGACAATGAAACGTGAGCAGCATCCGAAGCCAATCCTTTGGCCATTTCCATGGCAGCATATTCAGGACCGTTGGCCATTTTCAACATGTTGGAAGGTGTTTGATACCCAACATAGGCATTGTAAGTAATCTTGGCAGGCATGTCCAATGTTCCTTTTTTTGTCGTAATAATGACAACGCCATTGGCAGCACGCACACCATAAATCGCAGCAGCCGAAGCATCTTTCAAAATAGACATGTCCTGAATGTCGTTGGAGTTCAAAAAGTCAATGTTATCGAAAAACATTCCGTCCACCACATACAACGGACCTTCGTTGTTTAACGACCCAACACCACGAATCCGAACGGTTGGACTTGAGCCCGGCGAACCGTTGGTAATAACCTGAACACCGGCAACACTTCCTTGCAAAGCATCCATCGGAGAAGCCGTTGTTCGTTGCAACAAATCAGCCGGTTTGACCACTGCAATGGGAGCGGTCAAATCTTTTGCTTTGCTGGTTCCATACCCAACGACCACCACTTCGTTCATTTTAGAAGCTTCCGGTTGCATTTTAATGTTCAGCACTTCGTTGCCGTTGACAACAACTTGTTGTGTCTGATACCCGATGTAGGAAAACTGCAATGTAACACCTTTCTGAACATTCAGCGCAAAATGTCCGTTTAAGTCCGTTGGAACACCTTGCGTAGTTCCCTTTACCATTACGCTCACTCCCGGAAGAGTAGCATTGCTTTCTGCGTCCCGAACAACGCCGGAGACGCTCACTGACTGTGCCATGGCTTGTAATGAAACAAAACTCAGGAGCAACAGCATGTACCATACTTTTTTTCTCATAATCATGGTTTGTTTTAGTTAATGAATGTAGTTTATTGAACACTTGGTTTTTCATTTTGATACGTAGCATCAAACTGAAATCCCAATTTTTTTAATCCTGTTTGAATTTCTGTATTCGACATGAATAAATTCCACAAAAGAGCGCTCCGATAATTTTCAATCATCACCGGAATAGGCCCTTCGTCAATAGCCAAATAGGAATGCACCACCTGTTGACCATCCACCATGCCTAAATTGAAAGCATCATAAAACCCATAGGGGCCAAAAATCTTTTTGCCCAAATCATAATAAAAATGACGATAGACCGGAAGAATCTCCTTGGGAGCATACGGCAACGATGCCAATGCCGCCGTGGGCGACACCGTGCCGTTTTCTTCGTTGGTGCCTAATTGATGCGTTGAATAGCCGTCCATAGGATCGTCCGAAGCGGTAAATCCCCAGCAATTTTGCCCTAAGCCGCGTTCATGTTTTGGATTGGCAATGGCATACGCCCGTTGAATCAACACATGATTTCGATTTAACACCCAGTAATTGGCATTTTTATCCATCAATCCATGCGGATTCATGCCAAGAAATGAATAATGACAGAAAAAGAGCGGCCCGCCGTAAGGCATACCGAGAGCCAATGGAATACCGAAATACGATTTGCCATTATAGAAATAGGAAGAGATGGAATAACTTTTGAACACTTCCGGACGAATGGGATGCGTAGGCGAAGAAGCAGCAAGCACATAGGTGATCATCGTTTCGTCAAATCCGGTAATACGATGATTGATTTTGAACCCATAATCGGGCGACCAATGCCAATAGAGCGAATCAGTGCCTTGCGTGTACCAATTCCAATCCACACCTTCCCAGAGTTTAGTGATTCGTTGACACAATGAACGTTCTTGATCATCCCCGTTTTGATAATATTGTCGGGCAGTTAACAATCCCTGCATCATAAAGGCAGTTTCAACTAAGTCGCCACCGTCGTCGTACTTGCTGAAATTAAACACTTTTCCTGTATGGCTGTTATACCAATGTGCCCATGCACCGTGAAAGCGATCCGCTTTTTCCAAAAAAGTGACAATCTGATCAATCTTTTGAAAAATAGCCTGATGAGGATAATAGCCGCGATGATCAGCAGCAATCAATGCCATGATGCCAAATCCGGTTCCACCCGTTGTAACAATGTCTCCGTTCGGATTATTATTCCGTTCACGAGCCATGCCACAGTCAGGATCGGCAAAATTGAAAAAATAACGCGTTGTGTATTGTTGCACCATGTTAATCAACTCGTCATCACTAAAAACATGGGTTTGTGCTTTCACCTGAAACTTGACAGCATCCTTGTCATGTACATTCATCCCTTTGGGGACAATACGATAGAGCAAAGAAAGATTGCGCCCTAAATCATTCACAAAGTCAAGATAGAAATCACCATTCGTTTCAACTCGCCGAATGAAGTTTTTTCCACCATCTTTTGAAACATAAATGTCGTAGATAAAAGCATTCGGATTATCGAACGTCAACTCCACGTGTGCATCATAGCCCGTCGCTTTCATCGAGGCGGGAACAACATATTTTTGACTCAGTAGCGTACCAAAGCTCAAGGTCATTAAAAAGGCAAATGAAAGAAATTTAATCTTCATGAATGAATGGTATAAAAGAAAAAAAACCAATTATTTTTCAAGAGTAAACGTGGTTTGAATCACATGATCGGAACTATCGCCCACAAACAGATCGAATGGACCGGGTTCAGTGCCATAGGTCATGTTCAGTCGATAAAAGGCCAACATGTCCGGCGTTAAGGTGAAGGTTACTTTTTTACTTTCTCCGGGTTGCAGCGCAATTTTTTGAAATCCTTTCAATTGTTTGACAGGGCGCACCACATCGGCTACTAAATCACGGATGTAAAGCTGAACCACTTCTTCGCCTTCGCGTTTACCGGTATTGGTCACCGTCACAGTGGCTTGAATGCTGTCGTTGGGATATAACTTGTTGCTTGACAACTTTAAATCGGAAAAAGTAAAAGTGGTATAGCTCAAACCAAATCCAAACGGAAATAAGGGAGTATTCGGACAATCAATATAGCGTGATTTATATTTGGGATCGGGCAGGTAGATGGGACGTCCGGTATTTTTTTCATAATAGAACAAAGGAATTTGGCCGACACAACGCGGAAACGTAATGGGCAATTTTCCCGAAGGATTGTATTCACCGAAAAGAACGGAAGTAATGGCTGCAGCTCCCCGCGAACCGGCATACCATGTTTCAAGAATGGCATCCGCCAACGTGTCCTCACGCGACAAGTCGAGCGGACGTCCATTCATTAACACAACCACAACAGGTTTGTGAAGTGCCGTTAACTTGGCCAACAATTCCGTTTGAACCCCCGGAACACGAATATTGGCACGACTGGCAGCTTCACCGGTCCAATCACAATTTTCTCCAATTACTAACACAATCTTATCTGCCTTTTTGGCTGCAGCCATAGCTGCCGGAAAACCTGAACGGTCGTATCCCTCTTTTTTACACCCTTCTGCATAAATCACATGTTGTTTGCCATTGTACTTTATAATCTCCTGTAAAAGATTGGGAACGCCTATGGTGTCTCCGTCAGCACGCCATGCCCCTAATAAATCATTCGCCGATGTGGCTAACTGACCGATCACAGCAATTTGATCCCCTTTCTTCAGCGGCAAAACATTGTTTTTATTTTTCAACAACACCAACGAACGTTGCGCTTCTTCATAAGCAGCTTTCATGTTGGCCGGTGATTCAATCACCCTTTTTTCGCGGGCATTGTCACAATATAAATAAGGATTATCAAAAAGACCCAGCATAAATTTTACACGCAGTACGCGGCGCACAGCATCATCAATGGTTGCCATACTTACTTTTCCTTCATCCACCAATTGTTTCAGGTATTTTTGATACATCGTGCTTTGCATATCCATGTCCATACCCGCATTAATGGCCAATTCAGCTGCCTGTTTGCCATCGGCAGCAACGCCATGATTAATCAGCTCCTCCACCGCATTGTAATCGGACACTACAAAACCTTTAAAGCCGAGTTCCTTTCGTAAAACATCCGTCAACAGCCATTTGTTTTCGGTACAAGGAACATCATTTAATGAATTGAATGCTGTCATTACGCTCATCGCGCCGGCTTTGATGGCCGCTTCATAGGGAGGCAAGTAAACATCCCGAAAGGTACGTTCCGACATATCCACCGAATTGTATTCACGCCCTGCCAACACAGCGCCGTAGCCGGCAAAATGTTTCACACAAGCCAACACGGTAGAAGTATCGGCCAAATTATTGTGCTCACCCTGAAAACCATGCACACGGGCTGCGGCCACTTGCGACCCCAAATAAGGATCCTCGCCCGCACCTTCCATGACACGCCCCCAACGCGGATCAACCGTGATGTCACACATCGGAGCATACGTCCAATTCACGCCCGCGGCAGCTGCTTCCGACGCAGCCACATGCGCTGCTCGTTGAATCTGAAATAAATCCCACGTAGCAGCTTCAGCTAAAGGAATAGGAAAAATCGTTTTGTACCCGTGAATGACATCATATCCAAATAATAAAGGAATATGCAACCGCGTGTCTTCAACGGCAATCTTTTGCAACTTCCTTACATAATCTACCGAATGAGCATTAAAAACATTCCCGCAATTGCCGTTCTTGATATCATTAATATATCCCGGACGCATCGTTGGACCGGTCACAGCCCAATCACTGGTGTATAAAACCAACTGACCAATCTTTTCTTGCAACGTCATAAGTCGTAACACTGAATCAACCCGTTGATCAAGTCGATCGTTTTGTGCCGTAAGATACATGGAGGTTGTTGCCAGGATGCCGGCAACAAGAAGGAATAACTTCTTCATGGCATTTAGAATCTTTAGTTTTTTGTTGATTAATTTGTCTCAAAGATAGAGTAGCCTCCTATCGAATTCAAAATTTTTAACCCCAATATCATCACCACACCCAAAAAAAAGACAAAAAGGACTCCCCTATTTTAACACCATATATTTCTTAAATCATTTCTATTTTATTATTTTATAGTTACTTACAAACGAATCCATTTTAAAAATGGATCCAAAAAAAAGAACAAAAAATAGGTCAAAATGACCGTTTTTAGGACTACCATCAAAAAATGAATGGTTGACACGAGGCATAAAAAATGGATTATCCCCATGAGAATGATGATTTAAGCGAATTCCACACAACCCCTTAGCGAAAACAACAAAACAAAACGGATGAAAAAATTCATTGCGATAGCCTAATGCACCAATTCGGCGTTGACCTCGACCGATGAAACTCCGAACGTTCCTTTTTCGAGCGAAGCGGTGCGCGTTAGAGCATGAGATAGACCAAAAGGTTTACAAACGATCCGATTGGAAGGAAGAAGAAATCGCCATCGTCGAAAAGAGCGTAAAATGAGCTACCATCCTTTCAAACGCTATCGTGATAAACAAGCGTAGCGGTGCGTTGTCCGAAAAAATCGGATTTATGAAACCAAGTAACAAATAAATAGAAAAAAATGTTCTATCTTTGTTAAACTAAAATAAAACGTTGACGCGCTTTTTGGTTCCTGCCATCCTTAGCGTAAAAAAATAATGAAACGTATGAAAGTCGCTGTTTACTTAGCTCATCCTTCTCAATATCATTTTTTAAAAAATCCCATCAACGCATGGAAAAAGAAGGGACATGAAGTGATCGTGATCATACGTACCAAAGACATTTTAAAAGATTTACTCGATTTTGATCAGGTTCCTTACATACACATTTTGACGAAAGAAAGAAAAGGTAATACATTGGCCATCCAGTATGCCTTGATTAAACGCATCATGCTCCTGTTTTTTCATTTACGTTCGTTTAAGCCGGATATCTTGATCGGATCGGATGCCTCTTTGCCAGTGGTTGCCAGACTGCTGCATGCAAGGAGTATCACCGCATTGGAAGACGATTATGAGGTCATTAAACCATTGGCTATGCTCACCTATCCGTTGACGCATGTCATTCTTACCCCTTACGTTTGCAAGGTAGGAAAATGGGAAATGAAGAAAGTAGGCTATCATGGGTACATGAAGTTGTCGGCATTGCATCCCAACCATTTTGTGGCCAATCATGACATCATCAACGCTTTGTCGGAGAAGAAACCATATTGTTTGATTCGACTGTCAGGCTTGAAAGCCTACCACGACAGAGGCAAACACGGTCTCTCGGTGGCCATCGTGGAGAAAATGATTGTTATCTGCAAAAAACATGGATTCAGGGTGTGGATCAATGCTGAAAACGCACTTCCCGTTTCTTTGCAACAATATCAATTAACGTTGCATGCCGCCATGATGCATCACGTCTTGGCAGGAGCCAAATTGCTGATTTCTGACAGTCAAAGCATGTCAGTGGAAGCGTCCATGTTGGGTATTCCATCGCTTCGATTCAGCGATTTTGCCGGAAAAATAAGTGTTTTGGAAGAACTGGAACACACCTATCACCTTACGAAAGGGATTTCGACTGATGCGCCGGAAGCGCTTTTGAAACAACTCGATGAGTGGCTGCAACAGGTTGATTTGACGGAACGCTTTCGGCAGCGCAACCTCAAGATGTTGCAGGACAAAGTGGATGTGGCGGCTTTTGTTACCTGGTTCGTTGAAGATTATGGCACAACTCATGCCATGAATAATGCCGAGCATCGTTTTCTGTTGGTGAACTGCCCTTCTTAACCCCAATCACCAGTCAAAAACAAAACATTTTGTACAGAAACAAAAAGGATTTCC
>Ga0078972_1017244_pt1 | contig 10424 bp, 10 predicted proteins | sample YelNatPaOPGAMG01_FD_67568 | JGI IMG/M metagenome (GOLD analysis project Ga0078972, IMG submission 67568) | Hot spring thermophilic microbial communities from Obsidian Pool, Yellowstone National Park, USA - OP-RAMG-01 (SPADES assembly) (version 2) | ecosystem: Environmental > Aquatic > Thermal...
CAATGAGAATTAAGGTATTCAAAACAATCATAAGCGGCCAAATTGAAAGAGGATGCAGATAACCGAATAATAAAAATAATTCATTGACCAAAAGCCCAGCAAACATCAAAAATGCGATGCTAAAACCAACGGAAAAAAGTATGGTTTCATAAATTTCAAATTTATCTACTCTTAATAATTTAACAAAAATGAAACCTGGAAGAAAAGTGAAATAAACAAAACATAAAACTTGTCTAGCAATGGGAACATTGAAAAACACAGTCAGACATGTTACACACTGCAAAAGCAGCGTAATTAATAGAAAATTCGTTGATTTATGTTTTATTTTAATGCGATTCATTGAGTAACGCCCTTTAATATATGATATTGTAGTAATGTCTGGTTCCATAAGACTTATTATTTACTTTACTGTAATGTATATGTGATAAGCACATGAACAGTAATAGGAAAAACAGAAACATTTTAACTCACGAAAACACAAAAAATATAGTAAGAGGAGAAAGATTGAATACTCGAGATTTTATTTGGAAAATAATAACCGTTATCGTACTACTGGAAATCATTCTTATTGCCCCAGTCATCTCCTCACTTACAAACACAGCTATCATAAAAAGCACAGGCCAAATATCCGCCAACACCATAGTAGCAAGAAGCGGTTCTCCACAAGACATTCAAGCAGCTGTTAACACTGCTGCAGCAGCGGGAGGCGGCACAGTTTATGTTCCTGCTGGAACGTTCAACTGGAATGGTGAAACGGTTGACGTTCCGGCAGGTGTAAGTGTAATAGGCGCTGGACAAAATAATACAGTACTGCAGCAAGCGAAATCTGCTCCGTTTCAAGTAATGTTTTCAGTTTCAGGAAACGGACAAACCAGTAAGCCTGTAAGAATCAGCGGCATAACTTTCAAAGGAAACGTAACTGGGAGTGACGATGTGGATGGAGTAGCTGTTTACGTAGAAAACGTGATAGATTATAGAATAGACCACTGTGACTTCATAGACTTTCCAAATATGGCGGTGTCTATTGCGGGCAATTCTGGATGTAGGGGAGTAATAGACCATTGCAACTTTAAATGCCTGTATAAAGACACAATTGGAGGCAGTTGGGGTTACGGAGTAGTAGTTTCATCCAACAACTATTGGGACTGGGACGACGACATAACGCATTTTCTCGGGAAATACGAGACAATACCAACATTGTTCCCAACAGCCTACATTGAAGACTGCTATTTCTACAAGTGTAGGCATGCTGTATCAAGCAACCAACTTGGATGGTACGTGTTCCGCTATAATACGGTTTACCAAGACTGGAACAGCGGGGTTGACGTCCACGGTTCCGCTCCAACGAGTGCTGGAGGACGAGGAGGCGAGGTTTACAACAATTACATTATTGCGCCTATAGGCATAGGGTTCAGAGGAGGTTCAGGCGTAATATTCAACAACAGTGGAGGCTCTCCAATATGGGTAATGAAAGATATTGAAGGAACACCTCTTAGGCCGCTTAACAACCTTTGGATTTGGAACAACGACGGCGAATTCGTAAACTATGACGGTTATTATAAAGAAAATGTTAATTATTTCTTGCGTGCTCCAAACCAACAACAAGACGGTTTCACTTACACGCCTTATCCTTATCCGCATCCTTTAACGCTTGGATAAACCCGTCAAAATTGCATTCTTACCAAGGAACGTATTTTACTGGTTTCTGCTTGTTTAATGATTCTTCTATGCATTCGAGGAGTTTAATACTGTTTCGGCCATCTTCACCCGTGACAGGTGAAGTGGCGTTTTCTTCTAGACTTTTTATGTAAGCGCTTATTAAGTCGGGATGACCGAAGTTCGGCTTTTTGATTTGGTCTACTGTGAATTTTGCCCATTTCCTATAAAGCCTCCTCAAATCCGTTAAGAAGTTGTATGCTACTCCAGCCGCGTTTGCTGGCGGTTCTTGCACTCTTTCCATTAGATATCCGTGAGGCAGAAAGGTCTGCACTCTTTTGCCATCCGAACTCGCTATTTCGTATATTATTTCGGATTCTTTTGCAACCCATGAGATTTCCATTATTCCCCACCGTTTAGAGGCTGTCCGCAATAAAACCACAAAGTCGTCCCAAACAGCGTATTTTGACTTAACGCCTAAAGCGTAAACTTCCTTTATGTCTTTTAGGAAATGTAATTGTAGATAGGCTAGGTGTGTGCCTACTTCCCACAGGATTCCTCCATTTTCTGGGCTGACGTTCCAAGGTTGCGCTAAACCATGAGCCTTAAGCCACTCAAAATTCTCTCTATGCGATGTTCTAAAAAATATCAAATTAAAGTCTTCAGAGTCCGCTAGGGTCTTCAAACGTCTCACGTGCGGATAGAAAAGTTGATTGTGGCAGACGCAAACTTTAATTCCATAATTTCTCGCGGTTTCAACGATTCTTTCGCATTCTTGACTATTTCTGCCTAAAGGCTTTTCCACAAGAACGTTTATTCCAGCTTTAGCGGCTTCGCAAACAAGCGGCTCATGCGTAGCTGTAGGGGTGCATATGTCAACAAAGCCTAGGTCTTTGACAGCGAAAAGTTCTCTGTGATCCGAAAAGACTTTCTCGATTTTATACGTTTCCGCGAAGGCTTTCGCTTTATTGATGTCGGCGTCGGCGACGGCGACCACTTTAGCCTTTTCTATAGCCCTATAAGCGTTCATGTGAATGTGCGCAACTCTTCCACAGCCAATCAATCCAACATTCACGATGAGTCTCTCCATTATTTTGAAGTCGGAGCGTATAAATCTAGGTGGCTTCTGATAAAGCCAGCGTACCATGCGGTCATTTTAAAGAAGGACTGTAATGGTAGTGCAAAAACGATTTTCTTTCGCGTTAGTTTGTAAAGTTTTAGTGCGTGGATTAAGCCGGATAATATTGCGGCGGGTGGAAACATCCGATAATGTTTTAGCATTCCGCTATTTTTGTGGAGAAAATAGTGCGTGTGATATCCTCTATTCCAGTATCTGGCCCAAAGGGTTTTCCATGTTAAGCCTAACCTTTCATAGTCTAGAAAGTATGCGTCAACCGTGGATAATTGCCATCCAGCGGCTTTTGCTCTGATTTCAAGGTCCCAATCTTCGTTATATCCCCGCAAGTTTTCGTCAAAATCGCTTACTTGCTCAAAGATTTGACGCCTATAAATTGCGCCGCCTGTTCCAAGCGCCTTAAAACGGCCTTTATCAGACATGTAGTCCACCATTCTCACAGCGGCACGAGAATAAGATTCCAAAGTTGCCAGCATGTTTCCTCCAGGCACTAGAGCTTGTTTTCCCTTAGCAATGCCAACTTTCGGATTTTGTTCCATAAATTCTAGCAATTTTTTGATGAAGTCTTTTGATAAAACCATGTCGCCATCAACCCAGAGAATAAAGTCACCTTCCGCGTTTGCGACAACGATATTTCGCGCGTGACCGATGCCCTTCCAAGAAGTTTGAAAAATTTTTGCAGGGATGTCTATCCTAGAGATGCAATGTTTCACAACTGCCAAAGTGTTATCGTCGCTTCCGTCATCAACCACTATTATTTCCAAAAGTTCATGTGGAATATTCTGCGCAACCAGACTGTCTATCGTTTCCTTAACGTACTTTTCGCAGTTTCTAACGCAGATTCCCACAGTGACTTTTGGTTTCATTATCAAACACTAGAGAATGGGTAATATTAAGTGGAACGCTGTTTGCAATAATTCTTCATAGTTTTCATGCAGTTGAGACTAATTTTTTCTAGCAATTATCTATTATGGATTTTGCGCTTCCTCTAAGTTCTTCGGCTATGTAAGGATTCTTAATGTGTTTTGCAAACTCGTTCAGGTCATCCTTAATTACGAGCATGGTCCCATTTTTGAAGTCTAAACTTTCAACACCCTTAGTTGTGGATACCACGGGCAAACTACTCGCGAGATATTCTGAATCTTCAGCCTAGTGCCCGACCCTTAAAATAAGGGACTATTGCCACATCAGACGTCGCATGCAACTCGGGGTTTTCTACGACTTACGCATTGTTTATATAATAAATTCGAAAGCCTCAATAACTTCAGCACCTAAGAACACATTATTTAAACTTGAAGCAAGTTTTCATCTTATTTTTCCATATAGAACATTTCTTTCTTTTTCAAGAATTTCTTAAAGTCTTTGCTGTGAGATTTGCTTTGCCTCAGCGAAATCGCCGTTAGCTCGCATTTATATTCTTCAACAGCCTCCTTTTTTAGTGGAAGAAACTCTGAAACGTCAACATAACCCCTATTGCGCTTAAAAATGCTAAGAAAGGATTCTATGATCGGGCCGAAACGAGCAAACTTATGCACGATTGTATATTGATACACCGCAGGTTTTATATTAAGCTTTTCAACAGCCCTTCTAACAATACTGTTTGCAGCTTGGTGATCTGGATGACCATCTCGCTTATATGGGAAATAAACCTCAGACGGCTGCAACTTTTCCATTATGGCGATAACTTTTTCCTCCGCTGTCTTCTTATTTTCCCCAAGCGTGCCGTCAATAAAATCCAGAAAAACTACATTTTGCTCTGGCACGCTCAGAATTTTTGTTGCTCTTAAAACCTCGCATCGCCTAATCGCCTTTATTTGTTCTGGTGAGGGATCATCTATTTGGAAACTTTTTATTAGCAAAAATCTTCCATCTGTCATTACTACGACAAAAACTTCATATCCTTCAGCGCGCGCTCGGCATTGTTGACTGCAACGTTTCTAAAAACGCCTAATCCTTTCTAGTGTTGGTAAAAAATTTAACTTCCATATCGATTTGCAAAGCATGATTTCAAATTATTGAAAGTGTTCTCTCATTATTCCCATATCACCAATAAAGATCAATTCCATAAGCTCGTGAGGATAATCTTGCTTTAACAAACTTTCAATGGTGTCTTTTATTGTATTTTCACAATTGCAAATGCAAACTCCAACAGTAACAAGCGGTAAAGATAGGCAAATTCACGCAGCTAAAGCTTGGTAATCGGTAACAAAATTCTTCAGATTTCTTTCTCCATCAATTTTTCGTAAATAATATTCAATTTTTTAGAGATGAACGCCCATTCGTAATTTGATGAAACAAACTGTCTAGCTGATTGACCTAATTTTAATGCAAACTCGCTATTTTTCAACAGCCTGACTATCATGCTAGAAAAATCTTCTGGATCATCGGTTATTAAAGCGTGCACATTATTCTCAACTTTTAGTCCGCCAACACCCACGCTTGTTGATACGACAGGTAAAGCGCATGAAAAATACTCAAGTATTTTTAATCTTGTGCCGGAACCCTTTAACAACGGTGCGATCGCAACATCAGAAACCAAGAGAACCTCAGCAACATCATCCACGGTTCCGGTGAAAATAACATCTTGCGCATTAACTTTTTCAGCGATTCTACCAGTTCTTCCCACTATAAGAAACTTGACCTTCGACATTTCTTTCTTAACAAGAGGGGCTATTTTGAAAGCTATTAGCTTAACAGCCTCCAGATTAGGAAGATATTCTAAATTTCCAACGAAGGTAACAACATGATAGCCATCTAAGCCGTATCGTCTTCTGATTTCTGAAGCAGACGCAGCGGCTTTTTTGTTATTAAACTCGCTTATATCAACACCATTCGGAATTACTTCAATATGAGCATTTAAAAGACAAGAACGCAAAAGTTCTCTCTTCCTCAGATACAGTTAAAATAATGTTTACAAACTTATAGAAGACTTTTTCATTTAAGGTCTCAAGTTTTTTCCGCAATGCGCTTATGTGCTTTACTCTCAGCGCTTGCCATACATCATGACAGTCTGCTACAACGGGCTTTCTCCAAATTTTATTTGCGATAATTGCAAAAGGCACACCAGTTGATTGCTGTTCTATTTGTACAACATCGCAATATCGAGCGATTTTACTGGCCTTCATAATAAAAGCGGGGTCATGAAAATATGAGGCTGTAACTTTCGTGATACCTAACAAACGGCCTAGAATTCTTAGAAGCCATTTTGGTAAAGAACCTTTAATTGTGTAAACAACTATCCCGTCGACTCTTTGAACAGCTGTATTAAGTCCTGGAATTATCAAAAAGACTTTGTTGCCAAGTTTAGAAAGATTTTTAGCCAAGTTATAAATGCGAACTGAATAACCAGTATCCTTCGATAAAGAGTCCTCGAAGGAGCTCAAAATACAAATCTTCATCTTCAATAAGGCCTGCGTTATTACTTAATCTGATTTTTGTATGCCTTAGCAATTACGTCTAAATCGCTTAATGCATTCTCACCTGAAAGTATATTCTCGCCATTACAACCATTTATATAATCAACAAAGTGCGCAAGCTCTTTTAGATAAGGTACAAAAAATTTGGGTGTTCTACCTAAAATTAGTTTAATTGCGGTAGTAACCTTGTTTGATGCAGAATGATTAGCTTGGGCATAGGTCATTGTTCCAAAAAGTTCAACGCATAATGCGGTGCTTTGCGAAAACCAACCAACATTTACAACTGCTGACGCGCCGCTTTCAAAATTTAAGAGGCAAGTTGCGTGATCCTCAAACTCGAAATTGAATCGATGACCTAAGCGAGCTTTTATGTTAGAAACATCTCCAAGATACCAGCGCAACAAGTTAATCATGTGGCATCCCAAATCCATAAGAGCACCACCGCCTGTCAATTCTTTGTTCAGCCACCATTCAGGTATTGGACGAGGCGCCGTGCCTTCTGCGCGATGCATAAATGGGCCTGAGGCGATGTTAACTGCGTGCGCGATTTGTATGTCCCCTAAAACGCCACTTTCCATTAGACTTCGTAAATTGCCGAAATCTTGAGCAAACCTTAAGGGATAACCAACCATAAATTTGACGCCACTTCGCCTAGCAGCGGAGATTATTTCCTGCCCTTCCCTTAGATTTCTGGCAAGCGGCTTTTCCAGAAAAACATGCCGCCCCAACTCCATCGCGCTTATAGCGCAGTCTGCATGAAGATGTGTAGGAAGCGAGATTATCACGGCGTCTAAGCCATCAAGCTTTAGAAGCTCATGATAATCTGTGAACACCTGTTTAACTCCAAACGTTTTAGCATAGTTTAAAGCCTTCTTCGACGTGTCCGCAACGGCCATCACATTTACAGCCTGCAATCTTAGGCAGTTCCTCAAGTGAACTTTACCTATAAATCCGAGACCTATAACGCCCACATTTACCTTTTTCACACTAATCACAACCACTAAATTAAGCGCTTATCCAAGCCTAACGCACACGCAACTCTATACCCAAAAAGCAATGTTTTCTCAGAAAGACTTTTTCTAGGATATAAACTCTTGAAATAACGCAAATCTGTGCCTTTAGGAACAAACTTTGACTTTCCAAGCCCTTCTTTCTCTGCCAGCTTCAAATACGCCAATGACTTGGGATTGATGCCCATAATTGTTGCAGCCGCTGCATCAGTAGCCACAGGGTCTTGGCTTGCCATTATAAGCCCTAATTTTAAAGGTTTAGAGCCGCAAACTGTTAAGCCGTCAAGCATGTGTAGATTAAAGGGCATAACTTTATTCAGCGCAGCAAGAACCTTATCAAGTTTAGAATGAAACTGAAACTTTTTCGAGTAGGGGTTGCAACCATAAATGTTCTTCAAGGCACATGAGACCTTCGTAAAACTCATATACTTCATTTTTGCAGCATTCACACGTAAATCTGCATCCTTAATAATTTTGGGAACCGAAAACTCGAAAACTTCGCCATTAGCCGACACTTGTGCCTTTTCCGCCTCTGCTTCGGAAAGGTTAACCAAGTTTACATCGTATTCTTTTGCGAGTTTTTCATAACCAAGATATTTGAATGCATACTTACATTTCATTGCTGACGCATCAGATTCCACTATGGAAATTTTAACTTGAGAGGAAATTTCCTCGCGAAGCAGGTCTATTAGCGCGGCGACAAAAAGTGGATCTGTGGTCTGCCCCGTGGACCAATCCCAGTAATAGCACATGTTCGGTTTAATGACTATCTCTTCAACTTTAGGAAGCGAATAATCAATTAATCTAAGCACTTCCATAATCGCTTGCTTAATCGAAACTACACTGCGCTGTTTACATTCGGTCAATCCAACTAAACTCAATAAGATCACACCATAGTTTTGTTAATTTACCTTCCCCAATGAACATAACGTCGTCCAAGCAGAAAGGTAGCTAAACTGCCTACTAGGACAATATTATCAATAAGCAATTCTATAAAAGCGTGCCTCCACACAATCAGAAGGCCAAAAACTGATAAAATGATCAAGAAGCTAAGTGGAGAAAGCGGTTGAAAAACCATTAAAGCTATGCTGCTAGCGATTAATATTAAAAATACCAGGGGATTAATAAGGAACAGGAAGATCTCAGGTATTGCTATTCGTTTAGGAAGAGAAAGGTTTCTGCGGAACAGGAGTTTTAAGCATTTGACCCATAAACCTATCAGCTGAGTCGCACGCCTAACCTTGGTTTTAAGCTTGGCGGATAGAGTCGGCGGGAAACTCGTATAGAACACAAGTTCAGGAACCATTATGCTGCGATAGCCGCTCAAGACAACTTTTAAAGCTGTTCCAGAATCGTCAGAACCAGTCTCAGAGTCAAACACGTCAAAGGCGCTCCGCTTGTAAGCGCAAAAGCCGCCTTCAAACCGTATAGTTGAATGAATCTTTGATTCGGCAAATCTGACAAAATTGGCAAGTTGCAAATAGGACTCCTCAGCCGCGGTAACCCATGATGCGCCAGCGTTTACGTTTACACCTCTTCCAGTAACAGCACCTACATGTGCATCAGCTAAATAAGGCATAGCTTTCTTCAAAATGTCAGAAGGCCATCTGGTATCAGCGTCAGAAACAATCACGATTGGCTTAGTAGACGAACGTAAAGCCTTATTTAAAGCAGCAGCCTTCCCAGCTCGTGGATTCTGCCTTAACAATTTAACATTTAAATCCGAATACCGAAACCTGAACCGCTCGACGTTACTAACAGTATTATCTTCTGAAGCGTCATCAACAACAATTATTTCCATTTTTTCCAGCGGATAACAAACATTCCGCATATTCTCCAACTTCGGCTCGATATTTGCTTCCTCATTATGCGCCGGAATCAAAATTGATATTTCAGGCTCAAATCCCTCAGCAACTTCAATATTCCAAGGCTTTCCAACACTTCGCTTCAAGTAAAAAAAGTAAGCAAGATAAGTTCCTACAAAAATAAAGAAAGAAAATAAAAAAACAGCTTGTAGCATCCTAAAACACTACTTCCGTAAATCATGCCACAGAACAAGTTTGCCTAAACAACCTAAAGGTTTCTTCCGCGTAGTTTCTTTTGAGACGCTCACTGCAACGCCCTTAATGTTCGGTAAACCCGCTAAATACTCTATGGCTTCTGAAGGTCTTAGGTAGCCAGCCGCTAAGATGCTAATAGCAAAAAAGCGGGTTTAGGCAGACTAGCCAAAGCCTTCTCGCATTACACTCTTGAGGGAACCATCTGAAAACCAACTTTGTTAAATAGCACAGCAATTACAACATCGCCAACAGTTATGTTCCATTCCTGGAACTTCTGGAATAGAAGCGCGAAGTTACCACTGTTGAAGCCTGGTGTTAACCCAAGCTTATGCAGATAGTCGATATAAAACTGGAAAAACCAGTCAAGGTTTAACGCTAAACAAAGACCCGTTATCACTTGATGAAGCAGTAAAGCCTCTAATATAGCGCTCTTACTTTAGGGGCGCTTAATCCGCAAGAGCTCATACTGCAGATACGTTTTAACAAGCGAGCGCAAATCTGATTTTAAAATGCCGTTTAACCCTAAAGCAACCGCATTAAGGTTCCTATAAAAAGAATCACTTCTTAGCAATGCCTAGAACGCCGCCAGCAGTAGTGGTAAGCTTCACCAAATCGCAGGTGCATCGCACGATAGCATAAAGCTCTAAACAATCCACGCCGCCATTTCTCCGCATAAAGCCGAGTATTGCCAACATCGTATCGCTGCCGAAAACATGAAAACGTCGGCATCATTCTCATCTGAAAGCGCACAGGGTTCGTTGCGTATTCAAGATCACTAGGTTTTTGAGCTGAATACTCTTCTTTTCGCAGGCATTCCTAGCTTTACGAAATGAAGAATATTGTAAAAAGAACGCCTTTTTGATTCAGAAACACGATTATCATAGAATATAAAATAACTCATCGACTAATGAGGAACGCAAATCGCGGTAATTCAGAATTTCTATGGGGCAATTGAAAAATTTAGGTGCATTTGACCAGTGTTGATCAATGCAACAAACACATCGGGAAACAATGTGAGGTCGAATCCAGTATACAATTAGATCGTTCTTGCAATCGAAAAACCATAGAACCACGCCAACATTTTCATAGGATAGTGAAATGGAATCAAAAAAACAATTTTCCGTTTCGTCAATTTATATCCCGCCAC
>Ga0078972_1017245_pt1 | contig 10423 bp, 8 predicted proteins | sample YelNatPaOPGAMG01_FD_67568 | JGI IMG/M metagenome (GOLD analysis project Ga0078972, IMG submission 67568) | Hot spring thermophilic microbial communities from Obsidian Pool, Yellowstone National Park, USA - OP-RAMG-01 (SPADES assembly) (version 2) | ecosystem: Environmental > Aquatic > Thermal...
ATCATCAATTCTATGCAAGTTTCGCCTATGCCATGATGGCTTCTGAATTAATCATGCCAAAAACCTTAAAAGCCCGAGAAAAAGAAAAATAATATCGGAACCCAATAGAGGGAATTGAAAGTTATACCCTCCCTTAGGCAATTAAACCACCACTATAAAATGAACCCAATAGAGGGAATTGAAAGAATCTACCCTCAAGTTTGCTTAAACGATCACTAACACTATCGAACCCAATAGAGGGAATTGAAAGAAGTCCAATGTTAATCAGCCCCCCAACAATATCCTTAACGAACCCAATAGAGGGAATTGAAAGTTATTGTCATATCCAGCCACCAACTGTTTTTTCAGCTAATTGAACCCAATAGAGGGAATTGAAAGACATTATTATGTATCCGTCGTATCCTATGTATAGTTTGTCTGAACCCAATAGAGGGAATTGAAAGAATCCTATATTGGTGAAGCCCAAAATGTCCGAAACCACAAAGAACCCAATAGAGGGAATTGAAAGAACAATTGGACGCTTCTCGAATCGTTCTACTTGAATTATGAGAACCCAATAGAGGGAATTGAAAGTCAATGGCTTGAGCAAGCCCTTTTAGCTGAAATTTTCCTTATGAACCCAATAGAGGGAATTGAAAGTATTGCAGCTTTGACACGTATTGCAGTTTTGACACGATTGACGAACCCAATAGAGGGAATTGAAAGAGGATAAGGAGTGGACGAGTAGTTGAGGATGAGAAATGCTTGAACCCAATAGAGGGAATTGAAAGAGTATTATTCCATGTTTGGAGGTGAAATTGTCTATGGCGAAGGAACCCAATAGAGGGAATTGAAAGTGATGTTTAGACGCCAGAGGAAACGTGAAAAGAAGACGAACCCAATAGAGGGAATTGAAAGGTGGGCTGTGAATTTAATGTAATTGTATCCGCGTGTAGGAACCCAATAGAGGGAATTGAAAGATAAAGCCTTCATGCTTGTGGGGGAGGGAAGCAATGGGAAAGAACCCAATAGAGGGAATTGAAAGCTATTTGTTTGTCAAACTGAATATCTTCCCAAATTTCATCGAACCCAATAGAGGGAATTGAAAGAAGCCAAACTGAACAGTATATCATATTCCCAAACTTCACAGAACCCAATAGAGGGAATTGAAAGAATGTTATGTCTATTAATCATTAAAGCGGTATCCAACCATGAACCCAATAGAGGGAATTGAAAGCCCTGGGGCTGAAGCTGGGAAGGGGGAAGTAAATAGGGCAAGAACCCAATAGAGGGAATTGAAAGATTGGACTGGAATATCCACTGGTGGAGGAGGAGTAATTCCAAGAACCCAATAGAGGGAATTGAAAGATCATTATCCATTTCAGATTCCATTTCACGCTTCTAGCAAGAACCCAATAGAGGGAATTGAAAGTTAGGCCTGCAGTTGGCTTATTCACCAATGAAGGCGTTGGAACCCAATAGAGGGAATTGAAAGAAATGGAGAATCCAGCGGAAAAGGTAACCTATAGTTATGTGGAACCCAATAGAGGGAATTGAAAGTATCTTCCACACAACTCGCATTTTCCAAGTTGCCCAGTGTTGAACCCAATAGAGGGAATTGAAAGCTGGTAGCGGTGCAAACAGCAACCTATTCCTCATCAACCCAGAACCCAATAGAGGGAATTGAAAGCAGTATACTCTTGACTTATGCTTCAAAATTGCAAGAGAAGAACCCAATAGAGGGAATTGAAAGACTTTTAGCTGAAGCACCAACAACCCCACAACTTGAGATTCGAACCCAATAGAGGGAATTGAAAGTACTTGATTTTTTACTGGTCACTTTATATCACCTTGCGGTGAACCCAATAGAGGGAATTGAAAGTCCTTTTCCCATTTTTGAACCAATCTCTTGTACTCATGAACCCAATAGAGGGAATTGAAAGCCACTTACTTCACAACCTGAAGCGTCAAACAAGCACATCCAGAACCCAATAGAGGGAATTGAAAGATGAGCGTATGAGTAAAATGAACCTATACGATTATATTGGGAACCCAATAGAGGGAATTGAAAGTCAAAATATGGAATAGGTTCCTGGGCAAAGAGGAGAAAGCCCGAACCCAATAGAGGGAATTGAAAGGCAAATGGTTTGAAACGTAGGGCCCACTTGTCGCCCTTAGCGAACCCAATAGAGGGAATTGAAAGGAATGCGCATGGGTATTGCTGCTGCACTTGCTGAGCGTATGAACCCAATAGAGGGAATTGAAAGTCTATTTCGGACATTTTTACCCACCCTTAAATAAAAATTTGAACCCAATAGAGGGAATTGAAAGAGTAAATTGAGTACGGCTAACGCATATCTATATGCGAACCCAATAGAGGGAATTGAAAGTGCACCTCCGCCAGAGTTGGAACCTCCACCGCCTCCACCGGAACCCAATAGAGGGAATTGAAAGTCTAGAAACGCATAGATTAGGTTGTCATCAATCCATGGGTGAACCCAATAGAGGGAATTGAAAGTGGGCTGTAAGTGGAAATCACTAGTCTAGGATAATCGCCCCAGAACCCAATAGAGGGAATTGAAAGGTAATCTTGCTGGGTTTAGTGGTGGAAGCTCAGTTACACCTAGAACCCAATAGAGGGAATTGAAAGTTATTTCAACTGTCTCCATCATCTCCTCCAAATCCTCCAATTCAGAACCCAATAGAGGGAATTGAAAGTTTTGTTGCGGTTGTTTAGGTGTCTCAGTCACACCTATCACGAACCCAATAGAGGGAATTGAAAGGTTTAATAGTCATTTAGCCTTCACCACCAACTCCTTCAAATGAACCCAATAGAGGGAATTGAAAGTTGTAGGATTGATATAGATCGTCTATTGCCATATCATGGAACCCAATAGAGGGAATTGAAAGAATATTGGGTGAATAGGACTACTGTGAACACTGCGAATACGAACCCAATAGAGGGAATTGAAAGTTTAAGCGGAATATTGGATACGCTTATGACTGAATGCCAGAACCCAATAGAGGGAATTGAAAGGTTAAAGCTAATATCCCGCTTTCGGCACCATCTTGACTTGAACCCAATAGAGGGAATTGAAAGCCTCTTGGAGGGATGGGGACCAGTGTTACAAGGCAACCTATGAACCCAATAGAGGGAATTGAAAGACTAATCTTCGTTTCAGTTACGGTTAAAAGTTGTGGTTGGAACCCAATAGAGGGAATTGAAAGAATACAGCCGGGAAGCATGTCAGCATCACTTTGTGGAGGGGAACCCAATAGAGGGAATTGAAAGAGAAACATGCCATGATCTATCAAAAAAAGCAGACTGGTTAGAACCCAATAGAGGGAATTGAAAGCTTTATAATTTGTAATTTGTTAAGATAAAAATTTAACTCAAGAACCCAATAGAGGGAATTGAAAGTCACTATATCATTCAGTTTGGAATGTGAATATTTAAAGAACCCAATAGAGGGAATTGAAAGAACTGTTGATTACGAATGGCTCACAGGGTCCCCCATATTCTCCCGAACCCAATAGAGGGAATTGAAAGCTGAAGCTATTAGGAAAGCAATATCAGCAAGTTCAGGTCTGAACCCAATAGAGGGAATTGAAAGTGATGAAATGATGATGGCTAAATGGAATGTTTGGGAGAAGAACCCAATAGAGGGAATTGAAAGAAGTAAACTGCCAACGTTTGGTATTGGATAAATGTTTCCAGAACCCAATAGAGGGAATTGAAAGTAAGACTCCAACCCCGCCATCACCCAATAGCATATTAACTGAACCCAATAGAGGGAATTGAAAGGTTGAATGGCAAGGGCAATTGCACTGCTGACAAGTATGGAACCCAATAGAGGGAATTGAAAGGGTGATCTTTGCATGTCTCGCTGAAGCTATTAGGAAAGCGAACCCAATAGAGGGAATTGAAAGATGCCTTATGCTTCAAGCCAACGGAGATAATTGACAAGGAACCCAATAGAGGGAATTGAAAGTACGGGGGATGCTCAACATGTCAAAGCTGTTATACCTGCTGAACCCAATAGAGGGAATTGAAAGATGTATCGCCATATTCTTTGCTTTGAAATTCGGTTTTATTTGAACCCAATAGAGGGAATTGAAAGTTGCCTTTTAGTTTTCCGAATACAAATTTTATGCCATCTGCGAACCCAATAGAGGGAATTGAAAGTATATGTGGGTGGAACTAAGGGTGTGGGTAAAACTAAGGAACCCAATAGAGGGAATTGAAAGTAGCTGAATGTTTCCTTGCACTTCATGCATTTCCATAGTGTTGAACCCAATAGAGGGAATTGAAAGTATAACCCGTAAGCTGGGCTTGTAGGGTAAAGTGTGTTTATGAACCCAATAGAGGGAATTGAAAGACTGGGTAGATTTGCTCCTCCTCATCAGGCTCCCTCCGTGCGAACCCAATAGAGGGAATTGAAAGGATATAATCTTGTTTGCTCACTTAACCCCTCCTCATTCAGAACCCAATAGAGGGAATTGAAAGTACCATTCACTATGATGCTACATGAGTGTGGTCATTGGATGAACCCAATAGAGGGAATTGAAAGTCTTTTGGCTTGGCTGGGTTTGCTCGAAGCGTCTCGTTACGAACCCAATAGAGGGAATTGAAAGTGCTTTTAAACGCCAAGCTAATGGTTTCCTCAACTAAGACGAACCCAATAGAGGGAATTGAAAGCCTCAAATATAGGTTTGTAATGATTTTTTCAATGAGCTGAACCCAATAGAGGGAATTGAAAGCTATCCAGTCTAATACCTATACCATTATTATCAGTTATGGAACCCAATAGAGGGAATTGAAAGCCTCCTCCTTGCCCGCTCCCCAGCTTCACCCCCGAACCCAATAGAGGGAATTGAAAGCTATACTTACGCTTCTTCTTAGTCTTCCTTTTCCGTTTTCCAGAACCCAATAGAGGGAATTGAAAGATGTATACTGCTTTAGGTTGACCGTAACCTCCACTACTAGAACCCAATAGAGGGAATTGAAAGATGAGGACTTAGTGGTTAAAAGCGAGTTGGTTGGGGTCTTACGAACCCAATAGAGGGAATTGAAAGGTAGCCAGTTGGCTACATCATAGATTGTGTTTTCCCCTAGGGAACCCAATAGAGGGAATTGAAAGAAATTAGAGCAATTGATTTACCCATGCAATCGAAACTTGAAGAACCCAATAGAGGGAATTGAAAGTATTGGTCAAGGGAAATTGAGGCTTGATGCTGGTGATTTAAGGAACCCAATAGAGGGAATTGAAAGAATAGCTCGTCTCATCAATTAAGAGTGTTGCAGCCATACCTTGAACCCAATAGAGGGAATTGAAAGATTCAAGGAGCCCCACCACAAATATGGCAACAATACTGGAGAACCCAATAGAGGGAATTGAAAGACTTATCGGTTTGGCTTCGATAATTACGGGGATATTTCTGAACCCAATAGAGGGAATTGAAAGAACCTATCTTCATCGATGTTTTGAGCAATCCTATACCATATGAACCCAATAGAGGGAATTGAAAGATTATGCCTCCTCCAGTCTGCGGAGTTGAGGGATTTAGAACCCAATAGAGGGAATTGAAAGAATCTCAGCAGTCTTTTGGGCGGAAACTTCTTCATATTCTAAGAACCCAATAGAGGGAATTGAAAGATGTCTGATAGCCATAACTCTTTGAGGTTACTATATGTGAACCCAATAGAGGGAATTGAAAGGCCACCAGTCTGCCCACCAGTCGAAGTTCCTCCGCCACTTTGAACCCAATAGAGGGAATTGAAAGAAAGGAAACACTTGTAGCTAGGTCCGCTAAATGCATAGATTGAACCCAATAGAGGGAATTGAAAGACACTTTCTTAATCCATTCAATGTATTCTTTTGTGGATGTGGAACCCAATAGAGGGAATTGAAAGGGTCCCAAAGCATGGCTTTTCACCCGAAAATTCTACTCAATGAACCCAATAGAGGGAATTGAAAGACGTTCCCCCCTAAGCATTTTAATTGCACGTTCAATTCTGCCGAACCCAATAGAGGGAATTGAAAGTATAGTAATCCACATCCTTACTTGCACTCCGCAGGAAGAATGAACCCAATAGAGGGAATTGAAAGATCCATGATGTGGGATTTACGGGATACAATACGACTTCATCATGAACCCAATAGAGGGAATTGAAAGCCAAATATAGATCCATCAATAGCTTTAGCTTATTTAGATTGAACCCAATAGAGGGAATTGAAAGTCAAGAAGCTGGGCGTAGAATTAGATAAAGAAGCAATATTCGAACCCAATAGAGGGAATTGAAAGACGGTGGGTATTCCCCTGGCAGCGAATATATTTGCGCCCTCAGAACCCAATAGAGGGAATTGAAAGATCCTTGTTATTTCAAGTTTTCCGCTTTCAAGGGCAGCCTGAACCCAATAGAGGGAATTGAAAGCATAGGAATTTTTGACATTTTCTGCAAATCGGAACCATCAGAACCCAATAGAGGGAATTGAAAGCAAACTGGGTCTCCAATTCCAGTGCTATCAATGTATATTGGAACCCAATAGAGGGAATTGAAAGTTGGTGTGCTTAGGGCTTTTGGTGGTGCTACTGGTGGAGAGGAACCCAATAGAGGGAATTGAAAGACAGAATTTAGAGACTTTGTAACAGGAGGTTATTATGACGAACCCAATAGAGGGAATTGAAAGTCATGAACTCTAATGTTTCACCCTTCCCCCTTGCAAGTTGAACCCAATAGAGGGAATTGAAAGACCAGTTGTGAAGACGGTTATGGTTAGAGTGGATGCATTGGAACCCAATAGAGGGAATTGAAAGATGAGTTGAATGCAATATTGAAGCGCATCGATGAGTTAACGAACCCAATAGAGGGAATTGAAAGTCAGTTACCTCTCCAAGCTTCACTTTGACTGTTAAAGCCCTGAACCCAATAGAGGGAATTGAAAGTATACACGGCTAATGTATTCAATGGCTTTATCAATATGGTGAACCCAATAGAGGGAATTGAAAGACTGTTAATGTAGTTAATCCATCAACAATTATTTTCGGGGCGGAACCCAATAGAGGGAATTGAAAGATGTTTCACTTCATCCATTTGAAGGTTATCCCCCTTATGGAACCCAATAGAGGGAATTGAAAGGTTTTAAACTCTACTGCTTCCACTGTCTTCATGATTTGGAACCCAATAGAGGGAATTGAAAGTTATTTCCCTCATTTTCCTCATTTTTCCTCAGCCTCCAAGAACCCAATAGAGGGAATTGAAAGAATTAATCCATCGGTATCAACGAATATCGTGTATGATGCTTGAACCCAATATAGGGAATTGAAAGTGCCAATCTTGGGGATGCTTGACAGTGAAATCCAGAAAATGAACCCAATATAGGGAATTGAAAGACATTGGGTTCAACTGTCTCCCACTTCGGGATCTTCACAGAACCCAATAAAGGGAATTGAAAGTTCCAAAACCGCTTCACATTCCCCTTCATACATGCAATCCAAGAACCCAATAAAGGGAATTGAAAGTTCACTAGAACCGCAACATCAAATATAGCCATAATGTTTTGAACCCAATAAAGGGAATTGAAAGTTGTATAGGTGGACTCAATGGAAGACTTCAAGAAATTTGCGTTGAACCCAATAAAGGGAATTGAAAGATTATCTTCCACTCCTCGTTTGCGGTTAATATGAAGGTTGTAGAACCCAATAAAGGGAATTGAAAGTTTGGACTAAGAACAATGAAGGATTAATGATGCTTGTAGGTGCTGAACCCAATAAAGGGAATTGAAAGACAGAAGAAAATGGAAGATACACATGACAGGCGAAGGCTTGAACCCAATAAAGGGAATTGAAAGAGCTGCCTTTTCGTTCGGCTCAACCTTATGTGCATCACGGTGAACCCAATAAAGGGAATTGAAAGTAAATTCCCCCTTTAGGTAGGGTTCGGTCCGCTAAAGTGCAGAACCCAATAAAGGGAATTGAAAGATAATGAGGGCTGAGGGGACAAAGCTATATGTCCCAGAATGAACCCAATAAAGGGAATTGAAAGGCTTTAACTCATTTTCACGGACCTGAAGCTCATACATTTCCTGAACCCAATAAAGGGAATTGAAAGACTTCGCCCTCCCCTCTCAACGGGAATGTACTGTCAAATGAACCCAATAAAGGGAATTGAAAGTTCAACAAGTTGCTTTGGGGGACGAGGCTTGGCCCAAGAGTCTAGAACCCAATAAAGGGAATTGAAAGAAATCCAGAATGTTGCATCCGTAGCCACAGTTATATCGGGAACCCAATAAAGGGAATTGAAAGATCACCTCTCCACATTTCGGGCATACAACCCTAATGCTTCTGAACCCAATAAAGGGAATTGAAAGAAACTACTTAGTTCGGCTACTTTTCTGTTGTTGTAGTATAGTGCGAACCCAATAAAGGGAATTGAAAGAATATCAATGCCCTATCCACAGTTAATACTGGTGGAATCTTCGAACCCAATAAAGGGAATTGAAAGACCTGGCTCCCAGGTAGCGGGAAAGGAGGGATGGAAATGGAACCCAATAAAGGGAATTGAAAGTTCGATAAGCGCTTCAGTAATGTTACCAATGACAACAAGGTGAACCCAATAAAGGGAATTGAAAGTTTCAGCGTTACCATCAAGCCTCTTGTAAGCTTGCAAATGAACCCAATAAAGGGAATTGAAAGGTATCACCATAGATTGTTTTGTAGCCTTTTGAGGCGGCGAACCCAATAAAGGGAATTGAAAGTCTACAGTAGGGCTTTAACCAGTGATGAGATTAGCAGAATGAACCCAATAAAGGGAATTGAAAGTTAAAGCTAGGGGGATGATGAGGCTTGGATTGGAATACTATGAACCCAATAAAGGGAATTGAAAGTTGGTAAACCTACTTCCCTAGCTAAGGCTTTGGCAAGCCATGGAACCCAATAAAGGGAATTGAAAGAGCTTAACTTGATTGGTATACTCTGCTGCTGCTAGAATGAACCCAATAAAGGGAATTGAAAGACCCTTACAAGTGATGTTTGTCCTTCAGGTGCCTTGAGGTATGAACCCAATAAAGGGAATTGAAAGAGAAGCCATCGTAAGGTATCTCCATAATAGCTCCATAACTGAACCCAATAAAGGGAATTGAAAGCTTTAATGGTAGATTTCGCTTTTCAAGTTCCTTGCGGAGAACCCAATAAAGGGAATTGAAAGCTCCAGTCCCCTGCTTCAGGTCCGCTGGAGGACCCGGACCTGAACCCAATAAAGGGAATTGAAAGACTACGAATGGCTTTCCATCCTTGAATCCTGCATGGAAAGAACCCAATAAAGGGAATTGAAAGTTTTACTTCACCTCACGAAAAAGAAAAAAGGTTATAGTGGAACCCAATAAAGGGAATTGAAAGATAATATTCGTGGAGAGGAAGGCGATCGAAGAAATATTGAGAACCCAATAAAGGGAATTGAAAGAAGCTCATTAGCCAACTTCTCCTCCTCAGGGCTTGGTGCAGGAACCCAATAAAGGGAATTGAAAGATTCCTTGGTCGAGGTTGCTAATGATTTTCGACAAAGTTGAACCCAATAAAGGGAATTGAAAGAAGTCTAAACCCTTGACAGATGAGAGATTGTCGAGCTTCTGAACCCAATAAAGGGAATTGAAAGTATACCCCTTTAACGGCATACCGTAATCTAAGGTATATAGAACCCAATAAAGGGAATTGAAAGAAAAAGCATTTTGCACCATATTTTTGATAAAGCTCTTCCCGAACCCAATAAAGGGAATTGAAAGTTGTTTTGGAAGTTGGCCGCCCCATTCGTAGCGACGTTGAAGAACCCAATAAAGGGAATTGAAAGATGTATAGTAGTTTGAACTTGTATGGGCAAACATTGAGGGTGAACCCAATAAAGGGAATTGAAAGATTTAACCATAAACAGCGATGTTATAAGTGCTTCAAGCGGAACCCAATAAAGGGAATTGAAAGTGGGATGGGCAACTTATGGTGCATTGCCACTTATCCGCAGAGAACCCACTAAAGGGAATTGAAAGAGATACATAAAGCCACTAGCCTCAATTAAATCGGCAATTGTGAACCCAATAAAGGGAATTGAAAGCCTTCTAAAGCCTTCATTATTATCTTTTCAACGTTTCTGATGAACCCAATAAAGGGAATTGAAAGACGCAAGCGGCATAGATGCTAAGGGTGACAAGTGGGCTCCAAGAACCCAATAAAGGGAATTGAAAGAGATGGCTGAGGAGAAGCCCTACAGAATACTACACTTTGGGAACCCAATAAAGGGAATTGAAAGTAGTGGAATGGTTTAAAAATATTTAAATAGTATGCAGGATTCTTAAATTTGATGTTTTTAGTATGTTTCTTTTAAGTTTAAAAATTACGGTGACTTATTAACTGAAAGTTGCTACATTTGTAACATGATATATTAAATATTTAT
>Ga0078972_1017249_pt1 | contig 10422 bp, 9 predicted proteins | sample YelNatPaOPGAMG01_FD_67568 | JGI IMG/M metagenome (GOLD analysis project Ga0078972, IMG submission 67568) | Hot spring thermophilic microbial communities from Obsidian Pool, Yellowstone National Park, USA - OP-RAMG-01 (SPADES assembly) (version 2) | ecosystem: Environmental > Aquatic > Thermal...
CCAGTTATAATTATTCTTTTTGAAGCCCTTATCCTGCTTGTGAATTTTTCAACCAACGACATGTTAAATATCATCCAATGTTTTGTATTCTACATCTGGCGCGCTAATAAAGTTCTGCGGAAGGCATAAATGATAAAAGAGAACCATTGTTTTGTAAGTAAATGGTTTACGAGATTGCTTTAAGAACGATTGTTCCAATGCTTATGTTAATTGGTTTAGGCTATTTATCGCGGAAAACTGGTATTTTAAAGGCGGGAGACGAACGGGTTTTAAACGCATATATTTACTATTTTGCACTCCCTTCGCTCTTTATGATAGATTTAGCCGAAATCGAGTTAACCTGGGAACATGTTAAATTTGTGCTCGCTGGAGTAACACCGATAATCATAGTCTTAGCAGCATACACCGTTCTCTACCTTGTGTTAAGGTTTTCGAGAGGATTTTTCTACTTGTTGGTGTTAACAACGGTTTTTGGAAGCACCGCGTTCTACGGTATCCCGTTCCTAATGTTTGCTTTCCAAAGTGTTGTGGAGAAGCTAGCTACTCTTGCTGCAGCATCAATATCGATTATAAGTGTTTCAATCTCAATAGCTTTTCTAGAGTTCTACAGGCTTGAAGCCCCTATTTTTAGAGGCTTAAGAATAGTTGGAAAAAGACTTTCTAAAAACCCTCTGATTCTCTCTATACTCATAGGACTTTCACTGTCCTTTCTGAATATAGACATTCCATACCCCCTATCAACAATGCTTCACATGCTAGGAAGCACTACTGCGACAGTAGCTATTTTCATGTTGGGTGTCCTATTCTATGGCAGGAGTTACGGAAGGTTGACAGAAGCTTTAGGATTAAGCCTCCTAAGAATAATATTGTTGCCGGCGATCAGCCTTTCCATATCCTTGTTAGTTGGCTTACCATATTTAGAGAGGACCGTTCTAATCATAATGCATTCGGTTCCATTAGCAGTCTCAATGATGATCCTCAGCGATCGTTATGATTTCTACAAGAAGACCATTTTTTCAGTCGTTTTATTCTCATCTTTGAGTGCAATAATCTACCTAAACACTTGGCTTCTAATATCGGCCTCCCTCTGAATCGCATAGCGCGCGACAAAATCTCTTCTTGCCAAAATAGCAACAAGACCTTTGATATTTAGAATTTGGCGACCATAATTCATTTTAAACCTTCATTTTATCAAAATATGAAGAGAATACTACAACCTAACAGTTGTAGTTGAATCGTTGATAAGGGGGGCTGCTACGCTAACCCTAAGCATCGGCGATGTATACCGTTATCCTGCTCTCATCCATGGTGAAATCGTAGCCAGCTGCCACAAGTTGGTCCATGGAATTCCTCAGATATGTGCCAAACGCAGATTGACTGTCAGGATCGAGAGTCTCGGTGTTTGAATAGCGTTTGAGCGTAGCTGTTTGCAGGAGGATGTGTTTGGATGCCCAGTAGTCTAGTGCCACAGGATCTGTACTGGCCAATACGAGGTTGGTTTTCGTTGCCTCACCGTAAGAGGTGGCTGGCCCGTTTCCTGGTATGGCGTTGATCCATATGGCATCAAGAATATTTAGTGTGGGAACCCTTGTTTCAACCATAACTTTTCCAAGGGCTCCCCTTCCTATGTAGTCGTGAGTATTGGTAAGTGGTTGGGAGATAACGCCCATGTAGTGCTTGACCGCGGCAGTTACTCCATATATCGAGTGCGACTTCAAGACAGGGAAATTTATAATTTTGAGCTTTGTCGAGTTGTAAGTTTTGGTGATCTGATCCCAGATACCATTCTTGAAGCTAATATAAGTTCCATATACAGTTTGGAATTTTGGATACGAGACCCTGACGCCTGTCGCTGGATCTTCAATGGCCGACAAGACATACCCATCTCTGAGGTCTCCGCGATCATACTCTTGCACTTCGATGCTGGCTATCGTGTCCCAAAGGTAAGTTGAAACTTTGTGTTCGTCCGAGAATAATCTTACGACAGCTTCCGAGGATTGGGACTCGTTTATAGCATTGCTCCTTGGCCAGTTCAGGCTCCCCCTACCTTGTCCATTATCAGCAACGACTATCTCCCCAATAAAGCCATCTGGGTGGTCAAGTATTAGTTGTATAAGCTCCTTGAGTAGGTCGGTGTTGGTGCCTCCCCTCTGATCCCATTGGCAGTTGACCTTAATTATTATGACATCATCATTGCTGAAAAGTCCTTCTGGACCGCTGTTGCGTGATATCGTTTGTGAGTTGTAGAAAAGGAGGCCATTCGATCCCATCAGATCCAGGAGCTCAGTTAAGGTTCCATTTGCAACATACACTTCGGAGGAGGGCTCGATCGATGCCTGCTGCGGCGATAGGCTCAGACTCACACTCTCTTTCGGAAGTAGGTAGTTCGTCAGAATGAAGTAGAACATTCCGGATAGAATGACTATAAAGGCAATAGATAGCAGCCACTTTCGTCCAAGTAATTTTACCTTCCTTGGGGCTGCAGCGAATATAGGTGCGATTGGTGAAAAAATGGCCAAGACGTTTGCAAGGGCCGCTCTCTGGCAAGGATAGGTCACTCTCGAAGGTTTGGTTCCTGTCCTTAGAAAAAGCCAGAAGATGCTTAGTAAACCAAGAATTAAAGGATGTCTATTCACCCATCCCCATAGGTTTTTTATTGTAACATTCATTGTTGTATCTTTGGTACTTGCCTTCTATATAAGTGATTCAATACATTCTGGTACACTTTAGTCATTTCTGGTCTGAAATCGATGATGTTTGGCTGGATTTGGTAAGAGTGATAATAGACAATTCGTGGTAATCCTTTTATGTTGAATTTTTGGTTAGATGACCATTCGGGAGGCGTAAAAAATGAAAACGGACCTTTCATCAAGAGACAGGATGCTTCAAGCAATGGACCACCACGAACCTGACCATGTGCCTTTTTGCTTGAAATGGTGGGAACGACCTTTCCTTTCGGACAGGAGCCAAGCTTGGCGAAACCAGTTTGAGAGAGTTGACATTATGCTTAAACTTGGCCTGGATGATACAGTAGGATTCGATGTTCCAAGGGCGATGGCTAAAGAAGTCAAGATAAAGTTGAGGAAAGAGAAGCCTGCGGGAGAGCCATGGCCCATATTGACTAAAGAGTATACTACGCCCAAAGGCACGCTAAAACAGATAGTCCGCCAGACGCCAGACTGGCCCCACGGCGACGATATACCGATTTTCAGCGACTTCCTAGCGCCCTCCTCCCGTTCGGTGAAATATCTCGTTCAGGAAGAGAAGGACCTCGATCCCCTTTCGTGTCTATTTCGTGACCTGGATGATAAGGAAATTTTAAAATTTCGTGAAGAGGCTGAAAATGTCAGAAAGTTTGCTGAAAAAAGGCAGGTTCTTATAGAGTGTGGCATGTGGTCGGAGGCTGGAAGGGAGAGCGCCATCTTTGGAGCTGATGCTTTGCCATGGCTGTGCGGGTTTGAGAACATCATGCGCAAAGCATTCAAGGAACCTGATTTCGTCGACCGCCTCCTCAACATAGTGCTTGAATGGGACGAGAGGTACTTGGATATGCTACTCGATCTCGGTTTTGTAGATGTCATCGTTCATAGAGGTTGGTATGAGAATGCTGATTTCTGGTCACCAAGGTTATACAGGAAATTTCTTGAGCCTCGCATCCGCAAGCTTGTTGGTAAGACTCACCGGAGGGGAGCGAAATTCTGCTACATAATGAGCATGAAGCAGATGCCTCTTCTAGAAACGATGAAGGAGATAGGAGTTGATGTATTGTATGGCCTTGATCCTGTGCAGGGTGGAACTGATTTAGCCCTTGCAAAAAAGATTGTTGGAGACAGCATCTGCCTTTGGGGGGGTGTGAACTCAGCGGTTACTCTTAATTCTGGAACACCTGAAGAGATAAGCCAAGCCGTAATCGGAGCCATTCATACACTAGCACCTGGAGGGGGTTTCATCCTATCTGCTATAGACCAAGTATTCGAAGACACTCCCTGGGGAAATGTCCAGACGATGCTCGATACTTGGCGATCCATTGGGCATTATCCAAGAAAGTAAGAAAACAAGAGTGCGAAGAGGCCTTTGGTATCTTATATATAGGCCTAAGCGCAGATCTAGGCGAGGGAAAGGCGATGGGAAGTTTAAAGATCGGCTTAGCTCTTTGGTCACTTGGTTCTACATCTTCGGAGGAAGAGCTGAAGCTTAGGCTTAGCACTGCAAGAGAGATAGGAGTAAGATCGGTACAACCTTGGTGCGTTGACAACAGTCCTGAGGACATCTGCATCTTGGACCCAGATCGGTGCGTCGGTTCCAAGAGGCGCTCAATGCGCGAACTTATCAACTCCTACGGTTTGGAGATCAGTGGGTTTTGCGCCCAGTTGACTGGCCCTTACGAGTCAGGGGGAGAGTGGCCGGGCTCCGCATTTCACGACCCAAGGGGATTGGATGAACGCATAGCTAAGACGAAGAAATGTCTTGAACTTGCGGCCGACTTTGGCGCGCCAATCGTAACAACCCATCCAGGAGCAATCCCATCTGACGCTTCATCGAAAAGATATCTTACGCTCCGAAAATCGTGCAACGAAATTGCGAAGCATGCTGAGGATGTAGGAGGCATATTTTGTATTGAAACCGGCCAAGAGCCTGCGGAGGTACTTCGTGCATTCATCGAGGACATTGGATCTGATTCTCTGAAGGTGAATTACGATCCTGCCAACATGCTTAGATATGGAACGGTTGAGGGTGTTAGAGTATTGGCACCTTGGATTGTGCATACTCATGCCAAGGACCACGATCCAAAGACAGGCAAGGCAACGGTTGGTGAGGGTATGGTCCCATGGGATGATTATATCTCAGCATTAAAGTCAATAGGATATGAAGGATGGTACGCATTGGAAGACGAAACTGGAAAGGATGTCGTCACCTCACTTAAGCGCGGTCGAAAATTCCTTGAAAAATATTAGGATTAAAGAAAAAGGCAGTTAAAAGCCAAGGTTGCTGCTCTTTGGAACAAAAATGGGCAGCTCAATGGAAGTATGTAATCGCCTTCGGCTCTATGACGACCTTCCTCTCCCCTGCAACCAGATGGCCGAGTGTATAGCAGCGAAGGCCCCTCCTCTCGGCTTTCGATGCGATGATTTCGCCAAATTCCTTTGTAGAGAATATGCAGTAGCCAACTCCCATGTTCCATACTTGGTACGCCTCCTCGTCACTTACACCACCAAGCTTCTGCAAGAAAGAAAGCTCCAATGGAGGCTCGGGGACGAAGCTTATCCTGTAAGTGAATTCCCTCTTAGCCCTCATGATCTTCCTCCAACCATGTCCTGTGATGTTTGATATGTAGCGGATCTCAACGCCCTGTTCCCAAAGGTCCTCGATCAGGGGTGCATAGATGTGAGTTGGCTTCAAAAGGGCTTCTCCCAAAGTTTTGCCATCTGGCAGTTCGGTGAAATAACCTTCAGGAAGGTTTTCAGCTATCTTTCTTGCCAGAGTGATTCCGTTAGCATGGATGCCGCTGCTCTCTATACCGTAGATGATTTCGTCCCCCTTCAGGCCCTGACCCCACATGGCACGGCTCTTGGGCCTAACCAATCCAATTGCGCTTCCACTCAGGCTTGCCGCTTCTGGAGATATTATATCACAGAGCGCGGGTGTTTCGCCGCAAGGAGCTGCCACCATTGCTATTCGGCAACCTGTGGCCAAGCTTTTGAGGAATTGCTCAGCCTTTACTCTATCGTCAAACCAAGAAGAGCTGCCAACAGCAACCTCGTCACCATAACCAAAAGGAGTTGCGCCAACGCACGGCAACTCGTTGACAGCCGTCGCCAGAACGTCCTGTCCAATGCCTTCATAGAACCTCCTTCCATGAGCCTTCTCGTTTATGGCCATCTTCTCAGCGATAAGGTTCTTTGTTCCCAAGCCTTCTACAACGAAGGCAAGCATGAAATCGTACTCAACGAAGTCGAATAGGGAGGCGGGCTCTCCCAAGCTCTCAGGCACAACCCTAATACCAAGCCTTTTAGGGGCTCCAAAAGTCTCGCTTAGCTTTTCAAGCGCCATCTTTTTGAATGGGTCGAGCTTTCCGTAGTCGACGTAATCTGAGTACCGCATAGGAGAAAGCTTGCAACAAGTACTTATTAAATTGCCCCAAAGTGTATATTTAGCTTTTTGACTATATATGATGCACAAGCTTTTCGCCATCGCCTTATAGGGGTTAAGTCAAGTCTCCGCTGCTTTCAAGTGTCATTGAGATTGAGCCTTTTCTTTTCAGCCCTGAAATCCTGCTAAATTATCATGCGCTTGTTGTAAAGCATGGTCGCTCTGCTCCATTGAATAAATCACGAAAAATTCTTTTGCACTTTTATCATGATCCTGTGATCGTATATACAGCTTGTCTGAGAAATGATATTGCATCTACTAGGGCTAGTTTGATAGCCCGCTTCTTGGATTTGACTACGTCCTTCTTGATTTATTGCTTGTTAACATACTCCTCTCCGGTTACAAGAAGATGCCACATTAGAGCAGCATCTTAGACATAGCGATTATGGCTGTGTTGTGTTCCTTACTTACAGTATTACTATTCGTATGCTACTTTTATATGTTTGGCGCTGTAGAGTATAACTGTTTTTTCATGTTCATCTATTATGTAGATGATTCTATAGTCTCCGATTCTTAGGCTCCATTTACCTGAGAGATCCCCTCGAAGGGGCTTTCCGAGATGTGGGTTGACTTCAAGGTTTCTTATGGAAGAATCCAATCTTCTTTTTAGCTGAGTATTGAGTTTTCGGAAGTCCTTTTCAAAGTTTCTGGTTACTTTGATGCTACATTTCTCCAGATTGTTTCAGCTCCTTTAGGAACCCGTTGTATTCTCTGACCCTCCCAGCTTTCATGTCTTCTTCTGCTTCTTTGATTGATTTCATTGTATCCTCGTCTTCTAGGATTTCAAGGGTTTCGATGATCTCCTCAAGTAGCCCGCTTACCTTTAAAAGAAGAGCCCGATCCTCGTCTGTTAGGAGAATGCTGCTTCCAGCCATGGATTCACCGAACTTATTTAGCGTGTTTAGTATTTTAACATATCCATTTTGGTGATCAAATTGGTTCAGTAATTAAAAAGACTTGAAGGGGCTGGGGCCGCCGTTCTTAAGTTGCTCCGAATCTCCTGCGGCATTTTTTCGCCCTCCTTAACCCTTCTGATCATCGGAGCTAGGTGCTAGATAGATTTTGTCCTTAGTTTCTCCCCCTTCTACAACGAAGGCAAGCATGAAATCGTATTCAACGAAGTCGAATAGGGAGGCGGGCTCTCAGGCACAACCCTAATACCAAGCCTTTTAGGGGCTCCAAAAGTCTCGCTTAGCTTTTCAAGTGCCATCTTTTTGAGTGGGTCAAGCTTTCCGTAGTCGACGTAATCTGAGTACCGCATAGGAGAAAGCTTGCAACAAGTACTTATTAAATTGCCAAGATGCTTGAATTTATAAAACAGGTGGTATGGATTCTAGTGATAATTCTTTCCGCCATTGTTTCGACTATTGAGTAACATCAATGTTCTATGCGAGCGAAAAACTGCTCATACAAAGCCGGCAGGGTTTCGTCTTCCTTCACTATTCTGATAGTTTTTGCTAGATGTTCTACCCATTTATCCCTTAATTTCTCCCCCTTCTCCCTTGAAGCTGGCCTGGCATCTCCAGCATAGTGATCTGGATATCGCGCGTACCAGTCGACTGGTGTCCGTATGCCCATTTCCTCAAGGTGTTTGAGACGATCAAGGGTATGGCCTGGTTTTTCTGAAATCGAATCCATCTTAACAAGTTCTGGGAAGTTGGCCAAGCTATAACTTGTCTCACATTCACATGCATGGCCATGCTCCTTGGTCTCCATCAGATTCCTGTAGAACTCTTGGTCTTCGGGCTTTCGTGGCCACCATCCTGCAAGGTAGACGACATAGTTCTTCTTTCTGTAAAGCATCAGTTGAAGAAAAAATTCAAGCATGTTTGTGTTACCCCCATGTCCGTTGACGATTAGGATTTTTCTGAATCCGTTCCTTCCTATCTCGTCGCAGACGTTCTCGAGAAGTTCGAGCATTAGGTTTGGTCTTATGGCGACCGTGCCCTGCATATGCTGCGCTTCATATATCTGGCCAAAATAGAACTGGGGGAAAACTATGGCGCTTTCCTTCTCGGCAGCGAGGCATGCAAGTTTATGGACATTGAGGACATCGGTACCAAGCGGAAGGTGATTCCCGTGCTTCTCCAAGACACCGAGCGCCAAGATGCAAACGCCCTTCGATCTGGCCACCGCCTCAGGAAATTCTTTCCAAGTTAGCTCCTCCCATCTCAATTTCTAACCAGCCTCCAGTCTACTTTCTCCAATCCCTTAATAAGGCTACCCTGAACGAAAGGCGTTAAAACCGCCTGTGCAGACTTATGCCAGCGTGAAGAGTGTTGCAGAAGACCGAATTCATCTGGATGGATGGCAAACTTGTCCCTTGGGACGATGCGAAGGTACATGTATTGACTCATGCTCTCCATTACGGGACTGGGGTTTTCGAGGGGATCAGGTGTTATGAAACACAGAGAGGACCTGCCATTTTTAGGTTAGCGGACCACGTTAGGAGGATGGTAGAAAGCTCCAAGATTTACCTAATGAAGCTGCCATATTCAGAGCAGCAGCTCTCGGATGCTATAATCCAGACGATTAGGGCCAATAAGTTAAAAGAGTGTTACATCCGACCGATTGCGTACTATGGCTACGGGGAGATGGGCCTAAACCCCCTTAAAAATCCAGTGGAAGTTGCAATCGCAGCATATCCTTGGGGAACGTATCTGGGAGAAGAGGGGCTGAGGAAGGGCGTAAGATGTAAAGTTTCATCTTGGTGCCGCCTCGATCCTCGCGTGCTTCCTCCACTAGCCAAAGCAACCGCCAACTACCTCAATTCTGTTTTAGCAAAGGTAGAGGCTTTGCAAACCGGTTATGATGAGGCTATTGTGCTATCGACAAGTGGTACTGTTTCAGAAGGCCCTGGGGAAAATATCTTCATAGTCAAGAATGGGGAACTTATCACGCCCTGGATTGCAACTGGACCACTTCAAGGCATAACGATGGCTTCAGTAAAGCAGATAGCCAAAGATTTTGGCATTAGCATCGTTGAAAGGGAGGTACTGAGGGAGGAGCTATTCCTCGCCGATGAGGCATTTTTCACTGGAACGGCTGCAGAGATTACTCCGATTCGAGAGATAGATGGCAGAATCATTGGTGAAGGAAGGCGCGGCCCAATAACGGAAAAGATACAATCAAAGTTCTTTGAGATTGTACGTGGAAAAGATCCAGCATATGAGAAATGGTTGACATTCGTTTAGATTATTGAGACATTCGATCCTAGCTAGAACCATTATAGAAGCTGAGGCATGACATAATGGAAGCTTTACTCATGGAATTCTGGAAGGTAATCCTTTTGAAGTTCCAACATATCATCAATCAATTTTTCAGCTTTTGTGACACTCGTTACTTGGGGGCAGAGAAGAAGTGCTTGGAGGAGGAGCTTGCGAGAACGGGTCCTGTAGGCTTCTACGACAGCTTTCTGGATCGATACCTCCAGCCTGTTGAGGGCCGCAAGTGGCTCCGGTATCGAGCCAACATGTTCCGGGTGTATGCCACCTGCATCGACGATTGCTGGAACTTCAACAACAGCATCCCTGGGAAGGTTATCAACATATAATCCATCGTTCAGAACATTGACGGATGGCTCCCATCGTTTCCTGTCTAGAACAACATCGAGGATTATGGGGATGGCGAGTTCGCCACTTGGCCGCAATATATTTTCATCTAGTGGCTTCTCGCCATACGCATATGGGTCGAGCCAGTTTGCTTCGCTCGCCTCTTCCTTCGGAATTCGTCTGGATTCCAGCCCATATGGCCACTTCGAACCTGTGAATTCCGACGCGAACTGGAGATACTCTCCTACATGGTCGTCTGAGGGAATCGTCAGGTACCCAAATATCTCGACAAGCTTTCTGACCAAAGGTTGGAGGGTTACGGGCCTATTTTCCGCTATCCTTCGCCGCAGCTCCGGATAGAGATCTTCACCTGTAGTTGCATCTACAACCTTTAGCACCCAGAAGAAGTGGTTCAGGCCGCCCGTGATGATCTTTAGATTCTCGATGGGTCGCTCCAAAACCTGGGAAGCTGCCTCATGCGCCATGTTGACGCCGTGGCAAAGGCCTGCAACCTTTACCTTTGTAAGGTAGTTGATCGCCATGACGATCCGGCTCTCTGGATTCGTGTAATTGAGAAGAAGCGCTTCTGGGCAGAGCGCCTCTATATCCCTGCATATTGGTATCATTAGCTCGAAATTCCGTAGAGCATGGAATATACCACCAGGCCCTCCATTCTCCCCCAGAGCTTGGCAGAATCCATAGGAAATCGGAACTCTGAAAT
>Ga0078972_1017252_pt1 | contig 10421 bp, 11 predicted proteins | sample YelNatPaOPGAMG01_FD_67568 | JGI IMG/M metagenome (GOLD analysis project Ga0078972, IMG submission 67568) | Hot spring thermophilic microbial communities from Obsidian Pool, Yellowstone National Park, USA - OP-RAMG-01 (SPADES assembly) (version 2) | ecosystem: Environmental > Aquatic > Thermal...
CATGAGGCGCACCGCCGATCGGCTGTTCGGCGCGCAGTATCGCTGGTCGGTGCTGGGGGCGGGGCGCAATCAATTGCCGAACGAGGCGATGGGGGCGGCGATGGATGCCCCTACATTCTTAATCGATAGAAAGTAGGTGGTGTCACCCAAGGCCAGAGTGAAGACGCCGCTCAGCATTCCATACAGGAAGCTTTGGCCAATACCCAAGAGTAAGGTGGGAACCAGTAAAGCCAGACCGGCGTAGACGAGACGGATGAAGTTGACTTCCTTCGTGTCTCCCTTTCTAAGAAAGTCCCTATAGTAAATCGGGACGACTGCCCAAAGGAAGGCGGAGAGCAGAGCTGGAAGAAAAGAGAACATTATGGGGTTGCTCTCTGGCACTTCGTTCGCTCTGTCAAGGATTTAAGCAATGACCTTCGAAGGGATGCTGCGAATGTTCGCCGATGGACTAGTGCTCAAACATGAGTACAGTTCCCGTCTAATCCTCCGATTTTGTTCGTACGACTGTGGGCTCGCCGTTATGATAACAGGTATATATATGGATGGGTGACGGAATGACCACTTTGATGGGGGAAGCCTGTTTCCCGTGGTTCCTCCTTCACGTGGTACCTATCGAAGCGAAGTGCGCCCAAAACTCATAAATACACACCAAAAGGCAATCTCAGAAACGTGCGGCGATCGTCTAGCCTGGTCTAGGACATCAGCCTGCCACGCTGGTAACGCGGGTCCAAATCCCGCTCGCCGCATTTAGTTCGCATGTCTGCGCATTCTTATACTTCACAATTGAAGTGGCGTGTAAGAACTTTGGCAGCTACGCGGACACCCTTGAAGAGCACACTTGACGTCCTCCTACGAATGAATTCGTGGGATTCCCATCATATTGGGAATTCTGGTTCTCGCTTCTGGGATGATCATCTCTCTGGTGTTCATAGGGCTTCTACCCTCTACCCTCTCTCCCACCTGCATCCATCCCACCTCAGAAGCGAGGGCTGCGCCATCAGCCAGCCCGCTACCGCTAGCCCTTGCAGGCGTTGCGGCTACCTTTCTCAGAACGTTCATTGCCCCGTTCACGTCCGCGTTGATGTATCTCTGATATGTGCTGCAGTAGTAGAGCCCCCTCTCTATCCTCCCATCCCTATGTTTCTTCCCACATAGAGAGCAGAGCTGTGACGTATATCTCTCGCTGACAGGCCCTATCGTGATCCCGTACTCCTCCCCTCGTTGCCATGGTGGCTCTACGTGGTCATCGTCGCCGGTGTCGTTTTGATCGCTTCCCTTTACATATTGAGGCATAAGGAGGAGCCGGCGATCTTAAGGCCCGACGACGAGAGGATACATGATTATGTGAAGTCGAGGGGAGGCAGAGTCTATGCCAGCGACATAGTGAATGCCCTAGGCCTGCCCAAGAGTAGTGTCTGGAAGGCCCTCAAGCGCCTAGAGGCGAAGGGCGTGATCAGGACCAAAAAGGAGGGCAACAGGACCGTCGTGGAGGCCTGAAACGTTCACATTCGTCCACGAAATGCCGTAATGAGACAGGTTCAAGGCGTGTCCCTTTAATGGGTCCGTGGACATGATCGTACGGTGGCGATTGTGAAAGCCTTCAATGGTAAGGTACTTGCGGTAGCAGTCGCCCTGCTCTTAGTCTTTGGCCTATCTTTGGCCTGACGCCTTTCGCTGCCTTCGCCGCGGCAGGTTCATCGGCCCGTAGCACGAGCGATGTGGCGTCCGATACGCTGAATCAGGCCATCCTAGGTCTGGCCAACGTGCTGAGCTATCTGAAGGCTAAGGGCGCATCATCTCAAACGGCGAGGATGATGAACACGGCCATGTCCAACCTGAAGTCCGCCTTGAATGTCGTGATGAGTACAGGCAACGTCACCGCGGCTGAAGTGGCGCTTAACGCGGCATGAGAGGACTTGGTAAAGAATGAAATAAGAACCGATGCCAACCAGTCGTTGCCCGACCAGGCACACTTTGTTCGAGAATCTATGGCTATGGCACTGGAGAGGAGCGGGGAACTAATGAATGACATCAACGAGCTAGGCAACACGACACTTTCCCGAGAGCTCAGTATGAACTTCGTGGTGGCCTTGGAGCTCCTAGGCAATGCATCCCAGCAGGTCCAAGCTGGAGACCTGACGGGCGCTAATGATGGCCTGCAGGCAGCGGTCTCCATACTAGACCAAGTGAATGTCGCTTTGAGCGTCCATCAAGAGAAGGAGGATGTGGCTGAATACGAGATTGAAATGCAGGACAAACTCGCCAAGGCCATAAACGAGACCGGCGCAGAGATATCTAGCCTCTACCTGCAATTGAACTCCACCGTATTGCCTCAGAACATGACCAGCACCATCGTTGGCCTGTTGGAAACGCCACCACGTCACTTAACCAAGCCAGCCAGGCCCTGGCCAATGAAGATGTAAACGCTGCGATGAGCCGGTTCAAGCAGGCCAAGTTGATGGTGGAACAGGCTAAAGAAATCCTCTCCAACGAATCGGAGAGTGAAGACTGACAGCTTCAACATGATATGCTTTAACATGATATGATTGTGCCATCGATCTGTGTGACTCAGAAAAGTAACGAACGCATCTTGCCGCCTTATCTTACAAGTCGGAATCCGAACGTTCCATCTCTTCCACTACAACCTTCCTCTTTCTGAGGTCGGCCATTATCTTACCGTAGATGTCGACGTCCGCGCCAAGCTCTTCAGGCGTCACCAAGCCCTTGCGTCTGATGTCGTTTCGACCTAAGAGCTGAGCCGTTACGGACGCTGTGAAGCCCGTTGTCCTTGCCATGGCCGTCACTTTACTCGATCTGTCGCAACGGTCCAAGAGCAGGTAACGAAGGTGTGTTGTTTTGCCCTGCTTTGTTCCTGTTACATTTACCATCATAGCTAGGATGTCGTCGACTTCGGGTGTTCTTAGCTTCGACTCCAAGAGCTTTGATGTAACCCGCCTCGGAATGATTCGGAGGCCGTCTACCTCCATTTGCCCTTCATCAAAGAAGCCCATGTCCCTAAGGAACTTCACTTTCTTCGCGTGGCCAGGGTACCTCAACGTCTTTTCCCACAGGCTGTCGAAGCCCTTCATTGTACGAAGGAGAGTCCTGGCGCCGTCGCTGTAGAAGGCTTCGAGCTTGCCAACACCGGGGAACTCGACCTCCTCCAGGCCGCTCAACGCTTCCACTTCCTTAATTCTGCCATCCGCCTTTATCTTGGCCTTCCTAGTGTATTCGTCGATTAGTCCATCGACCGACCAAGTGATAGTGTACTCCAGCGGAGGCATGGGTGCCTTCGGAAGGCCGCCGACTAAGATGTGAGCTTCGTGAGCGCTATCCAGCTGGCTTGCCGCGCGGCCGACAAGGAAGTTGCTGAGGCCGGGGGCCACACCGCAGTCGGGGATGAACGTGATTCCTGAGTTCAAAGCGGCCTTCTCCAAAACGTAAGGGTCCTCTGGCATGTATGAGACGTCTACCACGTCCAGTCCGGCCTTGATACAACTCTCCACTGCTTGGTAGCCCGTCCATCCTGGGAGGGCACTCACCGCTAGGTCACAGTCGGTGAGCAGGGTCCCCATCCTTGACCCATCCGATGCGTCCAGTGTGACGGCCGTCACGTTATTAGCCTTGATTGTCGAGCGAACGTTTTCAGTTCGTGCAGCATCCCTGTCAGCTACGACCACCTCCCACGAAGGCATGCTCGTGCACAAGTCTCTGGCGATGACGGAACCGATGTTGCCGCAGCCCAGCACGATGACTCGCATGGTTTAGCGTAGGTGGAGGTCGATGCTATAAGCGAACTGTATAGGACATCCCATGTGTGTGCTTTATGTGTGGGCCTAGATACCATTATGCCCTTTATGATACCGATCCACATGATAAGTAGAGATCGAACAGGTTATGCGAGGAAAGAAAACAAGAAACATTGGTTGCACGGACATCGATGTTCAGCCCACGGCTTTGACCTTGACCAAGTCGGTGGAACCCCTGACGCCCGGCGTTCCGGACGTTATGACTACCCTGTCTCCCTTTTTGGCCACCCCGGTTCGCTTGACCACTTCTTCAGCTATCGTGAACATTTCATCGGTGGTCGCCGCCTCTTTGATTACCACAGGGGTTACGCCCCAGTAGACGGCTAAGCGCCTTGCCACTCTGCTGTCTGTGCACATAGCTATCACAGGGGCGTCAGGCCTGTACTTTGACGCCCTCTTGGCCGTAAGGCCCGTCTTGGTGGGGGCGGCGATGGCTGACGCATCAATGCTGGCCGCTATTTTGCAGGCGGCGTGACTGACGGCTTCTTCGACGCTCAGCCTGCCAGAAGGTACGTTGACCTTATGGTGGCCCTTGGTTGATAACTCAACTGCTCTAGCCACCTTGTCGAGGACCTTGACGCATTCCACCGGGTAGCTACCAACGGCTGTCTCGTCGGAGAGCATGAGCGCATCGGCGCCGTCGAGAACGGCTGCGGTTATGTCGGCCACTTCGGCCCTGGTAGGGAAAGGCGATTTAAGCATAGAGAGAAGCATTTGGGTGGCCACGATGACGGGCTTTCCGGCGGCGTTGCACCTTTCGATGATGTCCTTCTGAACGATGGGGACCCTCTCCAAGGGAGTCTCGACGCCGAGGTCTCCTCGGGCAACCATAACTCCGTCGGCTTCGGCAAGTATCGACGAAAGGTTTCTTACGGCTTCAAGTTTCTCTATCTTGATTATGAGGGGAGTGTCGCCCCCACCGTCGGCAATGAACTTCCTCACTTTGAGGACGTCCGCGGCCGTCCTGACGAAAGATAATGCCACGAAGTCAACGCCAATACGTAGCCCGGTTGAAAGGCTCTCCAAGTCCGCCTTGGTTGGATACTTGATGTCAATGTGGACTCCGGGGGCATTGATGCCCCTGCCGGAGCTCAGGTGCCCTCCTGTCACCACGGTACAGATGGCGTCCTCTCCGGCCACTTCTTTGACTTTCAACTCTATCGTGCCGTCGACCAAGTACACCCTGTCCCCCTTTTGCAAGGAAGAAATCAATGGGGGGTAGTTGACGTGCACTCTCTTTACGTCGCCCAAGACCTGACGGGTCGTGAGAGTGAATTGGCTTCCTTTCTGTAGGTCTGCGCCTCCGTTCTGCACCCTTCCGACCCTAATCTTGGGTCCCGGAAGGTCCTGCAGGATGGCTACCGCTCTGGCTAGACGTTCGCCTTCCTTCCTGATCACACGAACCTCTTCGGCGTGGCTACTGGCGTCGCCAAAAGAGAAATTGATCCTGAACACGTCAACCCCCGCCCTGATCAGCTCCTGTATGGTTGTGGGGCTTCTGCTGGAAGGGCCTACGGTGCAGATTATCTTGGTCTTGCGAATCAATATCGGGCAAAGGTCCGCACGGCGGGCTTATAAGGCGTGAGAGGATCACAGCAGGGTTTGCTCTGTCTTCAAGTATTCTTGAGCGCGACCAAAATCAGCCACACGGCCGTCATTCCGGATGTAGTCGCCTCCTGTATGGCTACTCCACGCCACGGCCAAGGGATGAACCATATCAGGGCCGAGGCGATCCCGAAGAAGAGGGAGATAGCACCGACACGCGGGGAACCCAACGGCCAGGATGCGTAGCTGTAGATGAGCAGCGTGATTGCCATGATCAGGAAGAATATGAGTGATACGATACCGTGTATGCGGCCAGCATCTTCGCTGAAGACGCCGATGAGTGCCAAATCGGCCGAGCCGATAGCGAGAGGTATGGACCAAGCCGACGTGGCACCAGAACGTCTTGAAGACGTTATGTAAACCGCGAAAATGGCGACGAGAAGGCCAGCGAGCACTAGCCCGATGTTGTAGACGTAGGCCACAGGGCCGTTGTTTGCTACGTTTCCCAAGTCGCTAAGGGCGTTGTTGTATACGTTAAACCAGGGGGACATGGCTATGGATGCCAACATGAAGGGATAGGCGGCCACCGCTCCAAGTAAACCTATCAACGTCGACCCTTTCATTACGGCAAACAGATGACGACGATGCAATATAACCGTTAGCGACGTCGACCATCGAAGGTGGTCATGGTCTTGAGGTGCTTCTGTTTCTGTTGAACAGGGTGATGCGTTGTGCCGTCCGTTAAGTTGCCTCTCCTACGCTATGCCATAGACTTTTCCTTGTTTGTCTGTAGATATAACACTCAGCCCTAGACGTCATTGGTTGCTTTTTTCCTTCCATCGTCCTGATCTGCCAACAGATGTTCTACTCCTCGGCGCCGGATAAGTGAGCCCACCGTCAGGGACTAGCAACAAGCTCGAACCTCGTCCCAAGAGCTTGGTGGCTTCGGTAACGGCGCTCTGGATGTCGTTGAAAGGCCTTATGCCAATTCTCTCCAGAGTTGTGGGTGGTAGGTCGGTCACTGCCCAGATCTGTGCCCTCTGCATCAGTTCAACGAACTTGGCCGCCTTATGATAGCCCAGCCTGTACCCTTCTCTGATCTTCCTAAGAATGTCCCCGCCCGATGCCATCAGGTCGTAGAAACCCCTGTCACCTATGCCTTCCCCGCACTTTGACACCAGGACAACGACGCCGCCGTTCTTTAGAGCCATTTTTGCGTTCTCGATCGCCTTCTGCGATTGGTACAAGTCAATGTCGAAAGGTGGCCTGGCCACCGTCATGACGATATCCGCCTTCGATTTGATTGGAGCGGAGTACGTTCGTTTGGCTACTCGGGCCGCTCTGGTAAAGGAATCGACTATGTGCCCGGCTGAGACGTGGATTATGCGGTGTTCGAAGTTGGTGACAAGTTGTATGGAGAAGATGTCTTCATCCCTTCCGAATAAGTTCAACGCGTCCATGAAGTCTTCATGAATCGGGTTGCCGTCGAGGACCATGAGCTTCGATTTAGCGTCCAAGGCTAGAGAATGATTCATCTCAATAGAACGAAATCCCGCCAAGCCGGGAAGAAGGAACTTGCGGCCACCCGTAAAGCCGGCGAAATAGTGAGGCTCCACAGACCCGATCACTATAAGCCCGTCGGCTTCGAACGCTAGTTTGTTAAGGTGCACTTCAGTTCCACGACTGGTCCTGCCTAAATACACAAGTCGAGTCTCATCTCTGGCATTGTGTGTTACGATGGAACCACCGTACGGTGGCGTGGTTCCTCCAAGGATGGCCAACAGCTCTGGCTTTGTGGGGAGACGGTGTGCCCCCGTGGCTACGACGGTCGTCACATCCTTGCCGCGAAGCTCCAGAAGAGCCAGTACTTCCCTAGTCGGGGTAGGCCTGCTCTGATCGTTTACCACGACGAGGACCTTCTTGCGCGAAGTCAGGAAACTGTGGAGGTCAGCGAAGTTTATTGGACTGGAGAGGGCCTTTTGAAGCGCGTGGTCGTCTGGGGGTGAAAATCTGGGTTCGGCGACCTCGAAGGGCATACGACCTTCCAGTTCGAGGGGCAAGAAACCCGAGCCGTACGGAACTTGGAGCCTCAAGAATAGGCCACCTCTCATGGTGCATCCGGCCAAGCACTTAACGTTTGAATGTGATGTGGCGCATGGAAATCTCGCTGGCTAGGGTGGACCCAAGGTGGTAATTCTGATAACGCCTATATGATGGGAGTGGAGGAAGAGGGGCGAGAGACAATGGCAAAGCAATTCGCGTGTAAGGACATCGGGATGAACTGCGGCTTCAAAACGGAAGCCAACAACGAAGAGGAATTGATGGTGAAGATAGCGCAGCACGCAAAAGAAGTGCACAACATGAGTCAAATCTCACCAGATCTCTTACAGAAGGTCAAGGGTGCCATCAAGGAAAAGAGACGCTGGTTCTAAAGCGAACGACCAGTTCTCGTATGACATCATAGCGTCCGTGCGCCAGCCCGCCATGTCGTGCTGCGTTAGGGCTCTCCAAGGATAAGCCTCCTTGCGGCAAGCAGCTAGGCTGCTCGCAAGAGCGACAGAACGACGCCTAAGAGTTAAGAGGACAATAACGTGAACGTGATGAGGCCAAAGGATGCCCCTTTCGGGTGCATCCGTAACTCTTCTTGAGTTAGCTAGACATCTTGGCCGGGCGTTCCCGCTTGAGGCAACGTTGCTTTTTGGGTGGTGTGATGATGGAAGCGAACTTGGCGGCGTCGTCTCTCATGGAGAGGTTGTTGAAAAGCACATAGGCCTCTTGACCACCGAGCTTCTCTTTCAGCTCAGCAAGGTCAGAATCGCTGTACATGTACCTATAGTTCGTAAAGCCATCCATCCCGTGAAGCCTGTGGTAGCTTATCGGTTGTTTCAAGCTCTGGCCTTTGAGCGGATCTGTGACGACTATGCCTCCAAACCTCTCAAGGAGCTTCCCGGTCAGATCTAGTCGACCCATCCAAGACCGATGCCTGAATTCGACGGCGGGGATTACGCTCACCTCGACGTGTGTGAAGAAACGTTCGATGTTGGCAAGGTTATGGTCGTTGTATTCAAAGCTAGGTGGCAATTGAACCACCATTATGCGCGCCTTCAGTTCCTTTGCTATCGCCAAAGATCGGTCCCAAGCTCGCTTGGTTGTGTCGTTCAAAGTCAGATGTCCTACCAGCTCGCTTGGTTTTGGGCGTTGAAGGCCGGCTCTTCTCCATGTGGGGGAACCTGTTGGATGCGTCACGGCTTGAAAGGCCTTGAGGGTAAATTCGAAGTCTTTCCCGACGGCTTCTCTCCATCTCTTGGCTGTCGATGCCTCCGGGAGACGATAAAATGTGCTCTGTACTTCAAGCAACTCGAAGACCTTCTCATATTTGATGAGGGTCAACCCCGCAAGACCACAGCATCCGACCTTGACTTTGCAGGTACACGGACGTTCTGACATCGGTGTCCTCTTCGTACAAGTCTCTAATAACGTATGCCAAGTTCGATTTGAGGTTATGTTTCAAATAGCTTCTTCAGTTCGGCCGCCTTGTCCGTCCTTTCCCACGTGAAATCGGGGTCGTCTCTACCGAAGTGGCCGTAACAGGCCGTCTTTCTGTATATGGGCCTCAGAAGGTCTAAATGCTTAATGATCATGCCTGGCCTCATGTCGAAGACGTTCTTTACCGCTTCGGCGATCTTCTCGTCAGGTACCTTGCCGGTGCCGAACGTGGTTACCATGACGGAAATGGGTTGTGGCACGCCTATGGCATAAGCTATTTGGACCTCGCACTTCTCGGCTAGACCGGCAGCGACGATGTTCTTGGCGACGTATCTGGCCATGTAGCTGCCAGAGCGGTCCACCTTAGTGGGGTCCTTCCCGGAAAAACAGCCACCGCCGTGCGAGCCCACGCCTCCATATGTGTCGACTATTATCTTTCTGCCTGTGAGGCCGGAGTCGGCAAGAGTTCCCCCGATGGCAAACCTGCCCGTTTCGTTTACGTAGTACTTGGTCCTTTCATCGAGGAGGCCAGGAGGTATGGTATGCTTGATCACCTGTTCTATGATGTCTTCTTTAAGTCGTTTCACGTCAGCGTGCTCTTCATGCTGGGCCGCCACCACAACGGCTTCAACTCTCGTAGGCCTGCCGTTGTGGTACTCCACCGTGACTTGGGACTTGCCGTCTGGCCTAAGGTACGGTAAAATGCCTTTCTTACGCACTTCGGCCAGCCTCTGCGCGATCCTGTGGGCCAAGACGATGGGAAGAGGCATGAGTTCAGGTGTTTCGTTTGAAGCATAGCCGAACATCAACCCCTGATCTCCCGCCCCCATCAGCTCCGGCGGCTTGTTGACGCCCATGGCGATGTCAGTTGACTGTTCCTCTATGGACACTAGGATGCCGCAGGTCTCCCAGTCCAGCCCATCTTTGGCATTGTTGAGCCCGATGTCTCTCAGCACCCCGCGCACAATCTGTTTGTACTTGACGGCGGCGGTCGTGGTGATTTGGCCAGTCACTATGACGGTCCCCTGCATGATAAGAGTTTCGCAGTCCACTCTGGCGTTCTTGTCTTGGGCCAGCACAGCATCCAAGATGGCGTCAGATATTTGGTCGGCCACCTTGTCAGGGTGGCCTTCGGCCACGGACTCCGAAGTGAAAAGGTAGCTGTTCGCCATGGCTCTCGTACTGGGGATGGACGGTGTGACTTTAAAAAGGATGAGCGCCTAATATGAATAAGGGTGGTCTTTGCAAAAGACGGGTTATGTGGTCCTCCCTCTCCACGGAGGCCACGCGCCGGGATGGCTGGTCAAGAGGATGAAGGCATTGGCTGGCGAAGTGGTCCGTCTGATCGTGCAGGAGGATGGAGCTGATGGGTTCCTTCGGCGTATGTCTGAGCCCTATTGGTTCCAAGCGTTCGGGTGCGCTCTCGGGTTCGATTGGCATTCTTCTGGACTCACTACCGTAGTAACAGGTGTATTGAAGGAAACCCTCAAAGCCGATATGCATGGCGTGATGATGGTAGGGGGCAAGGGCAACGCATCTAGGAAGGCCTTGGCGGAAATCGAAAGGGCGGGCACAGGACTT
>Ga0078972_1017253_pt1 | contig 10421 bp, 12 predicted proteins | sample YelNatPaOPGAMG01_FD_67568 | JGI IMG/M metagenome (GOLD analysis project Ga0078972, IMG submission 67568) | Hot spring thermophilic microbial communities from Obsidian Pool, Yellowstone National Park, USA - OP-RAMG-01 (SPADES assembly) (version 2) | ecosystem: Environmental > Aquatic > Thermal...
TTGTAAGAACTGATCTATCAGTAATCTTTGGCATATTCACTTACCTCCTCTTTAGTAATACTATAATTTTGGTATTATTATAAGTTAAAGGAAACCTAAAATCAAGAGATTTCAGAAAATAATAGGTAATATAATTATTCCCTTAATAAAACTCCCCCTAATTTTGAAGATTTAATCATCAATAAGTTTTTCTGTTATCCTTTTAGAGTAGTTATTAAGATCTGTAGGTCTTTTTACTAAGATTTTATCTGAGTTTCTTAAAAGTAATTGCTATTCCCCATTGGTTATGATATTTTTCTTTCCACTACTCTTTGTAATATAGACACAACTTCATCTACTTCCTCTTCTTTTAAATTATTATGGAATGGTAATGCTAATGTTCTTTTTGAGATATTTTCAGTGATGGAGAGATAATTCTATTCAAAGATTCTAAAAAATGTTTTTATTATTATTAAAAAATCACTCCAACATGTAGCTTTCTCAGCATATTCAAGATTGAGTTTTATTTTTTCAGGCATCACTTTCTCAATATAGATTTTTTCTGGATCTTTTGCTTGTGCTAAAATTTCATTTTCATTCACATATTTAATAGATGCAGGATCTGTCATACCCGGTATAATATCTAATACTTTTCTCTGTTCCGAGTTATATAACATTACATATTTTTCAACTTCTGGTCTTGGTCCTACAAGGCTCATTTCTCCCTTTAAGACATTAAGTAACTGAGGAAATTCATCGAGTTTATACTTTCTTAAAAAATAGCCCACTCTTGTTATCCTTGGATCATTGCCAACTGTAATTAAACTACCCTTTTTTTCTGCATCAATAACCATTGTTCTAAATTTCCACATATAGAAAGGTTTTCCTTTATAGCCAATTCTTCTCTGTATAAAAAATACAGGTCCTCCGTCTTCTAACTTTATCATTAAAGCAATTATTGCCAAAAAAGGCAAAAGAAAAGGTAAACCTATTAATGTAAAAAAAAGATCAAAAATCCTTTTACACTTCCTCATCTTTATCTTTTATAAATTCTCACTACATCCAATACTGCTTCTATTACATCATATACATCTTGATCTGTCATACGTGGATATAATGGTAAACTAATAATTCTTTGATAGTTTGCATATGCGATAGGAAAATCCTCCGGTTTATAACCATATTTATCTCTATAATAAGGATGTAAATGAATAGGTATAAAATGTACCGATGTTCCAATATTTCTTATTCGTAATTCCTCTATAAATTGATTTCTATCTATCTTTAAAACTTGTAGATTTAATCTGAGGACATATAGATGCCATGCATGCTCTACATATGGACGTTCTACAGGAATCTCTAAAGCTTCTTCTTTTAAAAAAGCATCATTGTACATTCTAACAATTTCTTTTCTTCTTTTTTGAAATCTTTCTATTTTTTTAAGCTGCCACAACCCTATACTTGCTTGTATATCCGTCATATTATATTTGTATCCTGGAAAAACAACTTCATAATACCAACTTCCTTCTTTAGAATACCTTTTCCATGCATCTTTACTCATTCCATGAAGACTTATTATTCTTGCTTTTTCTATAAATTCTGGATCACCTGTTAGCATTCCTCCTTCTGCTGTAGTTAAATTCTTAGTAGCATAAAAACTAAAACACACAGGATTATTACTTGAACCAATATACCTACCTTTATATTTTGCTGAAACAGCATGAGCTGCGTCTTCTATTACAAATAAATTATAGTTTTTTGCAACATCACAAATATAATCCAGCTCCACTGGATGTCCAGAATAGTGTACTGGTAATATTGCCTTTGTCTTTGAAGTTATAGCATTTTCAATTTTATTTGGATCAATATTAAGAGTATCAGGCTCCACATCTACTAATATAGGACGTGCACCTACATGTTCAATAACATTTACTGACGCACAAAAAGTCATAGGTGTAGTAATTACTTCATCCCCAGCACCTATTCCTAAGGTAACTAAAGCTGTATGAAGAGCAGCGGTGCAAGAATTAAGAGCAAGAGCAGAAGGAGCATTAAAATAATTTTTAAACTCTTCTTCAAATTTTTTCGTTTTCGGACCTGTAGTTATCCAATCTGACTTTAAGGTATCTACAACTTCATTTATCTCTTCATCTTCAATAAGTGGAGGAGAAAAAGGAAGAAATGTATCTCTCATTTATTGATACTCCTTTCTTTAATTCTAATCATTTAAATAATATCGATATTCATTCATAAGCCTTTTTGGTGCTGATTTAAATGTTCTATATAGTTCAAATCCCAAAGATTTATAAAAATGATTAACCACATCATTATTTTTAGCATCAGTAGTTAAATAGACAAACATAGCTTTCTTTTCTTTTGCTTCATTGAGAAAAGATTTTACTAATAGCTTTCCAAATCCTCTTCCAGTATAACTTAAATCTACAGCTAATGACGCTAATTCACATAAATCAAGAGTATTATTGCCTTTAGTTGATGTTTCTACTACATGTAAAAAATTCCATAAAATTCTAAAAATTAACCAGGGTTTTTTAAACAACATTGGCAAAATAGCTAAAACAAACTCTAATTTATACTTATTCATTTGAGAATAAAAAAGAGTAGGATTTAAAAATCCAGCAACAAAACCAATAACATACCCATCTTTCTCTATAACTAAAAAAATATTATAAGGATAATTTAATACAAGTTCGTAATATTTTTTAATGAACTTATCGCCAAGTTGAGTCATGAAAAAGTTATAAAATGACTTTTTATGAATTTCTACGATACTATCTATATCTCTATATTCAACTTTTCTTATCATTAAATTATCTACATTATTCATTCTTCTTCACCTTTGCATCATATAAACATAAGTATAAATCCATATATTTTTCCAACATTTGATTCTCTGTATAATATTTACCATATCTATATTTTGCATTCGTAGCTAATTTATTTGCCAATTCAGGATTTTCAATGAGTTTAATAATTGCAGAAGCTAATAATTCAGGGTTTTTCGGAGGAACCAAAATAGCCGATTCGCCATCCCTAACAACCTCTAAATTGCTTCCTATTGTAGTTGTAACAATAGGCTTTCCTGCAGCCATTGCCTCAAGAAGTGCAATAGATAATCCTTCCCATAAACTCGGCAAAACAACTATATCACTAATATTTAATAAATCACCAATGTCATTTCTAAATCCCAGAAATTTCACATATTGCTCTATTTCAAGTTTTTTCCTTAAATCTTCTAAATAACTTCTTAAAGGTCCATCTCCTACAACAAGAACAACAAAAGGTTCATTGACCTTAGAGATCAAAAAAGGAATAGCTTTAAGTAAGTATTCCACCCCTTTTTGAGGAGCTAATCTACCTGTAAATAGTAAAACCCTCTTTCCTTCTAAATTTAGTTCTTTTTGTATTTCATTTTTCAGTTTCGTAGGCTTAACTCTTTCCTCAGAAATTCCATTAGGTATTGCAATAATCTTTTCTTCATTTCCAATTCCTAATTCTAAAGCCCATTTTCTATGAAATTCACTTACCGTAACAATTTTATGACACCAATTACTAGCTAATTTTTCTAAAGACGAAAAAACTTTTATCTCAAACCAAGATGATTGTTCATGAAAAGCAAAACCATGAACAGTATGAATAATAATTGGAATTTTTGCTATATGGGCTGAAAGTCTTCCTATAAATCCTCCTTTAGATGTATGTGTATGAACTATTGTATAATCACTATTTTTAAGAAACTTATAAAGTCTATACACTCCCCATAGATCTTTAAGAGGATTTATATCCCTCCAAATTACATCTAAATCTATCACTCCTATATTATTTTCTTTTAAAACATTTTTAAAAGTTGTATCAGTAGTTAATACATCAACATGCCAACCAAATTCCTTAGCCTTCTGAGCTAATCTCAGAACTACCACAGATCCACCACCAAATTTTGAATCACCTATAATATGCAGGATTTTCATATTTTTTGTTTATAAAATATTTACTTACTTCATTATAAATACTTATAATTTTTCTTTCAATAATTTCTATACTGTATTTTCTCTCATAAAGTTCTCTTCCTCTACGTCCTAAACTTTCTCTATATAATTTATTTTCTAAGCTTCTAAGAGCCTCTTCAGTATCTTTTATATTATCATAATCAACAGCTATACCTATTTTTTCTTCTGTTACTAATTTATCAATCCCAGTACCTTTAGCTACAATAATTGGTTTTGATAACATCATTGCTTCAAATAGTTTATTAGGACTTGAAAATTTGTGGTTTGGTATTGAGGGATCATAGATTGCAAAAATAGCATCTGATTCGTAATATACTCTAAGAGCATCTACATATGATAACCTACCTAAAAATATTATATTCTCTCTCATATTTCTCATTATTTCACTTTCTAAGGGCCCAAATCCACCAATGATTAAATTCCACTCAGGATGTCTTTTAAAAATCTCTATCATCTCTTTTATAAATCTACCTTCTTGTAATATACCTACATAAGCAAGAGTTAAATTACTATTCTTCCTATATAGATAGTTGGGATTACTCCTAAAGTAAAAAAGCATATCTTTGGGAGTATTTTGAATTATTTCTATTTTTTTTAAATTATAAAAAGAAATTTGTTTTAATCTATTTTCATCACAAAGTATAATCTTATCAGAAATTTTCATAGCTACTTTATCAAAAAATCTTATAATTGGTTTAAAGAAAGATGGTATCTTAAAAGAATCAACATAATAGTCAAATATATCATAAATTACTTTCTTTTTAAATAATAATTTAACAAGGATTGAAGGAATAATAGTATCAAAATCACACGCATGAATTATATCATAAATATCCCTATTTTTTACTAACCATAAAAATAAAAAAATTTGCCATTTTAACATAGGGAAAAAATTAGATAGCCCCCTACCATAACCTGCAGAAATTCTTATTCTTACTATCTTATAAAGAAAATCATCTATCTCAACTAACTGTTCCGAGGGAAGATAAAATTCATTTCTGTTCCAAGCCATAATAACAACTCTATTCCTATTTTTAACTAAAACTTCAGCTAATTTTTCTACTCGTGGATCTGGATTTACTTGATTTGATCTTATTATGACAATATTCATATTTTACTTGCTTCTCCCCCTTCTAATAAGCTTATTGCCAAAGGTATAGATAAGAAATAGACCATAGATCTTAATCTTGTATCACCTGTTCCTCCACCTATAAATGAATAAGCAATTGTAATAATAATACAAAGAATAAGAAAATCATAAAAATATTTCCAATTTCTTAATAAATTTAAACTTCTAAATATTTTATAAAAGACAAATAACAACTCAATCCACCATAAAAAAGAACCAATAAATATTAATATATCCCCAACTCTTGTAGAAACTAAAAACACATCTTTATAAAGTAACTGCCTTAATGACCTAAATGGCCCAGGGCCTAACAAAAATCTTTGTATGTAGATAGGATAGCTTAATAAATTAAATTTCTCTGATGTCTCTGACGCCCAAATATCTCTTTCCAAAAATAATTTCTGAAAACTCATAATAAGATCATATTTATAATATACAAAATAAAATATAATTAAAAGAACAAAAATTACAAGTGAAATTTTAATATATCTTTTTTTACTGTTGAAGACTAACTGATTGCTCTTGGTCAGATAAACTCCTAATAAAATAAAAAATGAAAATAAACCACCCATCGGCCTTAAACCATTTAATACTATAAAATAAAAATAAGTAAGTGCTATAATTAATATAAATTTGAAGTATTTTCCAATATATTTACTCAATAACACATCAAGCATATAAATCTCTAAAATTATAATAAACAAGAAAAATGTTTCTTTTAAATTACGAATTACAGTCCAAATTATAATGCCATTTAAAGCAAAAAAAGTAAATAATATATTTGAACCTTTTTTAAAAACAGAAGACATTCTATTATAAAATATTACCATTAATAAGTTCGTAGATAATGAATATAACAAAATATTAGATAATTTAACCCATATTATTGATCTATCAATAGATAAAAACAAAACAAATGCGCCCCATCTAACATAATTAGGAGCCAAAAAATTATTTGGAGATATCCCATCTAAAACATTTAAAAAAGCATTCCAATAATAATTAGCATCGCTGCCATAATCTGCATTTTCAATTCCATTAAGTTTAAGTTCAAAAGTTAACAACAATAATAAGATCAAAGAAAAGAATAAAAGAAAAAAAGTATTAACAATGAGATCTTTTCTCAGGTTTTTATATTTTTCCCATATAATAGCATGGATAAAAATTAAAATTGATATTATTATCATAAATTTAAGTTCTTAATAATTTTTCAAGATAATTACAAATCTCATCAATTCTTTTATCCCAAGTCCAAATCTTAGATAACTTAACATTAGCATAATTAATATCTTCAATATAGTAATTTTTGTACCAATCAATAAATTTCTCTACCCCATTATTCAAAAAATTATTTAATGGAATTCTTATAACTTTTGTTAGATCAAAATAATTAGATAACTCATCAATAGAACCATCATCAATAGTAAAAACCCATTTTCCTAAACATATTGAATCTTGAACAGTATTTGTTAAATTTGAGTAATCACAAAAAGACAAAATTAAATCAGCTCCTTTAATATACTTTAATGTTTCACAATAACTCATTGCCCCTAAAAACTTTATATTTTCTGTTATTTTCTCACTTACAACAAGATTTTCCAAGAATTTTTTTTCCGGTCCATCTCCAATAACATAAAGATGTATATTTTTAAAACCATTTTTTACTAAATGAGAAATGAAAAGAATAGCTCGATCTATCCTTTTCCACCTATCCAATCTGTATGCAGTCACTGCCAATATATCTGCCTCTTTTAAATTTAATATTTTTTTAAAATTTACAGGAACATTATTTGTACATCTCTCAATTTCATAATAGTCAACTCCATTGGGAATATGTAATATAGGACTTTCTAAATCTCCCAATAATCTTATTACTTTATCCCCTTTTGTTCCATCATTAGTCATAATTTTTAAATCAGCTTTTAATTTTAATGCAATATAATCAACAGGAAGTTTTATAAAAGTTCCTAATTTCCCATATTTATTTATATAGGGATATAATACTGTTCCTTGAAAACTTGCTACAAAAGGTTTTCTCATTATTTTTGAAAGAATATATCCAATAATTACCCCAAATCTTTCATATCCCCAAATAATATCAATTTCTTTCTTAAGGTTTCTATATCTTCTCAATATATATATATATATTAAAACACTGAAAAATAATAAATATGGGAATCCTTTTATCCATTGATAATAATCATTTTTAAATTCTACAACATCTTCAACATAATAAGTATTTGCTATATATTCATTTTTTTTTTAAAATTTTATTAAATATGATTAATATATTATCTCTGATTAATTTAAGAAATTTTTTTATTACTTCGATTATCTTTTTAAAATAATAAGGAAATGAAAAAGCATTAATTTTAATATTAGAAAAATTGGAAATATTTTCACTGTTAGCAATACTACCGATTAACCAAAGTTCTAAATAAAAATTTTTAGACAATAAACCCTCTATTGTCCTTCTAAGACTTTGATTTCCTGCTTTTAAAAAAGGAGCATTAGTTATGATCAGTATCTTTTTCATTTATTCTATTATTTATATTAAAAATTATCATCTATCTAACCAATTTATTGTACAAATTTTTATAAACTCTTTCTGGGTTATATCTTTCGGCTATTAAAGATAGCCCCAAACTATTAAAGGACAATTTTCCTTCTAAAAATAATCTTTTCAATTTAACAACCTCTTCTTTTAATTCATCATAAGATCTTATTTGAATAACTCCTTCTAATGGATAAGTCCAAAATACATATCTACCTGCTGATAGTGCCTCTAAAACCATAAAAGACAAACCATCATGCTTTGTAATACGAATTAATAAAGTTATTTGAGCATAAACTTCTTTCATATTTTTGCAATATCCTATGAAAAACATATTAGCAGGAGCAGGAGGATGCTCTTCTGCCTTACTACCAACTATCCAAAAATCAATATCAGGAAATTCCTGGGCTAGTTTATAAATTACATCTCTTCCATAAAAATCTGGTCTATTCTTTGTAAAATAGCTTAAGATACGAAATTTAGTAGGAAATGGAGGTGGTTCTTCAAATAATTCACATGATGTTAGTGGCACAACTTCTGCAATTACACCAATACTTTTTAACTCTTCTGCTATCCAGGGTACTTCTGCAAAATGAATACTTCTACTCAACAACTTCTTATTATAATTACCATTTTTAAAACATTCTAATGCATATAATACATCACTTCCAACCCAATGCATTACTATCTTACCTTTAGGTTTCCACGATAATAGATATGCAAACTCTCCATTAACCATTCCCCCAATACTATAAATTATATCTGCTTTATACAATTTTGTTATTGCTGACATTTTATTATATACTGAATCTAAAGAAATGTACTGAATTCTTATCCCTTCTTGTTGTAATTTCTTAGCTATCATATTTCCAAAAAAAGGAAGACCTATAATAGCAATATTTTTATCCATCTTCTTCACCTTCTCCCCAAATTTTCTTTATTTTTTTTGCAGGTACCCCACCATAAATCCAACCACTTTCTAAATGTCCTTTTACTACAGATCCTGCAGCAATAATACATAATGGCTCTATAATACTCCCATATAATATAATAGAACCTGCTCCTATCCAAGAACCTTTTCCAACAATTATTTTACCTTGTTGCCGTTTTATATACTTGCTTAATAGCCTATTTCCAACATCACCATGTGTAAAAAATTGAACATTAGCAGCTATCACAACATCATCTTCCAATATTATCTCATCAGGTAAATCAAAAAATACATTTTTACCGATATAAACATTTGATCCTATTTTTAGATTTTCAAAATTTCTTTTAGGATTATCAATTATTATATTCTTTATTACTACATTATCTCCTACTTTTGCTCCGAACTTAGATATTATATAAGGGAAGAGAAATGTCAGTGAAGAAGATGATAAAAATTTTGTAACAAAATTTATACCTAAAAAGCAGGAAAAAAATTTCAAATAATATACTATAACAAATATTAAAATTTTCTTTACAATTTTTTTTAAATATTTCAATTACTTACACCCCTTACTAACTTGAAAATTTAATTAAAAACAATAAATACAACATAAAAACACAACAAAAATACATAATAATTAAATACGTACAATATTCATAATTCTTTTATTTTCCCACCTTCCAATTTATACTTACTCCCGCAATTTTTACAAACAGCAATATTATTTTCATCAAATTCCAATCTTACTCCACATTTACATACCCATCCAATTTGTCTTGCAGGAACTCCTACCACAAGGGCATATGGTGGTACATCTTTTGTTACTACCGCTCCTGCACCTACAAAGGCATATTCACCTATAGTTACCCCACATACTATGGTCGCATTTGCTCCTATTGTTGCTCCTCTTTTAACCAATGTCTTCTTAAATTCATGCTTCCTCTCAATAAATGCTCTTGGATTTATTACATTTGTAAATACACAAAATATATCACAATTCATAATCTCTATTCATCATTTATATTTAGCTTCATAATTTCTTTATTAATTTTTTATCTTTTTGTAATTTTTAAGTCAACATGTTTTTTAACTACAGAATTCTCAGGCACATCAAAAGTTATAATACTTCCAGAAGATATTATTGAATTTGTCCCAATTTTTATTCCTGGCTCTATAAATATTCCTGTTCCAAATTTTACTTTATCCCCTATTTGAACTCTACTTGACGTCATAACACCAGGGCCAAAAGTACAATGTGAACCAACTATATTATGATGTTCAATATTAACAAAAGCGCTAAGAAAATTATTATGGCAGAGGGTAGAATGCTAAAAAAAAACATATCAATAAGCGAGAAATTTGCTGCCTTAAAGAGCGACACTTCACGAATGCTTTGGATGATGATTTTACCACATTTGGACATAAAAGGAAGGTTCCACGCTAATCCCGCCATTGTAAAAGGAATCGTCGTGCCTCTTTTAAGGCTTGGAATTAAGAAAATTCAGGATTGCCTACGTGATTTAGACAGGGTCGGACTGATAACTTTATATGAAATTAAGGGTCAAAAATATCTTCAATTTACCGATTTTGAGAAATATCAGCTTTTAAGACCAGAAAGAGAGGCAAAATCGGCTATTCCAGCTCCATTTCCAGCACTACTCCCGGAGTGCTCCAGCACTACTCCAGCACAAGTAAAGATAAGTAAAGATAAGTTAAGTAAAGATAATAAAAGAGAAGAAAATAATATAAAAGAAGAGAAAGAAAAACTTTTAAAAAAAATTAAGTTATGATTTCTTTTAAAAC
>Ga0078972_1017254_pt1 | contig 10421 bp, 21 predicted proteins | sample YelNatPaOPGAMG01_FD_67568 | JGI IMG/M metagenome (GOLD analysis project Ga0078972, IMG submission 67568) | Hot spring thermophilic microbial communities from Obsidian Pool, Yellowstone National Park, USA - OP-RAMG-01 (SPADES assembly) (version 2) | ecosystem: Environmental > Aquatic > Thermal...
ATAAACCGTAGTATTAACACCATTAACGGTAAAATTACCCGTCATATTAGAATAAAAAGAATTGGGCATAAATTCTAAGTAGTTATAAGTACCGTTAGGCAAAGTGAAATTCATTGATGTTGTATTCGTTGAATTGGTGAAATTGCCCTCTACAGTAATTACTGTAGTATTCCACAATGTACCCGATGGCAAGCCTGTTTCTATAATCTGTACGTTATAGGTATTTGCTAATGTGAATGTAATTGGTACAGTAATATTAGCCCCATTAACCGTTACATTTCCATATATGGGGTTATAAAAGTTATTAGCCAAAGCTGTATAGCTATATGTACCGTTAGAAACACTGAAAGTAATAGAAACGGGATTAGTAGTATTATAATATTGAGAGCCATTTAAGCTAATTTGCCACAAAGTACCCGATGGCAATCCTGACTCGTCAAATTGTACGTTATATAATGGAATTGAAAACACCAAATTAGTGGTAATATTAGCCCCATTAACCGTTACATTTCCATAAATAGAGGGATAATTAATAGATTGAGCTATATATGAATATGTCCCGTTAGATAATGTTAAATTAAGAGATGTTGTATTTGTTGAATAAACATTATTATATATGCTGACGTTCCATAACGTATTAGATGGCAAGCCTGATTCATTAAATGTTACGGTATAAAAGAGAATAGCCCCATAACTCACTGAGGGCATAACACCATTAGGGGGATAAGCACGGGTAAAAACCCAATATTCAGTGGGAAAATTATTACTCTGCCCCCCGTATGCCCATCCGAGAGCTAAATAATCAGTAGCCGATGTAGCGGAATTATAAGTATATGATGACCCCTCATAATACCAAGTTACCGTTGTTCCATTGTTCCATATACCAAAAGTTTGTATTCCCGTTGAGGAAATACTAACGGTTGTTACTTGATTAGCACCATTTTTTAATGTATCGCTACCCGAAACCCCTAACCAATGAATATTTGAACTTGTACTGTATCTATTAAGCTGAAATTGGCTTGCTGAATTAGGGTATGTAGTAGATGACATATTAAGCCCCCATTCTGCTATTATTGACGATGTCTCTTGAATATTGGGGTTATATACTGATGTATAGTTGTTTGGTGTTCCTATAAAACCATTATTAACGCTATAAGTTGAGCCACTCGGAACTGTCCACACAGAACTTAATGTAGTACCTTTAAAGTTATCATAAAAATTGAATACGCTTGCCCCATTATCATATTGAGCATAAGTAGAACTTAGCTCTGGGGCTTCACCTATACCCGTTGTTCCCGAATTTGATAATAGATTAGTTGTTAAAGAAGCGAAATCAATATAGATTGTTAATTGTGAAGTTGCGGGTATTGATGTAAGATTTAACCATATACTCAAAATCCCCGAATTATTTAAACTAATCCAAGATGGAATTATTGTATTGTTTGCATAACTAAATTCAAAATTAGCCAATGAACCCGAATACGTGATATATCCACTATAAAGAGACTCATTTATCAGTAATTTTTGCTGATAAGGATTAGGGGTAGCCGATGACTGATTGTTATAAATCGTTATGGGGGCTTGGTATAAAATATTGGGGGGCTGAGCATTAGCTGACTGAGTAAGCCCCAATGGTGTTATAACTAAAGCACTCATTATCAATAATGCCATTAAGGCAATAATCTTAAATTGTTTTATATTCATTTTTAAATTCCTTATTTTAATTCAATTTTCCCTATTATCAACATAGCAAAACCAATAATTAACCATAAAACACAATTAGCTAAAAGAATAAATCCCACGAGATTTATATATAAAGCTGATATAACTAAAACGCTGAACACACTAATAAAAGTCAATAAAAACAAAAAAAGAAAAATACGGGGATAAGTAACCTTGATAAGGTGAGAATTAATCGATATTGTAGCTACGTTCTCAACATTACCAGATTCTTTCCCCGTTATATTAGACACTTTAAGCCCCTTATTTCCCAAAGCTTAGGAATAGTACAACCGCAAGTATTACCACACCCGCAATAACAATTATGGGTATAATGTTAATGAGGGTCTGATAAGTTGTGTTCGTAGTGGCATTAGCCGCACTCGTAACCGATGTGAAAATAACGGGTAAAAGAGCGAGAACCACAACTACCACAACCACTCCGACAATCGCACCATAGAAAATATGTGATATTTCCATTCTGTATTTACCCCCTTGAGATTAATTCCGTTTTAATTGTCTTGCGAACTTACCCTTGCCAAAGAGTAAGAGTCAAGATGGGGAAAAACGGGAAAGCCCCAATGGCAAACTTTTATACTGCAGTGTGAGAGAGCTTAAGGCTTTATTGCCTACATAGGGCTTATTACCTTTTTTATCTCTCTACAATATATTATACACCCGAAAAATGTGTAATTATATATAAATAATATTATTTATTTACCCATAAATCAAGTGTATAATCTATTGGTGATAAAATGTCTAATGAAAAGACAAACAACCAAACCAAATTGCCAAAGCTGACTGAGGGCAAATATACCTTTATAGGAATAGCCCATAAGCCCCTGACGGGGGTTATCTTCCTTTTCAGGGAAAATGATGTACCCGTTGTGGCTTTTGAAAATTCCCATATAGGTAAGGAACTATTGGCAAAAATAGATGTACTGAAAAATAAGAAATTCAGCTTTGAGGTTGAGCGCATAGAACTGACTAAAGGTAGATATAAAGGCAAGGTAATGTATGCAATCACAAAGCACGGAATAGATATACTTGCGGATATACCTTTCGATTCTGAAAAGTACGCTCAATATACCCAAAGCAAGCTACAAATAAACGATGTAAGAGATAAGCCCTCAGGAACTAATTAAGGGGATATTTTCCCCTTTATTTTTTGTAAGGTGAGAATATGAAATGGAGTGAAATGGAGGATAAAATAGACTCTCAAAAAGAAGAAATAGAAAAGCTCGTAGAGGAAAACAAAAAGCTTAGAGAGGAAATTAAAGAGCTTAAAGAGAAATTAAGGCTTGCTGACTCTGAGTTTAGGTGTTAATAATGAAAGTAATTAATCTTGAAATAAAAGCTAAAGATGTGATAAAAGCCCAAGCAAAAAAGGCTCTTAATTCCCGATGGATAAACGTTTATCAGATTCCACATACCCTATTCGTTCTCAATGAATGCGAGTTTACGGCTGACTCTTTATTTACGGAAAGGGGGGAATTTTTCGATTCAGCCTTTATGCTTAAATCACTGACCCAAAAGGATATATCAATAGGGGGTATGTTTCAGTGAGCAAGACTGAAGACCTAACGGAAATTAAAAGAATAGTAGAGGAAAATAACAAAATATTAAAGGAAATCATTGAACGATTTTTTAGCGAAAAACAACATAAAAGTATTTTTCAAAAGAAATCGCACAATGAGGGTTTTAAAGAAGAGTGATAAAAAATGAGTGATAAAGAAATTGAAAAACAATTAGAAAAACTCAAAAAGATTACAAAGGAAATCAGGGATATATTAGAGAAAAGCGAGGGGGGCAAAAATGAGTGATGACAAAATAGACAAACTGATAGAGCAAAACAAAGAGATATTAGCTGAACTTAAAAGCTTGAGAGAGGAAAACAAAGAGCTTAGAGAGGAAAATAAAAACCTTAGAGACATTATCGCAAAAATGCAAGAGAGGCAAGAACGCTTGGAAAGCAAGCTGAACAAAAATGACATAGAGGATTTAGTAGCTACCCTTTATCTGCAGAACCGCACCAAAAAGGAAATGAAAGAAAAGCTTAGCGATATAGATAAGAGGGCTACTGATAAGTACTTTGAATCCTCTTACCAAAAAATTTCCAATGACCCCGATTATCAGAGGGGTAGAGAATCACGGCTTGCGACTATGAAAGAACGTGCTAAAGAAAATAAAATGCCCCTCAATGAATATAAAGATATGTCATTTATCGGTACGCTCTATAGGCTCAACCACAAAAAGAGGGTAGAATCGGGATTAGAACCAGATGTGGAAATTGAAGAAGGGGATTATGATGCCTTAGAAGAATGGTACGAGGATTATATAGAAGATGACGAAAGAGAGGAAAACCCAGCGTGGTAAATATGGGAACTCTAATACAAACAATTGATGACGGGAAAGCTATTAGTGCTAAATACCCCAAAAACTACTATGTGATGTGGAAAAACAAAGAGACTGACCCCAATTATTCAAAAGCATTTTTCTTTGTAATAGAAGACTTGGGTTCGCACAATCCCGTTACTAACCCCTATTTCGCTTTAAAGTTGAGAGATATAGTTTACAATCCTGAGTGTGTGGGGCTATTGCTTAAGGGGGAATATATCAGTAGAGATGACTTCTTGGCTCAAGTAAGGGCTTTAGAGGATAAAAGAGAGGTAGTAGATAAAATCAAAAAGAAGATTCTAAAGAAGCTAAAGAAAAAAGGAATAAAGGATTAAAATGAATTTCTCTTATTATATCCCCTTTGTCTATTTTACAATAGGCATTATTGCTTTTTATATAGGTCTAAAATTGCTTATAATGAATCTACGTAAAGTTGCCCAAGAGGATTTAAAAAGGGAAAAATTATGAATGGTAAGCTTATTTCTCTTGCTATTTTTTTCTCAATATTGCTTATCTTAACTTTCAGCCTTATTCCTTTTTATTCCTCTCAAAATTCGCAAACAACCTTATATGTAAGTACGGATAACTATGCGGGCATAACAGTTTATAATAACGGTCTAAATCCTCAATTTGTTTCAGCAAGTGCTGATTTTCAAATTCCCTATATATCTTTGCCCCCCAATTACAATTTAAATAACTCGTATTACGTTAATTTCTGGATAGGGCTGACTAATTATAATGATGTCAGTGCGGTTGATTCAGCATTTTCTGAAAGATATATTTTACAAACAGGGGTACAGTATCAATACAGCTTGCTTAATAATGGCTCTTGGATAACATCTCTATGGTACGAGACTTTCCCCCTCAATGAAATTGTAGTTACCTCTATAATATCCAATTCAACGATGGGAAATATATTTAATATCCAAGTCTCAATAATCAATCCCTCAGAGGTTTATTTTTCAATAACGGATTTAAATGATTCCTCAAGCTCATTTTATAATTGGAACGGTACGGTTTCATATTCGCTACCTAATCAACAAAACGGAATAACACAAAGCCCTGAAGTAATGTACGTGATGGAAACCCCTGAGGTTAACGGTTCTATTGCTTATTTGCCCCAAATAACTGAGACTTTTATAACTAATGTGTATGTGAGCGAATATGGAATAACACAGCTTTATAGTATATCATATTACATTAACAGCGAGAAATACAACTTTTATGATATGTATAAAGACAATAATTTAGCCGTTAATAGTTTTATTGAATCAACTAACCCTATGATAATAGAACTGAATCCTTTAAATAATTGAGCTACAAAAAGCTTATATACTCAAGGCTAATATATGGCTGGTGATAAAATGAACTCAAAAGAGTTTGTTAACCGATGGCAAGAATTTGAAAACGATTGGAAAGAAGCCGTAGCGTGGCACGGATGGGTCAAAATACTACTGAATAATTCAGCCGTATTGTATGCTGACCGTTACAAAAGAGATATGGTAATACTCGACAAACACCTTATAATTTTTTATTTTAGGGGCTTAGAAATAGGTCAAGCATATCTTGAAAACATTGAGGTTGTGATGTAAAATGACCGTTAAATTCAAATTCTCAGATGGGGGTCGTATGCAATACGGCTTGAACTTTACTAATAGAGACTGTGTGGTAAGAGCCTTATCTAACGGTCTTAATGTACCCTATATTGAAATGAGAAAAGAAATGGCTGAATACATAGAAAAATTAAAGGATTCTAAAGACTCTACCATAAGAAAATTAGCTGAGATTTCCGATGTTGATATGGGCATAAGTGCGGGGATATGGATTAAATATCTCAAGGAAAGAGGGTTCACGTATAAACACATAGCAAGTAAAATGCTGAGGGTCAGGGACATAAAGCGTAAGGGTACGGTTCTTATCGGGGGCTTTGCCCACGCTACGGTAATCAAAAACGGGGTTCTTTACGATGTGGGGGATGTCAGGAAAATGTACGTTGATTTCTACCTTTATAAAAAGGGGTTTTAAAGATGTCTCTAAACATAACGGAAATAATGACCGCAAAGCACGATAAGCATAAGTCAAGGATAACGGGGGATAACATAAGGCTACTCTTTGCATACCTTGATGGAACTGAGGTTAAAAGACGGTTCAGAATGGTAATAAATGGGGTCAAAAAACCTAATAGCCCCCATTATACTAACCTATTCTTGACCCCTGACCTTGAAAAGGGCATTAATGGCAAGATTATCTATGATTCACTAATTACGGCTGATTCTTTCGAAAGTGCTTTCAAGATTGCTAAAGAGAGAGTCAAGGCTCTAAATCTTTTCTCTTACGGTAGTCTAACCGTTTATGAAATCCCTTACAAAAATAGATATGTAAAGAAGCCAAATAAAGGGGGTGATTAAATGGCAAAGAGAGAGGTATTAGGTAGTAAAGGCTCGTGGAAAATCAGTACAGCGTCAACTAAAGAAGCTGAGTATAAGGCAATTATAAGAGAGCATAACCGCATATTCAAAAAAGGCTTAGGGGCTGAATACTACGGTATATCTCATAACGATTCTTGGAAAGACTGAGACTATTTTTATTATTTAATTTTTATATTTTAACCCATTTTTCGAGTGTATAATCTATTGGTGATTAAATGGATTCAAATGAGATTGACCGCAAAAAGGTTGAAAGATTAGTATCAGAAATATACAACGTAAAAAAGAACGTGAGAGATGTAGAGAAAAATATCTATGAACAATTAGACATACTTAAGATTCTATTAGAGAATCTGAATACCTTACAAATAGACATAATCCAAAAATTAGAAGAGGTTGACTAAAATGCCATATACTTTAGAGGAATTAAAAGAGAGAGTAGAACAGCTAAACTCAACGAATAAACTTGGCTCAATTCTTATCAGAACGAAAGATGGTACAATAATCAGGGCTAATAGCTACCAAGTGGTAAAACCCTTATCGAGACATTTTCCCCTGACAACCTTAGAGCCTATTATCGAGTTTTACTCAAAGTGTGGAAATGAAACAATCTACATTGGGGAAATACCTCTAAACTCAATTGAGCTAATATTCTAAGGTGATTAAAAATGACAACTGAAAATAACCCGATAAACTATGAGGATATGAGGGACATATACGATTCTGTAGCTAAAGCTTTTAACGTTATTAAAGGCATAGATGACCGAGCTTTATTCAGCCATTTTTATCCCGAATATGTAGAGCTAACGGAACTCAAACATAAGTTTTTCACTCTTGAATATATGTTAACTAAAGCAATGGAAAGACTGATAAACGCTGAAAAGGAAAGCGATTAAATGAGTGATTATTACAAACACGATGACTCTTTCGACCCTATGCCAATGCAAGAAATGATATACAAACTAAACATAAATGTTAGAAATATCCTATGGGGTAAAAAAATCGAAATCAGCTTTAATTGCTCAGTAAACGAGCTTACATTTTACGATATAACGGTTAAAATAATAAAGCCCGATTACCTTTATAGTGATGACCTTGAAGAACTGAACGAGTTTATGGAAAACTCACATTACCATTTCCATTCTATAGAACTCAGCCCTGATAAACACATTTTAATAAAGTACGTTAGGTGAACCTATGAGCAATCAAAAGAACGGAGCAAGATTCGAAATGACCCTTAAGAAAATCTTAAACGATAACAATCTTTTTACTCTCAACTTGGGGTATAACGAGACTGCAGATTTAGTGGTAGTAGATGGCAAACCTCGTTTAATTGAATGTAAACAATCCCATAAATCCACTTGGTACAGAAAGAACCCAAAACAATACCAAAAGCTAATGAGCTTTGTAGAAAAGGGCAAGAGCGTTTACATAGCGATTCAGTTTATCCTTAACCATAAAGCTACAATCAAATTCTTTTACCTCAAAGATTCCCCTTACCCCTATAAAGTAAGTGAAGGGTATTCATTAGATGACTTCTTAACCCATTGTAGAGAGGGGAATTAAAATGAATTGCCACTATTGCCACTCAAAGAACGTTAAGTTGATTAAAACGGCTAACCTCTACCAATTGTTCGAATGCCAAGACTGTGGAAAGATATCTATTAGCTACGGGATTAGAGAGGTCAAGTAAAATGAGCGATAAACTCTACCTATGCGAGTCTTGCTTATCCTCTCAGTTACATAAACTAAACCGATTAATAGAAGATTTCCACTACGAGGTAGAGGTAATCAATTTCAAGATTCAGTGCGAGAAATGTAATAACAAAGCTGAATATATACTAAAGGTGTTATAAATGCCGTATAAAGATATAGAAAAACGTTATAAAAATCGAAAAGAATATCGTAAAAAGCATCCTGAAATATTCAAAAAAAGTGCTAAAAAATATAAATTAAAAAGTCTATATAATTTAACCTTTGAAGAATATAATAAAATACTAAAAAAGCAAGACCTTAAATGTGCTATATGCGGTCAACCTTTAGACTTACAAAACCCTCACGGGGTTAATATTGACCACTCACATAAAACGGGTAAAGTAAGGGGGATTCTTTGTAATAGATGTAATTTAGCTATTGGACTATTAAGAGAAAACCCTGAATATATTTACAATGCTTATAAATATCTAAAAAATGAAATTCTATAATAACGTCAGGATAAAAGGGTATGACACTGAGACTTTTCTCGGTAATTTATTGGTAATTACGGCTTTACCCCCTGACGGTAACATAGAGATTGAGACTGAAGATAACACATACCACTATAACCCTGACAATCCTTTAGAACTTATAGAGTGGCTATTTCACACGGCTGTAGAGTACAACTTTTTTTATAACATAAAGTTTGATTTCTCAATAATTCTAAAGCCTTTCATTACAACTGACAACAAAGACTCAATAAGGCAAGGCAAAGCGAAAATAGGCAATTTTGAAATAGGCTACGTAACGGGTAAATCCTTTTACATTAAAAGACTGAATAGCCGTAACACTGAAAGAAAACTAAGGGTTAATTTCTACTCAATCGATAATTTCTATAAGTTAGTGGGGGCAAGCTTGAGCCTTGACAATGTCTCAAAATTCTTTTTGGGGGATTCAAAAAACGCTGAGGAATTGGGCATAGAACGAAAGAGCATAGGGGAAATTGAGGGGTATTATGAATCACATAAAGAACTGATTGATAAGTACTGCAGAAAAGATTCTCTACTCACAGCGAGGTTAGGAAAACTATTCGCTGAACGATTATATACTATGCTAAAAGCATATCCCAAGACTCTTAATAGCTCAGCGAGTGTTAGCAAAGCGTACCTTACCTTATATCATAATACGGAATCAATGGCTTATTGGAATCTACTAAACAATTATGAAAATAGAGAGAAAGCCCACGAATACATAACTCGGTCATATCACGGGGGGATATTTACCCTCTACAAATTGGGCAAGGTTGAAAACGTAAAAGAGATTGACCTCAATAGTGCTTACCCCACAGAGATTATTAACCTTAAGTCTATTCATAATGGAAAAATAACGTATGTTGACTCATATAAAAAAGCTGATTACGGATTTTATAAGGTCAAGATGTTATACCCTCAGGATTATCCATTTCCCCTCAGGGCTGAGAAAAACTTGATTATTTACCCCGATTCAAATATCCCCGTAGAGAACTACATAACGGCTGAGGAATACGAATTTTTAAGAAGCCATCATATCTATTGTGATGTTATAGATGGGTTTATAATTAACACAGAGGAAAAGCAAGAATTTAAAGATTATAAAGAACTGTACAGGCTTAAGTCAGAATACAAAGATAAATTCAAAGAGACTAAAAACATTGAATTTCAAGTACTCAGCGATTCTTATAAATACGTACTCAATGCTTCTTACGGTTGCTTTGCTGAATCGAAATCGGGCTATACCGAATTTACAAACTTGATTTATGCTTCTTATATAACGGCTAATACTCGGCTGAGAATCTATAAGGCAATAGAGGAACTGCGAAAGCACGATTGCGAGATTGTGGCTATTATGACTGACGCTATAATGTACAGGGGGAATTGGGATTATCCTTCTTCTAACGAATTGGGGGATTTTAAATTAGAATACTTTGAAGGAAATAAGAATGTAACGGCTACAATCTATATGAACGGTCTTTATATGATTAATGGAAAGTGGAAAGCGATAAGGGGATTTCCCTCGCTCTATAAACTTAAAGAGGAATTTCTAAATGCTCGTGGCAAGGAATACGAGATTAAGCGTACCAAGCCTATGGGATTAAAAGAGGGGATTATACAACATAAGGTTGACAACATAGGGGATTTTCTAAAT
>Ga0078972_1017256_pt1 | contig 10420 bp, 10 predicted proteins | sample YelNatPaOPGAMG01_FD_67568 | JGI IMG/M metagenome (GOLD analysis project Ga0078972, IMG submission 67568) | Hot spring thermophilic microbial communities from Obsidian Pool, Yellowstone National Park, USA - OP-RAMG-01 (SPADES assembly) (version 2) | ecosystem: Environmental > Aquatic > Thermal...
AAGAAAAAAAATATGCTTTTAATTTTTTAAAAACAAAAGGTATAAATTTTAATAAAAAAATAATTGGAATTCATCCTGGAGCGAGTTGGCCTGCAAAAATGTGGCAGAAAGAGAAATTTGTAAGTTTAGGAGAAAAAATATTAAAGTTAAAAGGGCAAGTTATAGTATTTGGTGGTCCAAAAGATAAAGAAGTTATAGAATATGTTTATAATTCAATGAAAATCAAACCAATATTAGTTAGTGATTTTAGTTTAAGAGAATTTTCTTCTATTTTAAGTATGTGTGATTTATTTATAACAAACGACAATGGCCCTATGCATATAGCAATTGCTTTAAATGTTCCTACTATTGCGATATTTGGTCCTTCTGAACCAGATATTTGGTTTCCTTATCGTAGTAAGAAATTTAAATTTATAAAAAAGGATGTAATCTGCTGGCCATGTAAAAGAGATTTCTGTGATGATTTAAAATGTATGGAAAAAATTAAAGTTTCTGAGGTTTTTAATCTCGTTAAAAAATTATGGATATAGATAAGAATAAGATAAAAAGAATTTTAATAATAAAATTTCGTGGATTAGGAGATATTCTACTTAGCGAACCATCTTTTAGAGCAGTTAAAGAAAGTTTTCCTGATGCAAAAGTAACGCTGCTTATCAATAAAGAAGGATACGATATTATTTCAGGACTTAATCTTGTAGATGAGATAATATGTTTTGATAAGAAGAATATTAAAAATTTATGGGATGATATAAGATTTATAAATGAGATAAGAAAGAAAAAATTTGATTTAGTTATAGATTTATTTGGAAATCCAAGGAGTGCAATACTTTCTTTTTTAAGTGGAGCAAAGTACAGAGTTGGACTTACATATAGATTTAGAAAATATTTTTATAATATAAAAGTAGATGGATTTAAAGAAGTCATTTATAATGTTGATGCTAATCTTGAAGTAGTTAAAAAAATTGGCGCTTATACAGAAAATAAAAGTTTAGAGATATTCTTACCAAAAGATGCTATAGAGTATATAGAAAATTTTTTAAAAGAAAAAACTCTATTAAATAGTTGTTTAATAGGAGTAAATCCTTTTGGAAATTGGTTTACTAAGAGATGGGGGAATGACAAATTTATAGAATTATCAGAAAGGTTAATAAGAGATGGTTTTAATGTTATTTTTATATGGGGTCCTTTTGAAAAAGATGAACTTGATAGTATAGTTTGTAAGATGAAAAATAAACCTATAATTGCGCCTCCTACAAATTTAAAACAAATTTCAGCATTAATAAAAAGGTTGAATTTGCTTGTTACTAATGATACTCTTGCAAAACATATAGCAGTTGCAGTTGGTACTCCAACAGTTACTATTTTTGGGGCAACGAATAAAAATGCTTGGACTCCTCCAAATAACCCAAAACATATTGCTATAAGTGCTAATTTACCATGCCAGCCCTGTGAAAAAATAAAATGTGAGCATTTTAAATGTATGGATGCTATAAGTGTTGAGGAAGTTTATAGGGAAGTTATGAGATTAGTTAAACCAGGAGGTGTATTGTGAAATTTTGGTTAGGTTTAATAATTATCTTATTTACTTTTGTATTAAATGCTGAAGAGAGGTTTATAGTTACATTTGACGATGCTAAGAAACTTTTAATGAGTAATAATAGAGATGTACTTTCTGCTTTGGAGAAAGTAAAGGCAGCTGAAGGTAAATTAACTGAAGCAAGTTCAGCCTTTTTCCCAAAATTAAACTTAATAGGTAGTTATAATTACATGACACCAGTTCCAAAAATTGATTTTTCTATACCACAAAGTCAATTTAATAGTATATCTAAGAGTATAGAAACAGGTGCAAATAATAATTGGTTATTTAAAGCTACTTTTACTCAAACTATATTTGATTGGGGAAGGAGTTTTGATAATTATGATGCTGCTTCTCTTAGTTATGATATATCGAAGATTGAACTTGAAATAGTAAAGGTAAATACTTTATCTAATCTGGTTCAGTCTTTTTACGGTATTATACTTGCAAAAGAAGTTTTAAATGTAAGTGAACGTTCTTTAGAAATAGCAAAAGAACATTTGAGTGTTGCAGAACAAAAGTTAAAAGAAGGTGCAGGTTCGTCTTATGAGGTTTTACGTTCTAAAGTTCATGTTTCTACTTTAAAACCAATTGTTAGTAAAGCAAAGAATAGTGTTGAAATATCTAAAAATTTTTTGAAAAATATTTTAAATATATCATTGGATAAGGATATTGAGATAAATGGAAAATTGGAAGAAGAATATATAGATATACCCAGTTTCGAAGAGGTGCTAAAGAAAGCAAAAGAAAATAGATTAGAATTAAAGAAGTTGCAAAAAACTAAAGAAATGTCTGAAAAAATGTTAAATGTTATAAGTAGTTATGATAAACCATCTGTTACAGGAGTAGTGAGTTATAGTTATCAGAATCCTTATTTTTCTCAGATTAGTTGGGTTGATAGTTGGAATGCAGGTTTAGTTTTAAATATTCCTTTATTTGATGGTTTTCAGACAGCAGGTAAACTAAAACAAGCTCAGACAGAGGTTTCTAGTGTTGATTTAAATATCAAAAATATGGAGAGTTTAATAGAACTTGAGGTTAGGCAGGCTATACTTAATCTTAATGAAATTAAAGAAAGAGTTATTTCACAGAAGGATGCTGTAGTTGAAGCAGAAGAATATGAAAGAATAGCGGAAGTGAGTTTTAAGAGTGGAGTAATTACAAATCTTGAAGTTATGGACGCACAGTTGTCACTTTTAAATACTAAAGTAAACTATTTTCAGGCACTATATGATTATTTAATTGCTAAAAGTAATTATTTAAAAGCAATAGGTGAACTCAAATAGAATTTTAAAAGGAGGATACATGGATAAGAAGAGAAAAATAATTATTTTTATTGTTATATTTCTGGTAATAATACTATATTTTTTAATAAAGTTAGTTAAAAAACCTAATCCTAATGAAATCAGTGGTTCAGGCACTATTGAAATTACTGAAGTGGATATATCTTCAAAACTTACAGGAATTGTAGAGAAAATTACAGTTAATGAAGGAGATGAAGTAAAGAAAGGAGATTTACTTGTTATTTTGACGCATAATGAATTAAAAGCACAGTTAAAGCAAGCAGAAGCGAGTTTAAATGCTTCAAAAGAGCAAGTATCTCAGATTGAAGCACAGTATAAGAATAGTCTTGAAAATTACAAGAGAGCAGTTGAACTTTTTAAAGCAGGGTCTTATTCAATCCAGCAGAAAGATTTAGCAGAAACACAGTACAATGTAATAAGTTCACAGCTTAATTCAGCTAAAGAATTAGTCAATCAAGCACAAGCACAGGTTGAATATATCAAGGTTCAGATTGACAATGCATATCTAAAAAGTCCGATAGATGGTGTTGTTTTACAGAAAAATGTTGAAGTAGGAGAGATAGTTACACCAGGAATGTCAATTTTAACAATAGGGAATATAAAAGAAGCATGGCTAAAAATTTATGTATCTGAAAAAGAACTTGGGAGGATAAAACTCAATGATATTGCTCTAATTAAGGTTGATTCATTTCCTAATAAAAGTTTTAAAGGTTATGTTACTAATATATCCAATCAGGCAGAGTTTACTCCAAAGAATGTTCAAACTAAAGATGAAAGAGATAGACTAGTTTATGCAATAAAAATTAGTCTTAAGAATGAAAATCAAGAATTAAAGGCTGGTATGCCTGCAGATGCAACAGTATATGTTAAAAGTAATTGAGGTAAGAAATATAAGCAAATTTTATGGTAATAACAAAGTAATAGATGGATTAGAATTTGATGTTAATGAAAATGATATTTTTGGTATTGTTGGTCCTGATGGAAGTGGTAAAACTACCATATTAAGATTGATAGCAGGTATAATTGATTTAGATTCTGGAGATATTTTAGTTAATGGATTTAGTACAAAAAGAGAAATAGAAAAGGTAAGGAGTTTTATAGGATACATGCCACAGAAGTTTAGTTTATATGAAGACTTATCTGTTGAGGAAAATATAAACTTCTTTGCCGAACTTTATTCCATTCCTTTAAGTGAAAGAAAAACCCGTATTAAAGAACTTTATAAATTTAGCCATTTAGAGAATTTTAAAGATAAGGAAGTACAGTATTTATCAGGAGGAATGCAAAAGAAATTAGCACTTACCTGTGCTTTAATTAATTTTCCAAAGATTTTAATCCTTGATGAGCCAACCATAGGAGTAGACCCATTATCCAGACAGGAGTTATGGGAAATGTTAAAAACTTTAAATAAAGATAAAGGGATAACTATTGTTGTAACAACAAATTATATGGATGAGGTTACTAAGTTTGATAAAGTTGCATTAATATATAAAGGGAAATTTTTAATAAATGATAAACCAAACAAGATTTTGCAGAAAGGGATTACATTTGAAGATATCTTTATTGAGAAGTGTCAAGAATACCACGCTTATGAGAATGGGAGTCGTATTTTTTAGTCTCCCTTCAGTGTATGAATATTAATACAATTAAAGTAATAAACTTCTTTACAGGATTTTAAGACTTAAGGAGAAATATGATAGAAAAGGATAATGTGTCAGTTGAAGTAGATTACCTTGTTAAAACTTTTGGTAATTTTACTGCAGTTGACGGTATTAGTTTTAGTGTAAATCGTGGTGAGATATTTGGGCTTATAGGTCCAAATGGTGCAGGTAAAACAACCACAATAAGAATTTTATGTGGGATCCTTGAACCAACTAAAGGGAAAGTAAATGTTGAAGGATTTGATGTATATAATGAGTCAGATAAGATAAAAGAAATAATAGGTTATATGTCTCAAAGATTTTCTCTTTATAATGACTTAACTGTAGAAGAAAATATAAATTTTTATGGTGGAATACATAATATAGAAAAAGAAAAGTTAGATGAAAAAAAGAGGTGGATTTTGAATATGGCAGGATTATTTGGTAAAGAAAATATATTAACTTCTGAGTTATCTGGAGGATGGAAACAAAGATTAGCATTAGGATGTGCTATTATACATAACCCTAAAGTACTTTTTCTTGATGAACCAACTGCAGGTGTTGATCCTATTTCAAGACGAGATTTTTGGGATTTAATAAGAACTCTTTCTAAAGCGAAAACTACAGTTTTTGTAACTACTCATTATATGGATGAGGTTGAATACTGTGATAGAGTGTCTTTGATGTATAATGGAAAATTGATAGCAATTGGAAAACCAAAAGAATTGAAGAATAAATATAAGAAGAATAGTTTAGAAGAACTATTTGTTGATTTAATCCGTAAATGTGAAAGATGAATAACAGAATTTTAGCAATAGTTAAGAAAGAAATACTGCATGTATTAAGAGATCCGAGATCTCTTACAATGGCTATAGGTATGCCTATAGTACTTTTATTTTTATTTGGGTATGCAATAACTTTAGATATAGATAATGTTTATATGGCAGTTTGTGATTTTGATAAAAGTTTACAAAGTAGAGAATTTATATCATCTTTTACTTCATCAGGATATTTTAAAATTATAAGTTTTGTAGAGAAGGAAGAACATTTGAATTTATTACTTGATAGAGGATATATAAAAGTGGGTATTATTATTCCACCTGGTTTTAAGAAAAAATTATCAGTTGGAAAACCTTGTGATGTTCAAGTTCTAATTGATGGTGTTGAGTCAAATAGTGCAAATGTAATTATAGGTTATGTGAAGGGGATTACATATCTTTTTTCATCTAAAGTTTTATTAAATTTTTTAAATAAACAGGGTATATCTAATTTTAAAAATATACCGAATATAGAAGGGATATTTAATGCTTTTTATAATCCTGATTTAAAAAGCAGAAATTTTATAATACCAGGTTTGATTGCTGTTATAATGACAGTTATTATGACTGTTTTAACTTCCTTGACTATTGTAAGAGAGAAGGAAAAAGGGACATTTGAACAACTAATAATAACTCCAGTAAAACCATATGAATTAATGTTAGGTAAGATTGCTCCTTATTGGGTAATAGGTATGATTGATATGATTTTTGTTACTGTTGTTGGAGTTTTTATATTTCATGTTCCTTTAAAAGGGAGTATATTACTTTTGTTCTTTATAACAGGTATATTTGCTTTTAGTGGTTTGGGGATTGGACTTTTAATTTCTGTAATATCAAATTCTCAGCAAGTTGCTAATCTACTTGCAATGATATTTTCATTTTTACCGGTATTTCTTTTATCTGGTTTTATGTTTCCAATAAAAAGTATGCCAAGCATTATCCAGTATATTACAGTTATTATACCTGCAAAGTACTTCTTAACAGTTTTAAGAGGAATTTTTTTAAAAGGTAGTGGACTGTATATTTTATTAACAGAAACATTAGTGCTTCTTATATTTGGGGTAATTCTTATAGGAATTGCCTCATTGAAGTTCAAGAAAAAATTAAGATGAGAAAAATATTAGCATTAACAAGAAAGGAATTCATACAAACATTTAGAGATAAAAGAATGCTTCCAATTATATTTGTTGCACCGATTGTTCAATTAATATTTTTAGGATATGCTGTGACAACAGATGTTAAACATATTTATATTAAGATATGGGATATGGACAAATCACCCCAAAGTAGAAATATTATAAATAGTATTGTTAACTGTGGCTATTTTGATAATGTTGGAATTATAAATAATGATAAGGATATGAAAGAGAGTTTTAAGAAAAATAAATGTGATTTTGTAATTTATATTCCATCAGATTTTAGTAGAAAAATTAAGAGATTAGAAAAAGCAAAGTTTGAAATAATTGCCGATGGGAGTGATTCTAATTTAACGATGATAGGTTTAAACTATCTTAATGAAATTATTAATAGAGAGAATGCTTATTATCAGAAAGAAGTTATGGAGAAAAAGTCAGGCTTGTTAGGTAGATATATTAAAACTCCACAAATAACATTAAATATGAAAGTAAGATATAATCCCGAATTAGAAAGTTCACATTATATGATACCTGGTGTTGTATGTTTAATATTAACTTTAACAACGATGTTTCTAACTTCAATGGCATTAACAAAAGAAAAAGAGATGGGTACAATAGAGCAGATTATTGTTTCACCTATAAAATCGTACGAGATAATAATAGGAAAAACATTGCCATTTGTTATATTTGGAATGTTAGATGTAGTCTTTATAATGTCAATAGGTATGATAATTTTTAATGTTCCAATACGAGGTAGTGTAGTATTGTTAGGATTTTCATCATTATTGTTTATTTTAACAACACTTGGATTAGGAATTTTTATCTCTACAATTTCAAAGACACAGCAACAGGCAATGTTAACTAGTTTTATATTTGTTTTTCCTGCTATGATACTCTCTGGGTTCGTTTTTCCAATATCAAACATGCCAATAGAAGTTCAGTATCTTAGTTATTTGATACCGGTTAGATATTTTTTAACTATAATCAGAATGATAGTTCTAAAAGGTGTTGGTATTGATGTTTTGTGGCCAGAAATCCTAGCATTGATAATTTTTGGTATAGTGATATTTACTTTTAGTTCATTAAGGTTTAAGAGAAAACTTGGATAGTAATTGACTTTTATAGTGTATTGAGATAAAATTATTATATGAAATTTAATAAAAATTTATTGATTTTATTAGCCATTATAGTCTTTGTAATTTTTATAATTTTCTTTAATTTCTTATTTGCATTAGTAGTTTCTACATTAATAATATTTATCCCAAAATATTTGAAGTACAAAAAGAAGAAAGATTATTTACAGAAGTTTAATGAACAATTGGTTGATGGTATTGGTTTAATAGCAAATTCATTAAGAGCAGGTTTAACATTCCAACAGGCACTTAATGTACTTACTAATGAAATTTCTCCACCATTATCATTAGAATTTAAGGAAGTATTAAATAAACATAGATTAGGTATTAGTTTGGAGAATGCTTTGTTAGAATTAGCACAGAAAAATAAAAATGAAAATCTGGATTTACTTATTACTTCTGTAATAATTACAAAAGAAACAGGAGGAAACTTAGCAGAAGTTTTAAGTAAAGTTGCAGAAAGTATTAGAGAGAAAAGTAGATTAGAAGGACAAATTAAGGTTTTAACAGCACAAGGTAGGCTTTCAGGCTGGATAGTAGGTTTGCTCCCATTTGTTCTTACTTTTATTATTTATTTAATAGATCCTGAATTGATTGTACCAATGTTTACTGATATTAGAGGAATTATGATGGTTATCGTTGCAATTGTTATGGAGATAATAGGGATCTTGTTTATTAGAAAGATTGTGAATATAGATGTGTAAGAAAGTAAAGAAAATAAAAGTAGGTGAAGGATGATAATAATTATTTCTTTGTTGTTTTTTGTTTCAATATTTTTATTTATTAAGTATATTCAAGAGGAAAGAGAAGTAAAAACAATTTCAGAAAGGATTGTAGAAAAGGAGAAGGTTTCTCTTAATGAGATTTTTAAAAATTTATTAAAGACAATTGGTAATTTTAATAAAAAACTTCCAATTGATAATTATAGAAAGGAATTGCAAAAGAAGATATATTTTGCAAAAGTTTCTAAAGTATTTACACCTGATGAATTTATTGCATTGAAAGAATTATCAGTAATTTTGACTTTGTTTGTTTATTTTCTTTTGTTTGATAAGATAGATTTTATTGGCTTAATTATAAGTGTGTTAAGTTTCTTCTTACCTGATTTGTACTTAAAAGAAAAAAGGGAGGTTTATGAGAAAGATATATTAAAAAATCTACCTTATACTCTTGATTTAATTACTGTTTGTGTAGAAGCAGGTCTTACTTTTGAAAGTGCGATATCTAAATTTGTAGAAAAATCCAAAGATTCGTTTTTAAAATCAGAATTTACAGAATTACTTATGGATGTGAAATTGGGTAAAAGTAGAAAAGATGCTTTAAAGGAGATGGCTAATAGAGTTAGCATATCTGATTTTTCCTCTTTTATTTCCTCTATTATTCAGTCAGAACAACTTGGAACAAGTTTAGCAAATACATTAAGGCTTCAGGCATATCAGATTAGGCTTAAAAGAACACAGAGAATAGAAAAATTGGCTATGCAGGCTCCTGTGAAGTTGCTTATACCACTTGTGGTTTTTATTTTCCCTGTAATCTTTATAATGTTATTTGGACCACTTGTGATTAAATTACTTGGTTTAATGTGATTGTATATACTTTAAACTTGGAGTGCATTTAAATGTTAAAAATAGGTTTTAAACCGATTATGTCCAAGATAGTTATAATTGTATTTATTATTGTGAGTTTAATATTCCCTCTTTTAGTTCAAAGACTTGATTATATAAGTATTTTAACTTTATCTTTTATTTATATAATATTGGCATTAGGATTAAATATTATAGTTGGTTTTTGTGGTTTACTTGCTTTAGGATTTGCAGCTTTTTATGGAATAGGGGCTTATACTACTGCTTTACTTACAGTTCGTCTCCATTTTCATTTTTTACCAGTTATAATTTTTGTTATAGGAATAAGTATTTTGTTTGGTATTCTATGTGGTGCACCAGTTTTAAGATTAAGAGGAGATTATTTAGCAATAGTTACATTAGGATTTGGAGAGATTGTAAGAATTGTTTTTAATAATTTGGATAGCATTACCAATGGGCCAAGAGGGATTGGAGGAATTACAGCACCTAATTTTTTTGGATTTGTTATTAAAGGGCAGATTCAATTTTATTATTTAGTTTTAATATTTGTGATAATTGAGATAATATTTTTATCGAGACTTGATAATTCAAGGATTGGTAGAGCGTGGATAGCAATTAGAGAAGATGAAGTTGCTGCATCTTCAATAGGGATAAATATTACTGAATTGAAACTTCTTGCTTTTGTACTTGGGAGTATTTTTGCTGGTTTAGCAGGAACTTTGTTTGCTCATTGGCAGGCATTTGTAAGCCCAGAGAGTTTTACATTTAATGAATCAGTTTTTATACTATGTATGGTGATTATAGGAGGTATTGGTAGTATTCCCGGAGTTATAATTGGTTCTATAATTCTTACTTTGCTTCCTGAACTTTTAAGAGAAATTTTAAGTGGGTTTCAAACTTATAGAATGCTTTTTTTTGGCCTTGCTTTAATTTTAATGATGATTTTTAGACCCCAAGGTATATTTTATAACCCAAGGAGACGAGCAGAATTACTTCCTGCAAGTGAATTTATTAAGACAGAAGAAGATGAATCTATTTTTGATAATAGGAGAAAGTAGATGAAGAATATTTTAGAAGTTAGGAATTTAACTAAAAGATTTGAAGGACTAACAGCTGTTGATGATGTAAGTTTAGAGATAGAAGAAGGCAAAATTGTAAGTTTAATAGGACCTAATGGTGCTGGAAAAACTACTTTTTTTAATTGTATAACAGGAGTGTATAAAGTATCTA
>Ga0078972_1017258_pt1 | contig 10420 bp, 16 predicted proteins | sample YelNatPaOPGAMG01_FD_67568 | JGI IMG/M metagenome (GOLD analysis project Ga0078972, IMG submission 67568) | Hot spring thermophilic microbial communities from Obsidian Pool, Yellowstone National Park, USA - OP-RAMG-01 (SPADES assembly) (version 2) | ecosystem: Environmental > Aquatic > Thermal...
TAAAACCCTTTCGCATCGTTTCGGGCTTATCTTAGAGAATTTGATAATTCTTTTTCCATTCCAATTGTTAATGCGAACTGTCCCATTTGCATTAAAACCGTAAATGTAGCCATTTAGAACTGTTCCGTCTCGTCGGTAATAATTTACTACGTCTCCTCTTCGTAAGCCTCCAATTTCTTTAATATCTGGTCTCCTTTGAGCCTCCCGATAAGGTCTATGTCTTTTCGCAAAACAAAAGCTTGGTTGAGTTTTATCAATTACTTTTTTACCTTTCGCTATAATAGCTATTGCGTCGTCCCAATGTGTTTTCTCAAGTCCCATTTTCTCTCGCCACTCTTTTGTTTGATAACCATAAACAACTTCAACAGGAGCAAGCTTAGATAATTCGTTCTTTAAGTAGGTTTTACCTGCTTGAGCAACAGCTGGATACCTTACTTGCAAATCCTTTTTCTCAATCTTAATCCTACCTTCATGAATTCCTTTATGGCATTGCTCGCAAACTATTAAAATATTTGTTACAGAATTAGAACCACCTTTTGACAAAGGTACAATATGGTGCATCTGCAACTTTCTGTCTACTTTTCCGCAGACCTCACATTTATTTCCTGCTCGATAAATCAACGCATTCCACAAGTTTTTCTGGTATTCTTTACCATTAACATTGGGCTCTACAAGTTTTCTTATGTTGAAAGATGCTTCTTCGTAAACAAACTTAGAAGGAGGGTATCGTTTCGCCAATTCTCTTATTACTCGTAAAATATTATCCTTCTTCACTTTTATACTTGGAGGAATCCAGCCTTCTTTCCTCCTCCTATTGTTGAATCTATTAGCTCTGTATCTCAAATGTCGCCTTCTTTCTCTTCTGTGTTCTCTTCGATATCTCATTAATCGTTTAACGTCATCCCGTAAATGTATTACTCCTTTAAATACTACTTCACCTGTAATTGCTTCTACGATAGCAATTCCTGCTTCCTTAGCTCCTTCATCTATTCCGTAAATATAAAGCCCCTTGCCAATGTTGAGAGGTGCCATCTCTGTGGAGACGTTTGCATTCGTCACCGAATGCTTACCTTTCTCACTTTCGTGAGACGAGTATTCCTCCTCCACAGTCGCAGGGTTCAGAGCTGGGGCATTACCCTGAAGTGCGTCTTTGGCTACGCCTCCCAACGTAGGTTTAACGAGCATGTCGTCGCCGACAGCCAACTCGTGAGAGCCTTTCGGCTCTACTCCCTTAGGCTTTTGATACTGAGTTCTCATTTTTCTCCCTCAGGTCACCACAACTTTCCAAGTTATTACTATGCTATCTCCACTAACTACGTTTATAGCACCAAATGTTGTTCTCGCAAGCATCGTACCTCCAGTCGAAGCATTGAAAATTCCAGCCTCAGTTATAGCGTAGCTAGCAGTAAAGTTGAAAGTCGCCTGAAGCTGTAAGGTATCATTTGTTACGTTTGTAGTCACTCGGCTATTAGTTGAAGCAACTCTTACAACCTCGCTTTGTAGCGCAGTATCTGTGCTAGCAGGAGCATTAGTGCCAGTACCAAGAGCCACATATCCGAAGGTACCCGTTACAACCCCCCCTATTAGTCCCGAGACCTGAGCTTTTCCAACGCTTACTATTAGGTTTTCAACCACTCTTTCGTCAATCTTTTTGCCATTTCTGTAGTGCTCAACTATCAAAATGTCCTTTAGGCGAATGTTGTCTGCTTTTATTGCTTCATTAATGTCTCTCTTTTTCTCTGGTTTTCTTGACAAAAACGGCAGTCTTACCATGCTTACTTATTCCCCTTCCAAATATTTAAATGTAACCTGATGCAATTAGGTACACTCCACTAGCACTTGCTACTCCTCCAATTCCATTCCTGAAAAGAATAGGCTTAACAACGTTTATTATAGTAACTAAATCGTTTGCTGAAATTGCCTTACTGCTAACATAAGTGTGCGAGGGAGTAGCCAAATCCGTTATTGTAACGGTAACTGACGTTGAATTTGTGTTCAAGACAAGTAGAGAGTTTACATAAACGTTTCCAGAGTAAATTGCTCCTTGAGTTGTAGGTATTTGAGTTGGAGGAAGGTCCCACTCATAAGCCATTCTCTCCTTTAAAACATCTTTATCGTAGTCGTAGCCCCATGGAGAAGCCTCAAAAACTAGCGCAAAGTCTCCTCTTCCCAAGAAAGAAGAAATTGAAACTGGTGGAGAGCCTTCTATCATGCTGTAAACTTGCAGAGCACCTGGCTGGTGTTCAACTGTAAAAGCATCTAGGTAAACTGTGTAGCCAGCAGACTCAGCTGACTTAGTTCCAGTTACTACAATTTTTACTTCATGCCAGTCAATTGGAAGTCCTATAGCTATAAAAGCGTAGACGAAGAAACCAAACTGAGTTTCTGTAGTAGGTGCGTAGCAGTTTATAGAGCCAACTTTATTTCCATCTAGGTAAATGTCCGCAATCCCTCCATCTTGGTAAAGCATGTACCTGAGCCAGATTCCACTTCCGTTGAACCTGTAGTAAATGTAGTCTCCAGCGTTGTTGCTTTCTATGCAAGACAAACCTACTGCTGCCGACCTTACTACTTCTTGCCAGCTACCTACTTTCGACACGTCTGAGCTGGTATCTATGTCAACGATTTCAACGTTCTGTGGAGTTACTAAGTCACCAGCAGTAACTCCTTTCGACAGCATTCTACAGGCTACCTCCCATTATAAGCTTGATTAAGTAGTCTTTATATTTTTTAAGTATTTGATACCCCTCGCATAGTACTCCGTATGTTTTTTCTTTGCTTCCCTTGTTTCTTACTTTCCAAACTACAGATTTGTTAAAGGGAACAAAAACCTTTTCAGTCGTGTTTGGATAAACGCCTATCGCTCTCTTTATAGGAGGCTCATAGAGTCCGCCGTCAACGTAGAAGTAAAGCTCGTCTCCTAGGTAGTACATTGTTGCTATCCTTATAATAACTCCAAAGTACCCTTCTGGTAGAGAATACTCATAAACAGTATCTACTTCAAGTGGTCCTACTGTTGTTCTTACATCAACTACTGGAATCTTGCTGAGCTTCATCTCTTCTATTGAAGGAATTGCAGTTTCTCCAGTGCTTACCTGTATTTGTGTTTTTAGCTTGTTTGCTATAATCCTAGCTTGTTCTTCAGCTAATAGTAAATCACTCCACTTCATTATAAAAAAATAAGAAAAAAATAAGAATAAAAAGCTTTCTCTACCAGCTTTCCTTTATTGCGACTATGTTTCCTTCACTGTCTCTCTGGATTATTACTGACTTTGGTTTGAACGCAAACAGTGCAATTAGAGTGAACCCAAATAGTAGAAGACCAGCGAGAATTAAGGTATCGCTGTCCATTAAGTTCACCTCACTGTCAGCGGATAGACTGGAATCTTCGTGCTAACTGGTGGTCTTCCAACGCTTTCTAGTGTGTACTTAAACCCAAAGAACTGAAGAGAAGGTGTTACTGCACTTGAAGAGTAGTTATGGAACACTACGTAGATTGTGTTAGTTCCATAAATAAAGCTTTGAGTTAGGTGCAAGCAGCTGTCGAAGTCTGTTATGTTGAATGGAATTTCTGTGCCAACCTTCTTTAGTGCACCTTTAGGAGATGGCTGCGGTTGATAAAGAGACACTGTAAAGTTACTCATGTACGGAGAAGGGATAAACCTAACTTGAAGAAGTTCGTTTTCGTCTGTGTAAAGTTCATCTACTTCTGTTGGACCAGCAGTTGAGTTTCCACTAACTGAGCTGAATGTTATTGGGTTAATCACAACCTGTTCAACCTTCCTTACTATGAAGTCAAGTCTAGGCAATGTTGGTTTGTCTGGCACAAGAGTTATGTATTCATCTATTAGCGAAATAGGTACTATAGGTCCTGGTCTAAATATGTTATGTATGTCCATTATGTCCGTCATCTATCTATCTCACCTTCTTATGCTTAGTATCCGAATGCTATCCAGTTTACTGTCTTTGCTGCAGACTCTATTGCATTTCCTGCAGTTCCTGTTTGAATTACAACTACGTTTATTGTACCACCAGATATTGAAGATATTGATGCTACGTCAGAAGAATGTGAGGAATCTATGGTAGTGCCAGCATTAGCAACTGTTACAACAGCGCCGAGTATTGTTGAAAGACCAGTATTTATTGCTCCTGTTCCTGTTATAGTTGCAGAGCCTGCAACTACTTTTATCTGTCCGAGCTTCCACCTTCTATCTATCCCCCAGAATGACATGGCTTATCACCTTTAGGTTAGAAGTACTCCACTTGGTTCTGCTACTCTTCCAAGCAGTACTAAGTTGTCGGTTCCAGTTGCTTTTGCATAGAAGTATATGTTGACTACGTTATCGTAGTCGTAGATTATGAAGTTGTCAGATAGAGCAAATGGCTTCTCTAATGCACTAACGTGTTCTATGTTCCAGTAGTCTTTTATCTTTGTGTCTCCAGTACCTGCAGTGAACTTAACTATGGAAACTAGTGGGTTGCTTGATGGGTAGTAAACTCCTACAAATCCAATTACCTTTTTCTTTTGAAGGTCTAAGTTACTTATTACTGCGTTGTAGTTGTTAGCAGATGACAGAGTCCATGACCAAACTTCGTTTGTTAGTCCTAAGTCTGTCTTTGGTAGTATGTTTCTTACTACTGGCTTAGTGAAACCTCTTTGGTTAGCTAATGCTAGAAGTTGCTGGTCTAATGCGTCTAGTTTTGCTTTTACTTCTGCGTCTATTGTGGTGAAGTATACTCCGCTTTTTATCCAGCTCATATTTTTTCTCACCTGAGAGGAAGCAGTTGCTAGTGTCTTATAAACCTTTTTCAATATTTTTCAAAGAAACATTTATATTACTGACTTTATTAGTAAAAAGTATGGAAATTAAGAACTACTTTCCAATTGGTAGGAACTTATACGAAGCAGAGCTCGATGGAGAAAAGGTTTTAGTTAAAGTCTACACGAAGAAAGAGGGTCCATTCATAATAAAAAAAGGAGAGTACCTAAAGCTTGTTTCTTCTGGAAGAAAAGTTTACTTCATTCTTGTTAGAGGTGAGAACAAAGAAATTGTAGCTCCAGAAGAGCTTGAAAAAAGAGAAGATGTTTACTTCTACGACTACAGAAGGACACCTAGCTTAAGCAAAAGCGAAAAAACAACAATAACAATAACATGTGACAATGAAACAAAGAAGCTATTCAAGCAGTTCGTGGCGAAGCATATGTTCAGAAGCTATGAAGAGGCACTAGTTAAGCTAATTCACTTCTATGATTCTTCCTTGTCAGTAAGGTAGGTTTATCTTGTAGTTTCAGGACCAGCAACTATTGCTGGTGCGGGTATAGAAGGTGGAGGAGTGTAGGTTATTACTCTAGGTCCACCAATTCCTAAAGTTCCAGCTTGAAGTCCTTGGTATGCAGACACTAGGAAGTTTATTAATTCAACGGCTCCTGTAGTCATAAGTATAGTTCTTGCATATCCAGAAACTTTAGGAGCTAAGAAGATTGGTGCTATTGCTGTTAGTGCAGTAAGCCAGAAGCTTGGCCTTGAAGCCAAAGCTACACCAGCTCTTTTAGTTATTTCATCTATTTTCTTGTAGAGGAAGTCTAGTCCTAATGCTAATGCTGCGCCACCTGCATATGGTATATAGTCCTTATACTCTATCTCGACCATTTTTCTTCGTTCTCTTATAGGTTTACTGAGATTTATAAGTTTTTCTTTTTGGTAGGAATTTCCATTTCTTCCTAAAGAAAACATTTTAAAATCTATAGTACAAGACTCACAGTACTCGGTGTTGAATTCCTCAGCAAGCTCAGAAAGCTTCTTTCTTAGGTCTCTTATAGAGAGTATTGCCTCTTCTTCAGATAAGCTTCCCTCACGTACTCTCCTCATCAATTCCCTTGCTGAAGCTGAAATTTCTCTGAACTTTCTTGACTGCTCTGCATCGCCAAGCTCTAGAGCATGGCTTACTGCTTCATCAGCTTCTCCAGCTACGTAAGCTAAATGTTTTAGTATGCAAGAGGCATGCTCTCCCCTAAGCTCTGTAGAGTGCCTTACATGGTCCTCAGCTTGGACTAAGTTTATGAATATGTTTTCCTTGTTCCAGTCAAGGAACTGCTCGTACTTTCTGAGGGCCAAGTCCCTATCTTTTATTATTTTTACTTAGATTTAAAAACTTTTTTCTAGGCAGTACCTATGTCTTCACTGCTTCTTCTGCTTTTTGCTTTAAATATTTTAGTATGTTTACTAACTGCTCTTTTAAGTATTCCTTCGCTCCCTTTGTAAATCTTATTTGGTTGTACAGGTCTGGTCTCTGCTCCTTTAGGTACACGTTAAAGAACCTGTCAAAGTTTTCTTCTTTTGAAGCGTACTCTATCACTTCATCTATTGTAGCACCAGACTTTTCTTCTATTTCTTTCACTATTTCAGAAAGTAGCTTCTGAGTTTCAGTTCTTTGCTCCTCAGTAGAGCCGTTCCATAAGTTGTTAGCAACTGCTAGTAGGTCTAGTTTTCCTTTTACTGCAATAACTATGTGTACAGGCTGAACGTCTTTTATTGCTCTAAGTACAACTGGAAAAATAACTGATTCAATCTTGTGGCTCTTCTCCATTTCTACCACCTACTACTCAGCTGTTATTTCTGCCCCACAGTTAGGGCATACTACCTTAGTTGCATTTGCTGGTACTAGTATATCTTTTCCACAGTTAGGGCATGCTATCTTTGTCATAACTTCTTGTGCTGTTTTTGCAGCAGCACCTACAACAGGGTTTACTACTTCTTTTCCTGAAAGTCTATTTGCAACTATGTTCATTATGTCGTTTATTCTTGGATTCAGAATGTTGTCAATTAACCTGTTTACTAGTTCAATGCTTCTTTCTTCCTTAGCATTTGCTATATTCTGCTCAGCCATCCACTTCTGCAATCCAATCTCCATTTCCTTTAGTTTTGTCTGAGTTTCTAGCTTTAGCTTCTCAAGCTCTGGGTCATAACTTCCACCGCCTTTTCCTAGCAGAGAGCCTAGCACTTCTATCTGTTGCTTAATGTTCTGAAGTTCGTCTACAGCAGTTGGTCTGTTTTTAAGCTCTGAAAGTTCTTTCATTATCAGCTGCATCTGAGCTTGGAACTGTGCTTGCAGAGCCTCCCTTTGAGCTTGGGCAAGTTTTTCAGCTAACGTTGTAGAGCTGTCCTTTGTCTCTAGAATTTTCAGAAGTATCTTCTCTGCTAAAGATTCACTTTGAGTTTGTTGCTGTGGTTTTACAACTTCAATTAGACGCTTTGCAAACTCTGCAAGTTCATCAGACTTAGTACTTGGATTACTCTTCAGGCTTTGGATTAATATAGGAAGTACTGTGCTATTTGAAGGGTTAGATGCAAGCTTTAGAGCAACTATTGTGTTTATCAGCTTATCTCGTTGTTCATCGCTTAAGCTTAGGAATTCTTCTCTGGTTTTAGGGTCTCTTAGCAGAGTGTACACATCTATGTCAGCTCCGCCTGAGCCTTCAATTTGCCTCTTTAAGTCTTCAACATTCTTCTTCCTTTTCAGTACTGCTTCCTCTAGTCTAAGAGCCCTCCATTCTCTTATCTTTTCTCTTTCTTCTTCTTCTATTACGTCATCCAAGTCCAATTCTTCATCGTCGTCTTCTCTGCTTCTTTCTTCCTTTTCCTTGTCTGGGAATATTAACTCAAATTCAGATGTCCTCTTCTTTTTTTCCTTCTTATCGTCGCTCATCTCAATCACCTACGTCGTGCACAAAAGCTAATTTTATTCCCTTTTTCTTGAAGTATTCTCTTATCGCTTTGTTAATGAAATCGCTTAAGCTCATAGGCTCAAGACCTTTTTCTTCAAGCCTTTTGTTAGTGTAGCCAAAGTACATAAGAATGTCAGGGTCTAATGTAATCTTCTCAGAAACTCCAGAAAGAGGCACTTCAACTTTCGTAAGACCAGTGAATTTTTTCATTTCTACATCGGAATCATCGTCTTCTTCTTCGCTTTCTTCTACTATTGGTGTTTCTTGGCTTATTTCTCTGATTAGGTTTATTGCTGTTGCTGGAGTAACCCCAACTGCTTTTGCTATTTGAGTTGAAGATTTAACACCAGAATCCAAAAGCTGTTTTATTTTAGTTTTTATAGCTTCACGCTCTTCTTTTGTTAGCCTTCTTCTTACATCCTTTTGAGGTTCTTCACCCTCGCTTTCGCTACTCATTTCTCACCTTCTATATCTTTTTAAAAAGTTATTAAATCTTTCTGAGTGATTTTTAAAAACCGGTTGGATTTTTAAAAACGCCTAACTGCTTTTTAAAAAGTGCCTCTGCAAAAACACAATTATTTTGGCTTTATTTCATAGATTTTATTCCTTTTTAAAAACGAGTAAGAATATTGAAGTATCTAAAGCGGGCTATTGCAGGATTTTTAAAAACGTAGAGCTAAAAGGAGAAATGTAATATAAGCAAGCAAGGTACTTTGCTATTTTTTAAAAAAGTATGGGCCGTTTTTAAAAATGGAACTGAGTTTTTAAAAAGCGTTTATAAAAACAAGGCTCAGTTTTTAAAAACAGACAAGTCTTTTTATAAGAAAGGAAGCAACATTATAAAAAGTGGCCTTAGTTTTTAAAAATAAGTAGAGCTATTTTATAAAAACCAAAAAAATAAAAAATAAGAAAAAAATTTGGTAGTACTTATAGAGCTATTTTTAGCCCTTGCACTTTGCTCTGGCAGATTTGAAAGCTTCTTGGATTGGACCTAATTTTCCAGGTTTCTTACCAGCAAGTTCTGAAGCCATACAGCTAAGAATTCTTTGTAGCTTAGGGTCTTTTACTATGTTTTTGGTGCTTCTGACCTGTACTAGACCTAGATGGCCTCCAGCAAGGTCTTTGTGAACGTGCTTTCTGACTACCATCATTCCTGAAGCTCTTACGTCGACACTCCTTCTTGCCATTTGTTTTTCACCTGACTATAATCTAAACGAAATGTTTAAAAATATTTGCCTACATATGCTATAATGTAGAAGAAGTAAAATGGTTTACAAAGTTATAAGAATAAGCAAGGACAACTATGAAAAACTGCTTCTTTACCAAGCAGTGCTGCAGTACATGAGAAAAAAGAAGGTTACAATCGACGAAGCATTAGCAGATTTGCTTGATTCTGTAACGTTTAAGAACTTTGATGAAAAAACTCTTGGAATGATTCTTCAGGGAAATCCTAAAATAGCCGAGAAGCTACTAAAAGGTGATAATAACAATGACTAAGAAAATAGTAGTGATAGCAACTGGTCGCAAGAGAGATGAAATAGAAAGCAATAATGAGCTTCTAGAAACACTGAAATTTCAGATAGGCACTAATGAAATAGAGTATCACGACTACGATGAAAACGACGCCGTTTCAATGAAAATTATGGGAACTCTTGGTGATTTCTCAGTTCCGCTGCTTGCTTTAGTTGATGAAGAAGGAAAGAAAGTGTGCAAGATAAATCCAGAAGTAGCTAACATTCAGTACTGTGAGGAGCTAAAGGACTTTGAAGACGAGAAAAAATGAGCAAGAAAGAAGAAATACTGGCAGAACTAGAAAAAGAGAAAAAAGAAGCACTAATAAAGCAAGATATTGAAAAACTAACAGAATTAAATAAGCTAATAGGACTTTTGAGAACAGAGGGGGGAATAGTTAAAAGACCAAATCCTTATTCTGAGTTCTTTTCTCAGTGCATTACCAAGAAGTTAGAAGAAAGTGGAAAGGAAAAGCATGAGCTAGGAGAAGTTCAGAGGTTTGTTTCAGAGTGTGGAAAAGAGTGGAACAGCTTATCTGAAGAAGAAAAAGAGAAGTACAGGAAGAAAGGAGTTTTAGACATAATTAACTTACCTTAGAAAAAAACTTTTAAACAGCCTGTAGCACGTTATAGGGGGATAAAGCACAGTTCTTGGAATTGCCAATATATATTATATAGATATTGCTTTATTTTTTAAAAATGTATTCTGGCGTATAAAATTGCATAAAGCCAAATTCAAAAAAATTCTTGGAATTTCCAAGAGAATTTTTGCTCTAAATTTTAAGCTATTTTTTCTTTTTTCTTTTACTGTTAATAGTAAAAGATTGCGTATATTGGTGTATATACGCAATTTAAAAATGGCAAAAATAGGGGAATTTTAGGGAAAATAATTGGAATTTTAAATGTATAGAAAATGTTATATATGAGTTTTTGAGTTTAAGTGCCAATTGAAATAATTGGCGTGGCGACCAATATAGGCTTTATCCACGCCAATTAAAGTAAATTGGCAACCTAACCTTAGGCTTTAAGCTTAAGGTTTAGGTTCAGTTCTTGGCTTATGCCAAGATAAAAAATAACGTTCATTAACGTTCAGTAACGTGGCGGAGGCACGAAGGTAAGAGAGGCAACTCCCTTATCTCTCTCAGCGCTTTTCGTTATCACACTTTTACTTTTCTTTATCTCA
>Ga0078972_1017260_pt1 | contig 10419 bp, 9 predicted proteins | sample YelNatPaOPGAMG01_FD_67568 | JGI IMG/M metagenome (GOLD analysis project Ga0078972, IMG submission 67568) | Hot spring thermophilic microbial communities from Obsidian Pool, Yellowstone National Park, USA - OP-RAMG-01 (SPADES assembly) (version 2) | ecosystem: Environmental > Aquatic > Thermal...
CCCCCGGGAAGAATTGAACTTCCATCGAAGGCTCCGGAAGCCCTCGTTTTATCCATTAAACTACGGGGGCAAGAGAGAGGCGGTGGGTAGAGGATTCGAACCTCTGAGGGATTGCTCCCACAGGTTTTCAAGACCTGCGCCATAAACCACTCGGCCAACCCACCAAAGAAAAAGCTATTCAGATTAGCCTCGTGTTTTGCTGTTTCGCAGTAAACCACTCGGCCAACCCACCAACAAAGCAAGGAAAATTAAGCGGTGGGAGAGGGATTCGAACCCTCGGTCACCTTGCGGCGACACACGCTCTCCAAGCGTGCGCACTAGTCCACTATGCGATCCCACCCCACATAAAAGCTATTTCTTTTGTCTTGAAAGCCACTTTTCAAACTCAAGCTTAGCCTTTTTTAAAATCATTTTCTCTTTCTCCCAAGACACTCTTTTTAAAGCCGAATTAAGATCAAGCCAAGCAGAGCTGTCAAAACCCAAAGCCTCACCACCAGTTCTACCCAAGACCAAATAATAAATAATCCTTCGGGGAGTCTTTTTACCATTAACCTCAAGATTATCCTCAATCCTACCCACCTCTTCTAAAACTCGGCAACTCATACCAGCTTGCTCCCCCATTGTCCGCAAAACCGCCCTGACAGACGATTCACCTTTTCTCACAACAGCTTTGGGAATTTCCCAACCCTTGCTATTTTCCTCAACCAAGAACCAATCCACACGGCCATTATTTGCCCTTTTAAAGACAACAGCTCCCCCAACAAGCATCAGATTGTTATTCATAAAGCGGAGGTGGTGGGATTCGAACCCACGTGACCCTTTTGGGGTCGAGGTTTAGCAAACCTCTGCCATCGACCACTAGGCGACACCTCCAATAAAGCAATTATAGCAGAAGAGTCTCCTTAGGTAAATTTGGATAAATCTGATATAATTTCATCAGATGAAAATGCCTGTCCCAGAAAAAAAAGAACCAAAGCTTGTTCAAGAACAAGTGTTTTTCTCTTGGCAAGCTTACCTTAGGCCCTTTGAAAAGAAAAGCAAAGAATTTTATCTTAATTCAGGCGCGGTTTTGGCAGTTATCAGCCTTATCATTTTTATAGCGGAAGGATGGGTACCTGTTGTACTTTTAATAGCTTTGTCTTTCCTTTATTTTATCTTGCACAATGTAGAACCCGAGAAAGTTGAGTACAAAATAACCAACTTTGGAGTGAGAATAAAAGACAACATCATTCCCTGGGAAAATATTATTAGTTTTTGGATAGAAGAAGAAAAAGATTACAACAAGCTTATTTTGGGAACTAACTTTATACCGGGGAAAATGGAGATTGTAACAGAGAAAAAAGACAAAGAGAAAATAGAATCTGTTTTGAAAAATTATGTTGTTAAGCAACCCATTCCCCCTTCGTCACTTGAAAAACTGGCTGGCTGGTTCTCGGCCAAAATGCAAAATAGATAAAAAGAGTTATCTGTAAACTAGCAGACAAACTAATTTGTAGTTTTGTCTCATTCGCACCTGTAGTTCAACGGATAGAACGTTTGGTTGCGGACCAAAAGGTTGGAGGTTCAATTCCTCCCAGGTGCACAGATTAAATTAAAACATTAAATTGGAGGGTTGGCTGAGTGGACTAAAGCGGCGGTCTCGAAAACCGCTCCGCCTTACAGGCGGGCACAGGTTCGAATCCTGTACCCTCCGCAAAGATTCTAAATTAAATTTTAAGCCGTTCGAATAACACCCAGAAAACGATAATAAATTCTGAGTCTAAATGCACAGTTTACACTTGGACACACTAAATACCTCACCAAAATAAACCCCATAAAACAAGCTTTTTAAAATACTTGACTTATAAAATAGAACCTTTATATTAAAAAAAGAATGGATAAACAGACAAATACAGGGGAACAAAACAACACCAACCTTGAACAGATAAATCAAGACAACAATGTAAAGATTGATCCTGAATTTACAGAAAACCAACCTATTAGCAATGTCCCCAAACAAAAAATCTCTCAAAAATTTTATCTTTGGACTATAGCAATTTTGACAACTCTGCTTGTGAGCGGGAGCCTTGGATTTTATCTTTATAAAATTTTTGTCCAAAACAAACCTAAAATTAATCAAACAAAAGAAACAGAATCAACCATTCCAAAGGAAACCGCACCAGACGCTTCACAACAAATGACTAATGAATCAAATGTTTCTTTAGAGACAGGGTTCTCTTTTTATTTGCCTAAAGATTGGGATGCCAAAATTTCTGACCAATCAAAAAAACATTTTTATGGAAGATTTTTCATTCCCAACGTAAGCGCGGAGAGCTCTTTTATAGAGATAGAATCAATTTCATCTTCAAATCTGGTTGAAAATCCCTTCGTAACAATAGAAAAAATCGAGAAAAAGAAAATTAACAACCTACCCGTAGTTATTACAGAAGGAAAAGAAAATTTTCAGAAATCCGATCGCTTGATCAAACAGGCAAGTTTCACAAATAAAGGTAATTCCTTGATTATAACCATGTACAGAAAACCAAACGATCAGATTTCTAACCAGTTTGAAAGTTTAATACAATCGGTGTCGGATTCTGATCAAAAACTGGGTAAAAGTTTTACTATAACAAATTATGTTTACGCAGCCGAAAGCATAGCAGGAATAGATAAAGACAAATACACAAAGATCGAAGTAATGGGTGACCCATTACCAGAAAGGATTACTAAAAACGACACTCCTTATAAAGACGGCTATGGAAAGCTTTATAAATTTGAAGCATTTAAAGGACAAAGGCTAACAACAGTAGCAATGGAAGACAAGACAACCAATTATGGAAGTTTTATCCGATCCGAACTTTATGATGAAAAAGGACAGGTATTAGATGAAAAAGACACTAGGATTGAGTTTACTGCCCCTTATACCGGCACTTACTACTATATTGTCAGAAGCTTTAACAACCAAGAAGGTGGTTATTTACTGAAAGTCTTTGACCGCAACCAAACAGAAAATTTAGTTTATCTTAAGTATGATGATGGATCAGAAAAACTGGTTGATCCAAACATAGATCCACCAGTTTATGGAGAAAGAGATGTAGCTGTTATCATACAATTTGTAAGCCCAATTGAAGTAGTTAACAATCAAACAGTAAGATATTTTGCCAAACCTCTAGAATTTGAACCAGGATTAGGGCTAATCACCACACCAATTAAAGTGTATGTTAAAAAGGAAACATATAGCGAATTTCTTAGAACTGGAAATGAATTACCAGAGAATAACGAAAGCTATCTGATTAAAACTGTAATTACAAAGTTGTCACCAAGTAAAATTATTATCCAGCAAGAAGAAGGAGCTCTTCTACCAAAAGGCAATCATATATCGATAATTGAACAAAGGATGGGCATAACACGCTTCTTCCTCGAAAACCCCGAACAGTGAGAAATCCATATCTTTTAGCGCGTAAATTTGACGATTCGATCTAAGCATCTTTTTTCCATACGCTAAAGACACAGCTTTACAATTTAACACAACAAACTTCAATACAAGTTATATAGGAAGAAAGATTAGTATTTTTAATTGCGGAGTAATTTTTTCAGGATTATACTTTGGTGTACAAGGATCTAACAACTAAAAGGCCCACGAAAGGGAAATCTCTATGAAAAATAAACTCGGCGTCTCAAGAAATGTTTTTATTCTGGGACTTGTCAGTTTTTTTAATGATATAGCCTCTGAGATGATTTACCCCATCGTGCCAATTTTCTTAACCTCGGTATTGCAAGCGCCAGCCTCAGTAGTTGGTTTAATTGAGGGAATAGCAGAATCAACTGCCAGTCTCTTGAAAGCTTTTTCCGGCTGGTTTTCTGATAAACTCAAGAAAAGAAAGATTTTTATCACCGGAGGCTATTCCCTTTCCACTTTTTCCAAACTAATTATTGGTTTTGCCCAAAGCTGGCCTCTTGTCTTATTAGGCCGTTTTATGGATCGCTTTGGAAAAGGCATCAGAACCTCAGCAAGAGATGCCTTAATTGCTGAAAACAGCGATGAAACAAAAAGAGGTAGGGCTTTTGGTTTCCATCGGGCATTAGACACTTCAGGAGCAGTAATAGGCCCTTTGACCGCCATAATTTTAATTAAATTTCTCGGCAATAATCTCAGGCAAATTTTCTACATTGCCTTTTTCCCTGGCTTAATTGCCGTCCTGCTTCTTATATTTTTCGTTAAAGAAAAAAGAATAGAAACAGGAAAAACAGTCTTACCAAAATTTTATCTTAAAAACTTAAGCCCTTCATTCAAGATCTTTCTTTTTACTAGCATCATCTTTGCTATTGGCAACAGCTCGGACACCTTTCTTATCTTAAGAGCAAAAAATCTTGGTTTAACCACCAGTCTGGCTGTCTTTGCCTACGCTTTTTTTAACCTTTCCTACGCAATTTTTTCCACACCTGCTGGCGTCTTAAGCGATAAAGTTGGTCCCAAGAAATTACTTATTTTTGGCTGGTTCCTCTTTGCTGTTATTTACTTTCTTTTTGGCGTCAACCAATCTCAGATTTTGATCTGGCTCCTCTTTATGTTCTACGGCTTCTATATGGCTCTGACTGAAGGCGTGAGTAAAGCTTACGTGAGCTTAATAGGTGATAAAGAAAGAATGGCCACCTCTCTTGGTATCTATCAGATGGCAACCGGAGTTTGTACTTTTTTTGCTTCCCTTATTGCCGGTCATCCTCCCCAAAAGCTCCGTCTGATTAAAACCGCGCCAATTAGATCTTTTCTTATTAAGCGGAATCGGCACCAAAATTACATTTTTCAAAGAAGAAATTGAATAATTATCTTTAAGGCTCAAAAGAGAAAGAGAAACCAAATCCCGCGCTAAATCAGAAATAAATTTATATTTTAAAGCCAAAATCGCCTTTCTAATAACTCCACGGTAAAGCCAAATAGCCACTACCCCGTCAAGCGAGAGTTTTTTAAGGCATTTAAAATGAGTTACTCCATCAATTGAAGGCTCAAGACAAACAGGGCAAAAAGGAGAAGCTTTATTAACCAAACGAAGACAAGATTTGCAAATATAGCCCCCTTTTTTCTGACAGGAAACGCACCTTTTAGGAAATAAAAAATCAAAAAGCATTTAGTGTAAAATAAAACCAGTGAAAATCATTAATAAAAAGGCTTCTTTTAATTATACCCTGCTTGAAAGATTTGAGGCGGGGATTGCTCTTATTGGAGTTGAAATTAAAGCCCTAAGAGAAAGAGGGGCTGATCTTAACAATGCTTTTGTCAAAATCATAAACGGCGAAGCATATCTTATAAACGCTAATATTTTTAGTGAAAGTGATAATCCGACAAGATCAAGAAAACTTCTCCTACACAAAAGAGAAATCATTTCTTTGGAAAATAAAATAAAGGCCAAAAAATTGACTTTGATACCCACAAAAATGTATAATAAGGGCCGTCACATCAAAGTTGAGATATCTCTGGCAAAGCCCAAAAAGCAATTTGAAAAGAAAGAAGCCTTAAAAAGGCAAGATATCGAAAAAGAAGCGGAAAGAGAGCTTAAAGATTTTAATAAATAAGGGGACGACAGGTCTCGACGGAAAAAGTACTTTAAAAACTGCAGGTCAAGTTTAACCAAACTTGTAAAAATTGGTTAAAAAAACAAGCGACAACGTAAAAGTTAGCGCTCCAACCGGCTACGCTTACGCGTTTGCCTAAGTTGGCATCTCAAAAAGTGCTTCTTGACCGCTTTTTGATGGTGTAAACCAGTCAAGATCGGCTTTAGTTTGTTGGTTTTCAGGCTAAAGCTCAAAAATCAAAACCTCACTTTGGAGATTCTTGTCAGTAAGTAAATCCCAGAGGAAAAAACAATACTGACTAAACCTGTAGAAGTTTTTAGATATTTTTTCTCGGATGAGGGTTCAAATCCCTCCGTCTCCACCAAAAAACTTAAGTTTTAAAGATGCTTTAGTTCAAAAGAATAAAGCTTACCATCAGGCAGAGAAAAAACCGCTTTCTTCTGGCTTTCTGAAACCACCAAAAAATTAGAACCTTTTATTTTATCTGCCACATACTGGCAAACATAATTGCCATTTTTGTCAACAACCACTACCCTCCCATTTTTTGAATCCAAAAGATAAACAAATTTCAACTCATCGTTTGAATAAATAGAATCAATAACCTCAAGCTCAGGGTAAACACCTTTTAAATAAACCCTCTCCGGCACACCACGGCTAAATTTCAAAATTTGGTTATTGCCTATTAAAACCCAGATAAAGCCGTCTATAAACCAATCTTTGGCAGTTGTAAAATCAACTTTTATCCCCTCTCCCGTCCAAATTTGTGGCAGCGAAAAGCCTTCTTTATCAGGCGCAAGTCTGTAAATCCTTGAAGGATTTTTATCTAAAATATAGGCGTTGCCAGCATAAAAATTAATTAAAGCATCATCCCCAAAATCATTGCGGGAAAGCTCTTTTTTATTGTCTTTAACATTAAAAATAGCCTTTGAAGTCAAAACAAAAATATCCCCGCTATAAAGACCTGCATCCTGATAATTATCAAAATCATCGGGGCCGGAAACAACTTCTGTTTTCTTGTTCTCAAAAGAAATTTTTACCAATCTTTTGCCATTTCTATCCAAAACCAGAATATCATTGGCATCAGCTTTTAAAAGAGAAATTTTAAAACCTTGGGTTAAAAGTGTAAGGTCCAAGAAAAGCTCTGGCTCCAAGTGATATTCTTTCAAAACACTCTCCTCTGATTTCCTAATATCTTCATCTAATTCTTGTAGTTTTTTATCCTTTATTCCTTCGTTTTTAAGTAAAGAAACCTCATCCTTTGCCTTGAAAAATAATTCCCGTGATTTTTCAGGATCTAAAGAAGCTATTTTTTTTGCCTCTTCCACTTTAGATGAAGCATCAACTAATTTAGCTTGATAAAAAGCTCTTTTTTCTTTTACATCCTTAAGCTTGGAGCCAATTAAAACTGAAAGGGAAAGAAAAATAATCAGAAAAAGTGCCAAAGAAAAACCTTTTTTTCTTGACTGAGCGTCTTCTAACCCCTGAAAAGTAGAACGGACATATATTTTTCTTCTTGGAAAACTGGAATCTCCTCTTTTGGTCAAAATTTTATTTATCACTCTCTCAAGAGGTAAAAACAGCTCTCTTTTGGCAAACCTTTCCATCTGGAAAATCGTTTTTCTTTTCTCAAGCCTGATTGGCTCCTCAATTTTCAAGGACTGCAAGCTAAAATAAACAAAAGAACCAGCAAGCCTTGAACTATTGGAAAACAAAGAAGCCTTTTCCCTTAATAACGATAAACCGTCTTCTCCTCTTTTCTCTTTTTCTAAGAAAGAATCAAAATCAGAATTTTCAAAACATTCAAAAAAAGCGCTTGTCCCCAAAACAAAAAGATCGTCTTCGCGGGGGTAACCTGAGGCCGAAACCACTTCAGGTGATGAACTAACCAAAATCTTTACCAAAAATTTGTTGCGAAAGACACCTGCCTGAGCACCTCCGACAACTGCACAATTCAAAACATCGCGAGAAAGGCTTGCTGCTCCTATCTCAAGACCTGAAAACCTATCCTTATATTTTGCGTAAGTTTTTTCAACAGCATTTTTTAAGCCATAAAAATCGCTGCTTAATGCGTGATTATAATATTCTTTATACAGATCAACTAATATGTCTCTCCCAAAAGATATTACGTCATCTATATCTTCTGATAAATTTGAAGAAACAACTATAAAAAGACGGCCCTTTGGATCAGAAACCAAGCCAGAATCGCTTTCATAAACACTTGCCCATCCGCCGCTTCTTGGTCTCCCCAAAACCTTAAAGGAAGTACTTTTTAGATCCATTTATCAAAGCACTAAAAAGGCAAAAATAAAAACCCCTACCGCAAAGAAAAAATGTAAGTAGGCAAAAAGAGCAACTGGTTTTTCAAAATGAGCATCCAAAGTTTTATTCATCAAACTAACCTGCCTAATTACAACAAGGGAAAAAATAACATAAAGAAAAAAGGCAAAAACAAAAAACCATTTGACAATTGGCCAAACCTCAAAAGAAAAAGGGTCAATATTCATTAATTTACCCTCCCTTCTAGTTCTTCTCGTTTTTCTTCATCTCTTAATTCCTGCAAGATCTTGGCCACATCTTCTGGCTTGGGGATAGAGAGAAATTCAAATCTTGGCTTTTCCGAGGCAGTCTGAATATAAACATCTCCATAATTAAACATCGTCTGCGCTACGCCGCCAACTTTAACTGTCACATCCTGAATTTTATCAATATCAGCATCCGATATCTCCTTATAAATTAGGTTTACAAAATCAATATCCACAATTCTTTCATCGGTCACTATATTGACATTGAAGAACCAACTTAAGAAATTTTCAAAAACAAAAGCAAGAGTAATCATATACCAACCAAGTATTGCAACAAACCTAAAATTAGAAGGTAGAAAATCAATAATTGGGAATTTGGCAAGTAGAAGAGGAGCAAGAGACATTAAAATAGCCAAAAATATCCAGCGTAAATTGGTAATCGGATGTCTCCTCAAAAGCAAAACTATTTTTTCATCTCTGTTTTTGGTTTCAAAATCAACTTCCTTAGGCAAAAAAGCAAACGAGGCTATGGGGTTAAAATCTAAACTCTTTCTTTCTCTGAAAGGAATTGGTCCTTTTTTATTAGTCAAATCTTCCTTTTCATCAAGACTAACATTCTCTTCCTGCTTTTCTTCCTTTTTGACAAAAGGCTTGGAGACATAAATATCTGCCATATGCCAATTATATCACTTTTATATACAAAATTACTTCTTTTCGATATTAAAGAAGGTATACCCTTTTTGGGGAATTTTAAGATAACCAGGAGCGCGAAGATTAAAAGCAGTCTTAAATTCATCAGCTGATAATTCAATTTGGCCAATATCTGTCTGAAAAATCACCTTGCTGGTTGAACCATTACCTTGAATTACACTAACCGAATTTACCCTTGATGGACCGTTGGCTTTTTGTCTTAACTCTTCATAAGAATAAGGATTGCCACCCCAACAAGCGGTTGTAACAGGAGTAACTCTTTCATCACGATAACGCGCGGCGTTGATAATATCTGCCAACTCCTCACTTGTTAACCAAGGATTACTTCTTCCACACTTATCGCTTTGGGGGCTATAGTCTTTGGTATACCATGCCTTATAGACCCACGGCGAGCCACCAATTTTTTCATAGGATTTATCAAGAAAATTTCCGCCGCCCGAGCCATCTGTTGTATCCCAACCCATGGTCGTCAAATACCCTCCTGAAGTTGAGGAATAAAAAGCAATTACATCTTCCAAAACTTCCCCCCTTGTTTCTTCAACCGCTTTTCTCCAAGCCTCAGGAGGATTATCGGCTTTTGACTTCCTAAAAACTTGGCAGGATTCATCGGTGCAAATGGTTCTTCCTTCAACTTTATAACGGTAGGCATAAGTTCTTGCTGCTACGGCCTGAGCTTTCAAGGCTTCAGGATGCCAGGTTGATGGCATTTCGGCAATTCCCAAAAGATAATACCCTTCAAAATCAACTGTTCCCACTCCTGAAACATTAATCGTTCCACTAGTATCTTTTTTAACCGGTTCCTTGCCATAATAAGCCCTTAGAATATCTTTGTAGCTTGCCCCTGAATTAGCTCTTCCTCTTGCTCCATATTGACTCATACCTTTGCGATGGGTATAAGCGCCAAAAGAAAAAACAGCATATGAACCAGGAGGTGCCGCTTCACGAAAGCCTTTGATTGAAGCATAATAATCATCAGCCAATTCACTATCTCCAACACTAGCAATAAAACTGCCGCTTTTTGCCGCTAGTATTGCCTCCTGTTTTGCCGACAAAGAAGCCAAATATTTTTCTGTTTTCTCAACCTCACCTGCCAAAAAAGTAGCTCTTTCATCAACCTGTTTTTTCAAAGAAGCAAGGCTAGTCTTATTCTTCTCCAAAGTTTCTCTATCACTTTTAAGTTCCAAAAGATCTTGAGCATATTTTTCCATCGTCCGCCTATCATCATCAATTGCTCTCTGCCTAAAATTAATTTCCTTAAAGGCTTCTGAAGCATCAGAGGCTGAAAGAAAAGGAATAATCGGATCATAAAGCCTTAAAAAGCGATAATGACTGTTTGCTTTCTGATTGAAAATTTCTTTGGCATAAGCCAAATCTTCTTCCCTTTTTTCTATCTCAGCTTCATTTTCCTTCAATTTTAAAGAAAGATTGCTTATTCTTCTATCAAGATCGGCAAGCTGTTTTTTAAGACTATCAAGCTCAGCCTTATTTCTTTCATGAGCAGGTTTTAAAAGATCAATTTCTTTTTGAATTTCTCTTATCTGGCAATCATAATCAGTAGTGGGACAGGTTTGAGCAAAAACAACATTTTTAAAAAGATAAAAAAACGAAACCAAAAACAAAAGAAAAAAGACTTTTC
>Ga0078972_1017262_pt1 | contig 10418 bp, 3 predicted proteins | sample YelNatPaOPGAMG01_FD_67568 | JGI IMG/M metagenome (GOLD analysis project Ga0078972, IMG submission 67568) | Hot spring thermophilic microbial communities from Obsidian Pool, Yellowstone National Park, USA - OP-RAMG-01 (SPADES assembly) (version 2) | ecosystem: Environmental > Aquatic > Thermal...
AAGATACATTGTCTTCTGGGCAAGTATTTGGGAGTTCAGGATGTGGAGGAAATATGAGGGGTATTTCAATGGCAAAACCGTTATACTCAAGCCATGGAAATTAGCACATATAATATTGAAATAACCCTGAATAATATGAATGCAGTATTTTCAGCATAAATTAAGAATGAATTCTATTTATGATTACTTTTAATAATGGTCTATTTCTTATTTCTAAGGATCTGCAAGTCATTAAAAAAATGTCCAAAAACATGTCCAAAAAAGTGTCCAATTTGTCTAAAAAGTGTCTAATTTTCAAGAAAATTATTTAAATTAAAGGTTTTCGAAATATATATTGGAATTTTTATTGCCAAAAACGTGTCCAATTTGTCCAGAAAATGTCCAGAAAGTGTTCAATTATTATTAAAAATATTTAATTAGAATGTTTTAGCAATATATATATTTGATTTTATTGTTTTAAATGTTCAGAAACATTTTTGAAAACACTCTGAAATGTTCAGAAAATGTCCAGAAATGTTTTTGAAAATACCCTGAAATGTTCAGAAACATTTCTGAAACACCTTGAAATGTTTAGAAAACGCCCAGAAAATGTCCAGAAAATGTCCAAAAAATGTTCAGAAACATTTCTGAAACACCCTGAAATGTCCAGAAAACGCCCAGAAAATGTTCAGAAAATGTTCAGAAAATGTCCAAAAAATGTCCAGAAAATGTTCAGAAAAATGTTCATTTTTTTAAAAAATGGACACTCAATATAGGCTACCCCATGGGGTAGGTTTTTTAGGAAAAAAATGAACAGTCTACGTTCAATTTTTTATCGAGCATCCTGGTCATCATTGATAAAAATGGACAGTCTAATTTTTTGTCAAAATGAAAAATTATTTTGTAATTTTATACGATTTAAATTAAAAATTGATAAATTATTTTTTTTATTGATTTTCCTTAATAATTATAATAGGGAGCTATTGAAACATCTCCAAATTTAAATATTTCAGAATTTTCATACCTGTCTCATTTTTTGTTGATATTACCTTCTTTGTTTTCTTACTATCTGTGAGATAAATGATATTTATTGACGATAAGTGAGATAACACTGTTTCTAATGATATATTGTAATCTACCTTTTTTTGCCTTGTTAAATTTCAGTGAGAGGAAAAGATATGCCAAATATGAAAGGAACATATGCACTTTTATCTTTTTTGGTGTTCAATGATAAATTGGGAATATCAGATAAAATCTAATTATTTCCATACAATAGTGTTCTACAACGTTCCTTTTCTTGTATAATTCTCTTGTTCCTTCAATCCATTATTTTTGTAAATAGTATCATTTTTCTTGGCTTATTTATCCTAATATTCAGAAGTTCCTGATATATTTCAAGCCTATTCTTTTAAAAGGATTGTTTTTCAAACTAGTTTTAACATAAAAAAATATATATATACACTTCTTCAAAAATTTAATAAATTGATGTATCTCACATGCTTTTAAATAAATTAAAATTTTTAAAACTCATCTAAAAAACATTTTTATAATTGTTATTCGATTACAAATTATGCAAATTAAAGAAGGAAACATATTAAAAGGACCTTTTTGGCCAGAAAAAGTAAAAGTGATTTCTGTTAAAAATATTGGAATAAATATAATAATAGAAGCTATAGGACTTGAAAAAAATCATACCTATTATAATTCTATTCTCACAATAGAAGATATAAATAATAAAATTGAAATTGAAGAAGAAAAAAAGTATTCATTTTCAGGTGATGCTGAATCCCTATTTCTCTATATAGAATCTCATCGTATAAGAAATGCATTTCAATTTGACCCATTATATGCTGTAAATGTGTCTCAAATTGATCCTCTGCCCCATCAAATTGAGGCCGTATATCATTATATAATGCAGAATCCTCATATCAGATTTTTGCTTGCCGACGATCCTGGTGCTGGAAAAACAATAATGGCAGGTCTTCTTCTTAAAGAGCTTAAGTATCGTGGGCTTGTTACAAGAGTGCTTATTGTTGTCCCAGGGCAGCTCAAAGATCAATGGATGAGAGAGATGAAAGAAAAGTTTCAAGAAAATTTTACAATTGTTGATAGAAATGTGATGAGATCCGAATATGGTAAAAATATCTTTACTGATAAAAATCAAGTGATAATTTCAATGGACTTTGCAAAACAAGATGATGTAATTTTAGCTCTTAGAGAATCAAATTGGGATTTGTGTATTGTGGATGAAGCACATAAAATGTCTGCATATAAATATGGCGAAAAAATCACTAAAACACAGCGATATACACTTGGTGAAGTTCTTTCTCATAACACTACGTTTTTACTTTTTCTCACAGCAACTCCTCATAGAGGAGACCCTGAAAATTTTCGTCTTTTGCTTGATCTTTTAGAACCAGGCTTCTTTGCAAACACTGAGATGCTTTCTGAATCTATCAAAAATAAAGATAATCCTCTCTTCTTAAGAAGATTAAAAGAAGATTTGAAGAACTTAGACGGAACTCCAATTTTTCCACCTAGAAAAGTGCAAACTATTAAGTATAACCTATCTGAAGACGAAAAGAACCTTTATAACGAAGTCACAGAGTATGTTAAGTATCAATATAACAAAGCACTTAAAAAAGATAAACGCAATGTAGCTTTTGCACTTACTATTTTACAGCGTCGTCTAGCATCAAGTGTTCGTGCAGTTAGAAAATCTCTTGAAAGGAGATATAAACGTTTAAAAGAATTATATGAAAAAGGACAAGAATTATATAACAAGGATCAAACCTTTCAAGAAGTTGACTATGAGAATTATCTTGAGGATTTAGAGGAAAAAGAACGTTGGAAAAAAGAGGAGGAATTATTAGAAAAGCTTACATCTGCTGAAACCTTCGAAGAGCTTAAAGATGAAATAGAAAAGCTTGCACATCTTGTTGATCTTGCTAAGGAAGTTGAAAAGAAAGAGATTGAAACTAAGCTCACAGAGCTAAAGAAACTAATGGATGAAGAAAATCTTCGTGAGACCAAAACAAAATTACTATTGTTTACGGAATCTAGGGATACTCTAGAGTATCTTGTAGAAAAAATCAAAAAGTGGGGTTATTCAGTTGTTGAAATTCATGGTGGAATGGATCTAGATGAAAGGATTAGGGCCGAATCAATTTTTAGAAATGAGGCACAGATCATGGTCTCCACTGAGGCTGGAGGTGAAGGTATAAATTTGCAGTTTTGCTGGATTATGGTTAACTATGATATTCCTTGGAATCCTAATCGCTTAGAACAAAGAATGGGAAGAATACACAGATATGGTCAACAACACGAGGTTCATATTTATAACTTAATAAGCACTGATACTATAGAGGGAAAAATTATTAATAGAGTTTTTCAAAAACTTGAGCAAATAAAAGAACACCTTGGTTTAGATAGGGTTTTTGATGTGATTGGTGATGTATTAACAGGAAAAAATTTGAAAGATCTTATAATGGAGGCTATAGCTAATCCAAATACAATGGAAGATATATTAAAGGACTTTGAAAGGACTCCGGATCAAAAAATAATTAACTTGGTTAAGGAGGCAAGTCTTGAGGCCCTTGCAACAAGACATATTGACTTATCTCGAATTTTGGGTGAACAACGTAAGGCTAAAGAAAATAGGCTAGTTCCTGAATATATTGAGGAATTTTTTAAAAGGGCAGCAAAAGCATTTAACATAAAGATGGAAAAAAGGGAAGATGGACTCTGGCGCATTTCTAATGTACCCTTTGAAATTCGTAAACAATCATACGAGTTTAAGTTAAAATTTGGAGAAGTCCAAAAAGAATATGCAAAAATATCATTTGATAAGGAAAAAGCTTTTAAAACACAAGCGGAATTTGTGGCAATGGGGCATCCTCTTTTAGAGGCTGTTGTAAATAATATTTTTACTCGTTACGCTCAAGTTGCAGAGGAAGGCGCCACATTTATTGATCCTGAAGGTGTATGGGATGGCATTATTTGGTTTTTAGAGTTAGAAATAAAAGATGGAAAAAATGAAATTGCTGGAAAAAGGATAATTACAGTTTATCAGGATAAAAATAATAAATTTTCTTTAATAAATCCCGCAATTTTATGGGACCTAAAGCCTAATGTAAATAAATTAGAAAATTTTGAAATTTCAATAAATAAGGATGAAGTGATTAACTATGTTATAAATGAGGAACTTGAAAAGTACAAAAATGAACTTTTAGAAAAACGCAAAAGGGATGCGGATATAAAAATGAAATATGGATATAAGTCACTCAAAGAAATGGAACGTGAGTCGGTGAGCAAAATTACAGATTATAAGATAAGAAGAGCAAAAGGGGAAAATATTCCTGAAGTAACGATTCAAAATGAGATAAGGAAAAAAGAAGATTTAGAAGAAAAAATGGAAAAATTACAAAAAGAGATAAATGAAGAAATATCACTTTATCCTACAGAACCGAAGATACTTAGTGTGGTGAGGGTAGTTCCAGGAAATATTTCCAATGGGATGGTTAGCGATAGGGAAATAGAACAAATTGGAATGAATTTTGTTATGCAGTATGAGAGAGAAAATGGAAGGAATCCAGAGGATGTATCAAAGCAGAACTTGGGTTATGATGTTCGTTCTTATGATGAAAAAAATAACCAATATAGATATATTGAGATAAAAGCAAGGGCAAGAGAAGGAGATATAGCTCTTACCCCAAATGAGTGGCTAATGGCACAGAGATTCAAGGATGAATACTGGCTATATGTTGTTGTAAATGCAAAAAGCAACCCAAAACTATATGTTATTCAAAATCCTGCTTCGAAACTTAATCCAAATGAAGAAATTGATATTGTAAAATATATTGTAAAAGATTGGAAACAAAAAGCGGAGGTAGCAAAATGACAAAAAAATCGTTTATAGAAATTGATTTTCCGATAAAAGAGGTGAGTGAGGAATCTGTAAAAGAGAAAAAAATAAAGCATGGGCATATATCTGCCCTTCATATTTGGTGGGCTCGCCGTCCTTTAGCATCTTCAAGAGCTTCTATATATGCAGCATTAATACCTCCACCAAATGATGAGGAAGAAAGATTAAAGCGTTCACAGTTTATTAGCAATCTTTCAAAATGGGAAAATTCCCTCAACAAAAATTATATTGAAAGGGCTAAGGAAGAAATTTTAAATGCTAATAATGGTAAAGCACCAAAGATTCTCGATCCATTTGCTGGGGGAGGATCAATTCCACTCGAGGCTCTAAGATTAGGATGTGAAACTTATGCCAGCGATTTGAATCCTGTTGCTGTTCTTATTTTGAAATGCACACTTGAGTATCCCCAGAAATATGGTAGAAAAAAAGTGAAGGATTTATTCGGTAACGAAAGAGAAATAAATCCATTACTTGAAGATGTAAAAAAATGGGGAGAGTGGGTTTTGGAAGAGGCAAGAAAGGATATTGGTAAATTTTATCCATCTGACCCAGATGGTTCAATCCCTGCGGCATACATTTGGGCAAATACCGTAAAATGCCAGAATCCTGCATGTGGTGCTGAGATTCCTTTGATAAGGCAAACATGGATTGCAAAAAAAGAAAGAAAAAAAATTGCATACAAATTAATTCCGAATGGCAAAAAAATTGAGTTTGAAATAAAATTTAATGAAGAAATAGATTTTGACCCAGAGACAGGTACAATCTCAAGGGCTAAAGTAATATGTCCAATTTGCGGCTCTGGATTAAGTGATGATGAAGTGAGAAAGCAGTTTCAAGAAGGGAAGGCAGGACAAAGATTGGTTGCTGTTGTATTAAGCACACCAAATCATGGGGGAAGACGCTATAGAATTGCAAACGAAAAAGATTTAGAAATATTTAAAGAGGCGGAAAAGTACCTGGAGGAGAAACGGGCAAAGCTGAAGGATGAATGGGGGATAGACCCGGTGCCGGATGAACCTTTAGTTCGTGTTCCAGTAACTTTTGGTGTAATTAATGTTTGGGTATATGGTATGAATACTTGGGGTGACCTTTTTAATGCTCGCCAGAAGCTTGCACTGGTTACTTTTATAGAAAAGGTAAGGCAAGCATATAAGAAGATGATTAATGAGGGATATGATAAAGAGTATGCTAAGGCTGTGTTAAGCTATTTAGCATTAATTGTTAGTAGAATGACAGATTATGATAGTATCATCTGTACATGGCATCCGCAATGGGAATTCATACCTCATACATTTGCAAGACAAGCATTACCAATGACTTGGGATTACGCTGAGCTGAATTTATTTTCTCCAATGTTGACAGGTACTTTTGAGAGTATGCATAGACAAGTTCTAAGAGTAATTGAGGAAGTTTCAAAAATAAATAATTTTAACGTAATCGTTTCTCAATCTTCTGCTATTTCTCTTCCCTATCCAGACAACTATTTTGATGCAGTTTTTACAGATCCTCCTTATTATGACAATGTGCCTTATTCCTATCTTTCAGATTTTTTTTATGTGTGGCTTAAACGTACAATTGGAGATTTATATCCCGAACTTTTTGCTACACCATTGACGCCAAAGTCAGAAGAAATCGTAGCTTATTCAAATATAAAAGGAGGCTTTGAAGAGGGTAAGAAATTTTTTGAAGATATGATTTCAAAGGCATTTAAAGAAATTTATAGAGTTCTAAAGCCAGAAGGCATTGCTTATATAGTATTTGCTCATAAATCTACAGAAGCATGGGAAACAATAATAAATGGACTATTGAATTCAGGATTATATCTTACAGCAAGCTGGCCAGTTCATACAGAGTTGGAGTCACGAATTCGTGCAATTGAATCTGCAGCTTTAGCATCCTCAATTTACATGGTATGTCGCAAGCGGACTGAAGATAAAACTGCCTACTTTAATGAAATTAAGATGCAAATAGAAACAAAGATTAAAGAGAAGTTAGATCAGTTTTGGAATGAAGGTATTGGAGGAGCAGATTTGTTCATTTCTGCAATTGGACCCGCATTAGAGGTATTTGGTAAATACGAGAGTGTAGAAAAATTTTCTGGAGAGAGGGTATCAGCCAAAGAATTGCTTGAATTTATTAGAAAAACAGTAAGTGAATATGCACTTACAAAAATTTTAAAAAATCCCCAGCTTGAGGGTATAGATAAGAAAACACTATTTTATCTGCTATGGAGATGGACATATAATTCTCAAAAGGTAAACTTTGATGATGCTAGAAAATTAGCTCAGGCTGTTGGAATTGAAATTACTGAAGAATGGACAACGGGATTTATTAAAAAGGAAAAGGAATTAATTTATGTCATGGATGCTAAAGAAAGAGGCAAAAGCCTGCTTGATAAAGAAAAATTTGAAAGTATGATTGATGTTCTTCATGCATGTCTACTTTACTGGGAAGAAAATAATAGAAATGAAATAAGTAAGATTTTAAAAAATACAGGAAACCTGAATAACAATGCATTTTGGCAGGTTGCGCAGGCAATTTCAGATGTTTTGCCTGAAGGAGATAAGGAAAAGCAAATGTTACAGGGCTTTTTATATTCAAGGAAAAGTTATGGTCAGGAGGAAACAAAAATAGATAAATACCAAAAGAAATTATTTTAGGAGGTGAGAAAATGTCTCTAAAATCTTGGTGGGAGGTAACAACACCGCATAAGGACATAAGGGAAGGGCAAATGAATGAAGCGATTTTTGCTGCTGACTTGGGAGATGTTGTTAATGGTAAGGCTCCTTTAGAATATCAGGATCCTATCATATTTTTCCAGAAAACTTATCCAACAGAAGGGTTAAAAAATCTTCTGGAAAATGTACATTTACGTTTAAGTGAAGGTAAAGGAGATTCTGTTATTCAGCTTCAAACTCCTTTTGGAGGAGGAAAGACCCATGCACTTTTAATGTTGTATCATGTTGTAAAAAACAGGGATAAATTAGAGCACCTAGATTTTGTATTTAAACTTCCAAAAATAAAAAATGCAAGGGTAGTGGTATTTGTTGGAACACAGGCAGACCCTTTAAAAGGAAGAACTCCCTGGGGAGAGATTGCATATCAGCTTGGAGTTTATGATAAGGTAAAAGAGCATGATGAAAAGCGTAGAAGTCCAGGTAAAGAAATAATATCTGAAATATTAGGAGAAGATCCTGTTCTAATATTAATAGATGAACTTGTAGAATATGCTGTAAAGGCAAAGGATTTTGCAGATCAAATCTCTGTATTTTCGCAAGAATTGACGGATGTAGTTAAATCTAAAAATAAATGTTCTCTTGTCTGTACTCTCCCTTCAAGCGCACCTTATGGTGAAGCAGGTGAAAGAGCATTAAATGAGTTGCAAAGAATATTTGGAAGGGTTGAAAAAATATATACACCAGTGGAAGGTGTTGAGATTTATGAAGTTATTCGCAAAAGATTATTTGAAGATATAGGGGATGAAAAAATAAGAAAAAAAGTAGCTCAAAGTTATTTTGATATGTATCAAAAATTAGGAGGAGAAGTTCCTTCAGAGGTGAAAGAAATTGAATATCGTGATAGAATAGAACATGCCTACCCATTCCACCCGGAGCTAATTGATTTGCTTTATGAGCATTGGGGTTCTATTCCGAGTTTTCAAAGGACTAGGGGAGTATTAAGACTTTTAGGAGAAGTTGTAGCAGATCTATATAAAAGGAAGGTTGTTTCTCCACTTATTCAATCTTCATTAGTAAATCTTGAGAACCCAGCAATAAGAAGGGAATTAATTAAACATATTGGAAACGAATATGATAGTGTAATTTCAGCAGATATAGCAGGCAAAAATGCTAAGGCACCAAGAATAGACAAGGAAATAGGAAGTGAATATGAAAAATATGGAGTTGCATCGGGTATTGCAACGTGTGTTTTTCTTTATTCATTTAGTGGATCAGAAAGAAAAGAGATAAGTTTGCCAAGAATAAGAGTGGCATTATTAAGAGAAGGAATACCCTATACAATTGTAGGAGATGCAATTGCAAAGTTAGAGGAAGAGCTATGGTATTTTCACTCGGAGAAAAACCAATATGCATTTCGTAATCGTCCCAACTTAAATCGTGTATTAGTAGATAAAGAAGAAACAATAAATGAAAAAACTATTCTAGAGGAACTTAAAGGGATTATTCAAAAAATTGCAGGAAGATCATTAGAAATTTACCTTTGGCCTGAAAGCTCATCAGACATTCCTGACAATAAAAATTTAAAACTTGCAATTCTTGATCCTAAATTATCATATAATCAGGAATATGGAAAAAAACTTGTTTCTGAACTTTTTGAAAAGGCAGGTTTGGCTTTTAGAGTATATAAAAATACGCTATTTATTATTGCTACGGATGAAAATCAATATTTTAACATTTTAAAATCAATGAAGCGTTTAATGGCACTCAAGGAAATTCAGAATGATAGAAGGATTCTTGATACACTTACTAAGGAAAGTCAAGATGAATTAAAGAAAAAATTAAAGGATGTTGAAGATGAACTTCCTTTTAAAATTCTTACTGCATTTAGGCATTTGGTGTTTTTCGAAGAAAGAGGTCTAGAATGGAAGGATCTAGGTATTCCTACCGTTGGAACTAAACCTGATATATCAGAAAGAGTAAAGAATTACCTTAAAGATCAAGAGAAAATTCTTTCTAAACTTACACCTAAATATATTATAGAAAAGGCATTTGCTAAAAATGAAGAAGAAAAAGAATTTCACTCAATATATGATCTTTTCTTAAAAACGCCCGGAATGCCAATTCCGGAAAATGAAAACGTTTTACTCGAAGCAATAAAAGAAGGAGTAAAAGCTGGAATTATTGGAATTAAAAAAGGTGAAGAAATTTATTATCAAGAAGATATCATTCCAACGATTGATTCTATTGTTTTACGTGGTGAAACAGCAAAAAGAATGAAAGAAAATAAAAAGGCAACTGCCGTCGAAATAAAAGCTGAAGGAACAGATATTAAAACACAACCTAAAATTGAAGCAACTCCGAAGAGGGAAACAAAAAGTGTTAAGGGTTTAACTATTAAAGCCAAAATTCCTTGGGATCAGCTTTCTTCCATTATCAGCGGTGTAATTGGTCCGTTAAAAGAAAAAGGTAAACCAAATGATCAGCCTGAAATCATAATAGAAATCAAAGCTGAATCAGAAGAAGGATATGATAGGAATACTTTAGATAATAAGATAAAAGAAACACTTAAACAGATAGGTGCTGAAATAATAGATTGGAAAGAAGAATAAATGAGAATCATTGATATGATGTATCCTTTATTTTTATTAAATCCTTAATTAATTTGCTTTTTGACCAAGGTAATAATAAATATTTAGATTTATTCAATTGAATTTTCCCAGGAGAAATTGAAAATCTTTCCGTTCATTTCCATCTCCATTCTTTCCCTGTCAAATATGTTTTCCTTAACGGGAACTATTGGACTCAAAACTATTCTGATTGGGGCATCAACCATTTCA
>Ga0078972_1017263_pt1 | contig 10418 bp, 8 predicted proteins | sample YelNatPaOPGAMG01_FD_67568 | JGI IMG/M metagenome (GOLD analysis project Ga0078972, IMG submission 67568) | Hot spring thermophilic microbial communities from Obsidian Pool, Yellowstone National Park, USA - OP-RAMG-01 (SPADES assembly) (version 2) | ecosystem: Environmental > Aquatic > Thermal...
GGTTTAGCGAGGCGGAGGTATTTTAAACGAGTTTCCAGCCTTCGCGGTAATCGCGCCGTAGGAATTTGTTCGCTTCGGGCAAGTTCGTGAATTCGAACTTGTCTGGATCCCAGCGAAGTTTGATTCGCGTGAGTTCTTCGCGGAGTTGAACGCGTAATGCGACGTTTCCGAGTAGAACAACTTCTGTGAGCGGACCTGCCCAGTCGAAGTTCGAGCCGGCAGGTTGACCGCCTTTGCACGCAAGGATCCACTCCTGATAATGTCCCGGTGAACGTGGCAGGGTCTTCGGCGGTTCTTGATATTCCTTACGCCGCTTTTCTGGATAAATGCGGTTGCCTAAAATGAATCCTTTGTCGCCGATTAAAAGGCGTCCGTTTGTGCCCATCTCATGTCCGTCGTCGAGCCCTTCCGGACGAGGCGGACGCAGTCCACCATCGTACCAGACGAGTTTCAAGGGCGGCATTGAACCACGGGCAGGGAAGTGATAAGTAACCATTGACGCAAGCGGGTAAGTTTCCTCGTTAACGCGCGAGGATGATGCTTCGACGGTTAGCGGGTGTCCAAGTTTTAATGCGCGGAACACGGGGTCGAACGCATGGCAGCCGATGTCGCCCAGCGCGCCTGTCCCAAAGTCCCACCACCCGCGCCAGCGGAACGGATGGTAGATTGGGTGATACGGACGCATCGGGGCGGGTCCAATCCATAAATCCCAGTCTAACTCCGGCGGGACAGGCGGGGTTTCTTTTGGTCTGTCCACTCCCTGTGGCCAATATTCTTTGAAAAGTCCGTTCGAAGGACGGTCTGTCCAGATGTGTGCTTCGTAGACATTGCCGATTGCGCCGTCCCAGACAAATTCACACAGGCGCCGCGTTTCCTCCGATGCCTGTCCCTGATTTCCCATTTGTGTAGCAACTTTTTTCTCGCGCGCTGCCTTTGCGAGTTGCCGGGCTTCCCAGACGGAATGTGTCAGCGGTTTTTCGCAATAGACATGTTTACCGTGCATAATTGCGCACATTGCCGCAAACGCATGCAGATGGTCGGGCGTAGCGACTACAACAGCGTCGATGTCTTTCTGCTCATCGAGCATCTTTCTGAAGTCTTTGTATTTTTTTGCATTCGGATATTTTTTGAATGTTCCGGAGGCATACGACCAGTCAACATCGCACAAAGCCACAATGTTTTCGCTTTCCATATTGCTAAGGTCAGACCTTCCTTGTCCGCCCACGCCTATGCCTGCGATGTTGAGTTTCTGGCTTGGTGGTGTTTGTCCATTCAGTCCAAGGATGTGTCCCGGGACAATCTGAACAGCGGCTGCGCCAACGGCGAGTCCCTTAATGAACTGACGCCTTGATATAATGTTGACTACCTTTTCGTCCTTCATAATTTTTCCTGCGTTTCGAGTTTTGGTTATTTGGACGAAAACCGCTTTGGTGTTATTTAAGGTTTTCTAAACTTTTTAAATTTTTCTTTTATACCGCGCCAAAGTAGCGGCAACAGAGGGGAGCAGGTCAATGTGTTCAAATTGGAGGAACATTCGTATTCCCTGATTCTGGTCGTCTGGGGAGACAGAAGAGGTATCGAACAATCTCGCGTAGTCCGAGCGAAGCCCAGCGAATCCAACGAGTCCAAGCCGTTCGCGGTTCTGATACATAAATGCGGTTTGTTCGATGCACGCAAGTTCAATATCCTCAGGCAACGGTGTTTGTCCCTGCGCGCATGGATTTCCCGGGAGGACAAATCCGCCCGTGTAAATGATCCTTCCCCTTTGCATCCAGTCGCCAACCGGCATGAACAGGCTTACAACGCACTGGTTTCGGACGACGAAGTTCACATCCTCAACCGGTTGCCATCCGCCTGAAAGGTCTTCCATAATTTCAATACGCGAGACCGTCTCGATTGGATAACGGCAGACTGTAATCTCGGTTTCATCCGCCGGGAATTCCTCCGGAAAATTTTCCACTCTGGCAAAGAACCTGTTACATTCTTTTTCGAAGCGGTAAGACGCCAGCTTCAGGTAAAAGTTCAGGATTTTGTCCTGAGCAGTTTCGTACTGGGGAATCCCGAGTCTTTCTTTGAGCGAGGATAATTTTGCAAGCATATTAAAAAGCGGTTTGAATTGTTAACTGGTTAATAGTCAGTGAAACATCTGCGCGGTTATGCGTGGCTGTAACGGAAATCTGGTTATCCTGCGTGGTATCGACAGGCAGCGTGTAATTCTGCGGGTTCACAGATGAGCCGAAGACATAGGTGAACGTCTGGCTTCCGAACTGACCACCAAAAACGCATGCCCCATTTACGCCTACGGATATAAATGTGATGTGGCATTCGCAATAAACGGGTTTGTTCGATTGCAACGTGCTGTATCCGAGACTTGGGGTCGTAAATACGCAGTCGCCGACTTTGAATTTAAAAACCACAGTTGCCGTAGTGTTCGGACTGGAATAAATCCCGCGCATACGTATTATCAGCGTCCTGCCCGGGGAAACGCTGTTTGCAGGAAGCACAAGCGAACCAATACCTGCTGGCACGATAGAGGTCTCGGCGATCGTATTTGTGCATGTAACTGCGTTTGTGGATGTGAAGATAAAACCCGAAGGAGATTGAAAGAGACCATTCTGAACGAGTAACAGCGATTTTTGTTTTGAATCGTTCCAGATTGTTGCGTTCAACGGATTTTGCGGCGGTTCAGTTGGCAGAAAAGACAATTCCGCAGATGATGTAAGCCTGTTGACGGCAAGGTTTGTGGCAGAGCCATTTAAAGAAATCACCCGCTGGTCAATCTGTTCCTGAATGTTCTGACGGATGCCGTCAAGGGTGTTAAACTCTGCGTCGGAAACTTGTCCGGAGCCAATGTTTGCGGCAGCAATATTTGTCCATGTTCCATCGCCACGGAGGAACGAGGCGGAGGACGAAACGCCATCGCCAAGTTGCGTAGGCGGAACGTGTCCGGCAGTGTCGAGCGACGCATATCCGTTTGCAACGCCGCGTAACCGTTTTTCTTCATATACCGGGGAGACGGGAAATGAATAGGTTATTTCGCTTGTGATGAGCGAGGTCCAGTCGTTGGTAGCAGAGGTATCCGGCACGGAAATAACGAATGAATCGCGGGAGTTTGTCCCAACCGTAACCTTGTAATCGCCGGGTTCAAGCAGGATTGAAAACCTGCCATCTGCGCCTGCGGACGCTATCTTTTCCGTTGTTAGGATAATGCGACCGGCGTTGTTGAGCGGGGTAGAGAGTGGCGCAAACGCAATGGTTGCATTTGTTGGGTTTCCTGATGTGTCTGCCACCACGCCTGTGATGGTGGCAGGCATTGCGTTGTTGTTTAAGCCGAGGATATACGTTGCGACGATTGTTGCAATCGTCCCTCTGCCCATCCATTTTTTCAAACATATCATTTTCATGAAAAAACTATTGCTCCTGCCGACGCATTATTCATTCTCACGGTGAGAAATTAGGCGGATTTTTAGAAATAAAACCACAGAGAACACAGAGAGATTTAAAAAAGAAAAGATATAAACCACAGAGGGCACAGAGAGACACAGAGAACACAGAGAAAAAAGAGATTCAAAAAGAAGAAAAAAAATAAACCACAGAGGACGCAGAGGATACAGAGTTAGAAAGACAGAATTTTAAAGCGGAATTAAAATATTAACCACAGAGACCACAGAGAGACGCAGAGTATGAAAAGATAGAATTTTAAAACAGATTGGAAGAATTTAACCACAGAGGACACAGAGAACACAGAGAGAAAGGAGAAAGAGATTAAAGAAGAGAGAAAATAAACCACAGAGGACACAGAGGTACATAATGGAATTAATTTATTAAGAAATATTTTAACCACAGAGGGCACAGAGAGACACAGAGAACACAGAGAAAAAAGAGATTCAAAAAGAAGAAAAAAAATAAACCACAGAGGGCACAGAGAACACAGAGAGAAAGGACAAAGGGATTAAAGGAGAGAGAAAATAAACCACAGAGGACGCAGAGGATACAGAGAAATTAATTTAATAAGAAAAATTTTAACCACAGAGAACACAGAGGAAAAACAGATATTTAAATATTATAAGATAGACATGATTTTTGTCGTTTTTTAAACCCTGAAAATCTTAACAATCCTGTTGAAACAATTTATTAAACCATGTTTATATAATTATTTTGTTAATTAAATTTTTTCCCTCTCTGTGTTTTCTATGCCCTCTGTGGTTTTAATTTTTTTATCTCCGTTTTTCCTCAATATATCTCCTTGCTCTCTGTGGTTTTATTATTTTGTTTTTTAATTTCTAAGGTTTTCTCTCTGTGTTCTCTGTGTTCTCTGTGGTTAATATATTTATAAAAAAATTCTTCTTCTGTGTTCTCTGTGGTTAAATTCTTTGTTCCTCTTTTCCTTTTTAATAAATGAAAACCTCTGTGTTCTCTGTGCCCTCTGTGGTTTTAATTTTTTTATCTCCGTTTTTTTCTCTATATATCTCCGTGCTCTCTGTGGTTTTATTGTTTTGTTTTTTAATTTCTAAGTTTTTTTCTCTGTGTCCTCTGTGTTCTCTGTGTTCTCTGTGGTTAATATATTTATAAAAAAATTCTTCTTCTGTGTTTTCTGTGGTTAAATTCTTTATTCCTCTTTTCCTTTTTAATAAATGAAAACCTCTGTGTTCTCTGTGCCCTCTGTGGTTTTAATTTTTTTATCTCCGTTTTTACCCTCTATAAATCTCCGTGCTCTCTATGGTTTTATTGTTTTGTTTTTTTAAATTCTAAGTTTTTCACTCTGTGTTCTCTGTGTTCTCTGTGGTTAATATATTTATAAAAAAATTCTTCTTCTGTGTTCTCTGTGGTTAAATTCTTTGTTCCTCTTTTCCTTTTTAATAAATGAAAACCTCTGTGTTTTCTGTGCCCTCTGTGGTTTTAATTTTTTTATCTCCGTTTTTACCCTCTATAAATCTCCGTGCTCTCTATGGTTTTATTTTTTTGTTTTTTAATTTCTAAGTTTTTTTCTCTATGTCCTCTGTGTTCTCTGTGGTTAATATATTTATAAAGAAATTCTTCTTCTGTGTTCTCTGTGGTTTTTTAATTTAGTTTTTAATTTCCGAAAAATTCTATTAAATTTTTCTCTGTGTCTCTCTGTGGTTAATTTTTTTCTTTTTTAAAGCTTTGTGTTTCCCTTTGTCTCACTCTGTATTCTCTGTGGTTTTATTTTTCTGTCGGTCGCTAATACTGGGAAATAAATCTGAACTTTCTTTGATTAATGTGGGAATGTGAAATAGAATTAATGACGTAAAGATGAGTGAGAAAATGAAAAATCAGGGGATTGCCGGTATAACGAGCCTGCGCCTTTTTATGATGATTGCGTTTGTTATCCTGAATGTTGCGTTTAGCGGATTTGGACAGGACGAGATTTCCACTATTATTTTGCAGAACGGCGACAGGCTTAGCGGCAAAATCGTTTACAGAAATTCCGACCATTTGATTTTAAAGACCGAATGGAATCCATCCGTCGTTGTCCCGTTCACCAACATCACGGATATCATTGATTATCAGCAGCAGTTCACCAAACCAAAGTCCGAAAGGGAAATCCAGAAGGAGCAGCTTACAAAACAGTTGAAAAAGGAATTTCCATCGGCAAAGGAAGGTATAACGACGCTCATTAAACAGAAAAGAAAAATCGAGGGCGATGTCTCTCTTGGTATGGACGCCGGGTTCAGCATCATAGACAGACAAAATTTTACCGGTCAGTTAAACCTTTCCTACGCCACGGATTCGTTCTTTAATCAACTGCGATATAACGCCGTTTATGGAAGGGTCGAGAAAGAGGTTTCCGCCAACAGGATGGACGGCGTTTACCGGAACGAAATCACGCTTAAAGATAATCTGTTTAATTATAATATGTTTGAAGCCGGATACGACCACATCCGCGAGATAGATTTTTATTACCACATTGGTCCGGGCTTGGGATATCGGTTTATATCGAAGCCGACCCTTACGCTGGATTTTACCCTTGGCGGCAGCTACCAGAGTTACTTTTACAAATTCGACCCCGAGCAAAGCAATATGTATATGGACTTTGGACAAAACCTTGGCGCTGTGTTGCTTTCGCGGTTTTTGCTTATTGAAAGGCTGATGTTCAGCGCGCGACCGGACGACCTCAGTGGTTACCGCGTTAAACTGGAGACAAAACTGGTTTATCCAATCTCGAATAAACTTTTCTTAAGCGCTGAGTTTGCCGATTTATACGACGCAACGCCAGCGCCGGGCGTCAGCAAAAACGATGTTCAAATTAAATCTGCTATCGGGTATAAATTCTGAAACGGTGTTTGTAAGTTCGGAACGGATTGATATGAAAGAAAAAAAGAAAGATTTGCCGCCGGTGGTTCTGATTACGGGAACGGATGAGTTTCTGGCAAAGGCGCGCGCAAGGGAGATTTTTTCGGAGTGGGGAGCAGACACCGGCGAAATGGACAGGGAAATAATTGAAGCCGACGTAGCAACACAGGAAGAAGCCCTGAAGGCAATCGCAAAGTTAACCGAGGCTTTGAACACATTCCCGTTTTTTGGTTCTAAACGGGTCGTATGGCTTAAGGATTGCAGTTTTTTAGCGGAATCTACGGTAACCACAGAGAATGTGTGGCGACGGCTGGATGACCTTGCAAAAACTATTAAAAGCCTTTCATGGAAGGATACACGCCTGCTCATAAACGCCCCGGCAATCGATAAACGCCGCTCGCTGTATAAGGCAATTTCTGATATTGGAACGATTGAAACTTATGAGGCGCTTTCGACTCAAGACCCCGACTGGGAAAACAAGGCAATGGAGTATGTCCAGAACATACTCGAGGAAAACGGGAAACGCGTCTCGGAAGATGTTTTGTTTGAGATTGTGAACCGCGTAGGCGCAGACACCGCAACCCTGCGTTCCGAAGCCGAAAAACTTATTATCTACACCGGCAACAGAGATACAGTCCGGTTAAAAGACGTGGAGGAGATTTGTTCCACGAGCAAACAGGTTACCGCATTTGCGGTTGCGGAGGCGATCGGTAAACGCGATTTGCCGCAAGCCCTGAAACGGCTGGACGATGAGTTCTGGAGCATGCAGTTCGACAAGGATAAAAGCGAGATCGGGATTTTATACGGGATTATTTCCAAGTTCCGTGCATTGCTTGTGGCAAAGGATTTAGTCGAATCCAGACTCGTAAAACCCGGCGCGTCATACGCTGCGTTTAAAAATCAGGTGGAATCCAGCGGCGTTATGAGCGCTGCCGCGTTGAAAATCCATCCATTTGTATTGTTCAAGGCGTGCGAGGAATCGAAAAATTATACGCGGGAGGAATTAATCGGGGCTATGAAACTGCTCTTGCAATGTAATTACGAACTTGTGTCCACACAACAGGACAAAAAACGCGTCATCCAGCAAACACTTGTAAAAATACTCTCAAAAACCGCCTGATACGAAAAAGGAAAGGAAAAAGGGTTATTTAATGGGATGGGAGGGTAAAAAATTAACCACAGAGGACGCGGAGATTGGAAGACAAAATTTTCAGAATTAAGAAATAAACCACAGAGAGCACAGAGAGGGAAAACAAAGGATTAAAAAAGAAATAAACCACAGAGGACACAGAGGGCACAGAGAGGAAGGATAAAAAGATTAAAAACAGAAGAAAAAACCACAGAGGATACAGAGAATACAGAGAATACAGAAGATACAGAGGAATTAATTTAATGAGAAAAATTTTAACCACAGAGGGCACAGAGGACACAGAGAGAAAGGACAAAGAGATTAAAGGAGAGAGAAAAACCACAGAGAACACAGAGTATGAAAGAGTGAATTTTTAAAATAGAATTGAAAAAAATTAACCACAGAGAACACAGAGAACAGAGAGGAATTAATTTTTAAAAATGATAGAAGGATTAATAAATTTAACCACAGAGAACACAGAGGACACAGAGGATACAGAGAGGGAAAACAAAGGGGTTAAAAAAGAAATAAACCACAGAGAGCACGGAGGGACATGAAGGAATTAATTTATTAAAAAGTTTAAACCACAGAGGACACAGAGAAACACAGAGAGAAAAAACAGGGTAAAAAGAGAAAGGACCACAGAGGATACAGAGGAAACAAAAAGCAACAAAGAGATTAAGAAAAAATTAACCACAGAGGACACAGAGTAGGAAGGGCATAAATTTAAAACAGATTGAAAGAATTTAACCACAGAGGGCACAGAGAACGCAGAGAGGGAAAAACATGGTATAAAGAGAAAGAACCGCAGAGGACACAGAGGGCACGGAGAGGGGAAAGAAGATTTTTAAAAAGGATGGAATAAAAAATAAACCACAGAGGGCACGGAGAAACACAGAGATAGAAAAAATTTTTAACAGGATTCGAAGGATGATGGGGATTTTTCAATTTAAGAGGATGAGTGAGATTTTATTTTTTTTTCACTGCAGTGGACATAAAGTGAAACAGAGAGAAAAAAGAGAAAAAATTTGTTAACAGGATCGTTAGGATTTGCTAGGTCTAAGAAAATCACAGAAAATTATCTTTATTTTGTTAATTTTAAATTTTTGTTTTCTCTCTGTGTCCTCTGTGCTCTCTGTGGTTTTTTAATTTAGTTTTTCATTTCCTAACAGTCCTATTAAATTTTTCCTCTGTGTTCTCTGTGACCTCTGTGGTTTTATTTTTATTTCTGTGTTTAATTCTCTGTAGTTTCCTCTGTCTTTCTCCGTGTCCTCTGTGGTGAAATATTTTTCTTTTATAAATCTCCTTGTTTTTTATCTCTATGTTCTCTGTGTCCTCTGTGGTTAAAAAAATTTTTAATTAGTTTTTTTCATTCTGTTTAAAAAACTTTTTATTTAATCTCTGTTATCTCTGTGGTTTTTTAATTTAATTTTTCATTCCTTAATAAATTTATTAAATTTATTTCTCTGTGTTATCTGTGACCTCTGTGGTTATTTTTTTTTCTGAAGCCCTATGGCTTCTCTATTGTTCTCTGTGGTAAGAAAATTAAAAATGGCGGAAGGGACAGGATTCGAACCTGCGGTAGGCAAAACGCCTACTCCTGATTTCGAGTCAGGTGCCTTAAACCACTCGAGCCACCCTTCCGCTCTGATAAAACTTATATCACCAACCTACACGATTTCAACCCGAAAATGTAAGAAGACCACCAATATGGAAAGCACTGGCAGTACATAATTTAAAATTTTAACCACAGAGGAAACAGAGAGGAAAAACACAGATATTAAAGAGAGAAAAAAACAAAGAGGACACGGAGTATGAAAGGCATAAATTTAAAACAGATTGAAAAAAATAAACCACAGAGAACACAGAGGATTTTTTTTAATAGTATAGAAGGAATAAAAGATTTAACCACAGAGAGCACAGAGGGCACAGAGAGGGAAAAATTAATTAAAAGTGGAAAAGCAGGATTTTTAGAAATTGTTTCAACAGGGTTGTTAGGACTTGCAAGAATTAAGAAAACACAAAAATCATGTCTATCTTATAATTTTTTAATTTCTGTTTTTTTCTCTGTGTTCTCTGTGTTCTCTGTAGGGAAAAATTAAAACCACAGAGGACACAGAGGGCACAGAGTGAGAAATAAAGAGATTCATTAATAGTATTTTTAAAAAGGATTTGTAAGTGATTAAGGATTTTAAGATTTTAAATTTAACAGGATGAATATGATAAGAAGAATTGAAAAACTTTTTATGAATTCTAATAACTTTATCTATCTTTTTAATAATTAAACTCTGTGTTTTTCTCTGTGTCCTCTGTATTCTCTGTGGTTAATTTATTTTGTTTTATAAATTTCTTTTTTCTCTCTATGTTCTCTGTGGTTTTTTAATTTAGTTTTTCATTTGCTAACAATTCTTCTAAATATTTCCTCTGTATTCCTCTGTGTTCTCTATGGTTTTTTCCTGTTTTATGAATCATAAAAATCATGTGTTCCTATTTACTTTAAATCTCTGTGTTCTCTGTGCTCTCTGTGGTTAATTTATTTTGTTTTATAAATTTATATGTTTTTTCTCTCTGTGAATTCTGTGGTTTTATTTTTAATTCTGTGTTTAATTCTCTGTGGTTTACTTTGTGAGGTTATCTGTGTTCTCTGTGGTTTTTAAACATATATGTTAATATAAAAATAGAAAAAACATTAAATTTATTACAAAAAATATTGTTGATTATCAATGAGTTATGGTAATTTGTATAAAAATTTTTCATAAAAAGACTTGACAAAACGTAAATAATTTGGAAAAATAGTCTCACAATTTGACAATAAAAAATAAACAAAACAACCAAAAAATAAAAGAGACCTATGAAAACAACAGTCAAAAATAATAAGGCAACCAGAGGTTTCACGCTGGTTGAGATGATAGGCGTATTAGCCGTTATCGCAATTCTTGCGGGCATGCTAATCCCCAAGATATTCGAGGCGATA
>Ga0078972_1017264_pt1 | contig 10416 bp, 12 predicted proteins | sample YelNatPaOPGAMG01_FD_67568 | JGI IMG/M metagenome (GOLD analysis project Ga0078972, IMG submission 67568) | Hot spring thermophilic microbial communities from Obsidian Pool, Yellowstone National Park, USA - OP-RAMG-01 (SPADES assembly) (version 2) | ecosystem: Environmental > Aquatic > Thermal...
GAAGGAATCACGAGAGTCCCTCGGACGACAGTGTTCCGAAGGAATCACGAGAGTCCCTCGGACGACAGTGTTCCGAAGGAATCACGAGAGTCCCTCGGACGACAGCAGCCCCAGGCTACCGTCGTCCAGGGGATACGGCCAGATAACTGGATCAATATTGATAGTCAAGACAGGCCTACTCAGCACTATCGATTATCTCTTTGATATCTGTACCAGTACAGACCTTCACCTACGGCCAATACTCATTACTCAATAAATCTAAAATCCCGAATGAACCGGGGAATCATTAGCTAGTTAGGGAACGTATTAGAAACAGGACTCAAGCTCTTCTGTTGACATGCCTGTGTTACGTCCTGTACAATGAGCAACGTACCACAAGTATTGTGATCAGGAAGTGGGCTAATGGGTGTGCCAAATCTCCAGGCTGTCTGGCACAAATTTAAAGGCGCCGGCGATATGCGAGCTCGAGATACGCTTATTCAGCATTATGCGTATCTCGTGAAGATAACAGCCGGTAGGGTTGTGACCAGTTTGCCTCCGAATGTAGAGCGCGACGATCTGATCAGCGCTGGGATCATAGGTCTGATCAAGGCTATTGATCAGTTCGATACGAAGCGAGAGGTCAAGTTCGAGACCTATGCTATTGCTCTTATCCGCGGTGCGATTCTGGAGATGCTCAGAGAAGAAGACTGGGTCCCACGGTCGGTTCGTGAGAGGGTTAAAGCTCTCGAAAGGACTTACCTGGATTTAGAAGGTCGATTGGGTAGACCGGCGACCGAGGAAGAAGTCGCCGAGGCTATGGGGCTCGAGATCGACTCTTTTCACGCGCTGCTGGCGGATACCGGACGTGCGTCGCTTCTCAGCCTGGATGATGTTGTCCTTTCCAGCGATGGGAATGAGAAAATTCATTTAGCCGATGTTGTTTACGATGAATCCGCGGACACATCGGGCGATGTAGAATCGGGCGCGGTGAAGCAGTCTCTAGGGGAGGGGATCGATAGACTCCCGGATAGAGAGAGGCTGGTTATAGCGCTGTACTACTATGAAGGACTTACTTTCAAGGAAATTGGAAAAATACTTGAGGTATCCGAATCCAGAGTTTATCAGCTTCACACACAGGCGGTGCTGCGCTTGCGCGGCTATCTCCAGCGCGATCTCGCGTTGTTCCACTAGCCCGGATTTATCGCAAGGAATGCGAATAATCCCGACCGCGCCGCTTTCATCCAATTCCGAGTTTTCCATTTTATACCAAAGCTGTGGAATAGTATCAGTGTAACTTACAGGAGGAGCACAATCCACTATGCACAAGTTTAGATTTAGCCTGATCGCTTTACTGGCGCTGGCAGTTTTTGTCCTGGTTCTCAGCGGCTGTGGCCGGAGAGGGCTTATCAACGTCAACGGTGAGAAGATTTCAAAGGACGAGTTCTACCAGAGGCTCGAAATGGTGCCGGTGCAGAAAGTCGAGGGCGGCAGGGTTGTCGCGGTCCCGGCAGGGCAGTATGTGATGGAGCAGATGATACAAGAGAAACTGGTCCAGCAGCTTGCCAAGAAAGAGGGAGTCACCCCGACCGACGCCCAGCTTAGCAAGAAGCTGACTTATGCCAAGAAGGCTGCCGCTGGTGCTTTCAGGCAGCAGCTCGCGCAGCAGGGCATGAGCGAGGAGGACTGGAAGAAGCAGCAGGCGATCAAGCAGTCGGCTGTGAACCTTATGTCCAAGGGGATAACCGTTACCGATGCTGAGGCGCTCGCTGCTTACAATCAGATTCAAAAAGCGCCATCTTCACCGTTCAAAAGGCCGGCTGCCGTTCGTATCAGCGTGATTCTTGATAAGGACCAGGCTAAGGCTGAAAAGGCTTATAAGCTGCTGCAGAGCGGGCAGGAGTTCAGTTCGGTGGCTATGCAGCTTTCCGAAGACAAGAACACGGCTCCGGCTGGTGGGCAGGTCGGCTGGCTGTCGATGGATATGAATAATGTCCCGATGGCTGTCAGGACTACGGCATTCAGCCTCGATGTCGATAAATACAGCAGCCCGGTTCACGTTCAATCCGATAAAGATTCGGCATGGATGATCCTGAAGGTCGATGCAAAGAGACCGGCTCATGTAGACAGTTTCAACGACGTGAAAGACATCATCCGCGAGGAAGTCGCTGTGCAGAAGGGCGCCAGGACCAGTAATTTCGCCAAATCGATGCAGGAGTTCATCAGGGACGCGAACATCACCATCAACGCCGAGCGCTATAAGGGCATTCCGAAGATGATGAAGGATAACGCATCTGCGGTTCTGACCCAGATGCAGTCGCTCCCGGGTGGCAATAAACCCTCCGCCGCCGGAACCACACCCGGTAAATAGGTAAAATAAACCAGTGACGATCGTCGCTGTGATAAAGTAAGCGGGCCCTCGATAAGATTTTATCGAGGGCCCGTGTTCGTAACCGATTCCTTAGATTTCCAAACCGCGCGCAACTATCCCCGCAGTCTCATAATTGCCCTGGATTGTAAGATGTATCCCATCCGGCATGATAAATGCCTCATGCTCCCGCTGAATTATAAACTTACGCATCTTACCACCCAGGCCGGGAACGATTGGGTCTATCAAAATGTAGTGCCGCCGGCCAGGACCTGGGGATCGCATGAGTATGGTCCTTATCTGGGTGGATATCAGCTACCGGGCTCTGTGGAGCCTGCTGGTGGGTGGACATGTTGAACGGCGAAGGAGCATTTACCTGCACCAACTACTGAGTTTCAGGTAATGTAGTGACAACCTGGCAGAAGGCTTCGTGCTCGATCCGAACCGCCAGTACGTCACATCATTATGCGAAAGTCAATAATAGCTAAAAGACACCCCTTCCCTTCATTCCTCATACCTGTAAGCAAATCTGCCGTTGGGGGCGGTGTCGCCGTTTATGGTGAACTCCATTATGTCGAGCTTCTGGATGTTATCGGCCCATTTGAAGTCGAAGCGGATAGGTTTGTTCGGGTCGCCGAAGCCGAGGACCGCCCTGGGGATTGCCAGTTCGATCTCGCACCCCTTTACCTTGTATGAGATACCGCCTCTGGGGTTCCATGTGACTTCACGGCTGCCGTTAAGAGCTTCGGGGAGCTCGAGAGGACCGTATTTTTCCAGCATGGTGGTGGTAGAATTGCGGACCTGGCGGTTAACGATGAAATTGTAACCCTCCCAGCCGGTCTTGGGATCGAGGTCGGTATTTATGAAGAGCAGCATCCAGTTCTGATCGGTGTAAGGAGTGATCGGCTCGGCTGTGCGAGCGTAGAAGTAGATATAACGCGAATCTCGCGCGACCTTCATTGAGACGAAGTCATTGCGGCCGGTGTCATTGGTGAGCCGGCCCGCGGAGCCCCAGCCCCGATGGTCGCGGTGAGCGGTGTCGCCGATATCGTCAAGGTATTCGGGACCGACATCTTTCCAATCGTCGAAGTTGCCGTCGATATGGATCGTCTTGGTAGCGCTTGCCTTTGGAGTTGGGCGAGCGCCCTTGAAGCGGCGGATATAGTCGACCATCTGGTAGTAGTAGCTGTCCCAGTGACCGCCTTTCATGGGCTCGATGTCGCGGCTGTATTCCTGGGTGAATTCATCGACGAACATCGGTGGCTTGCTGACCTTGTTGAATTCTTTCAAATTTAGAGCAACCCACTCGTTCCAGCCGGTGATGAAGATGAACTCCGGGTCCTCCTTTAGCGCGCGATCCCACTGCTCACTGACATTAAGGCCTCGATCAACCGCGCCTGGAGTCTTATCTTCGGCTCCGTTATGCCAGCTTCGGCCGTGCGTGCCCGATTCGGTGAAAGCCGCGCAGCGATTAGGGAGGATGCCGTTCTGCCCGACCCCTACGCTCATCTGCTCGGATTGCCCCTCGGAGTTTTTATAGACGTGCTGCGGATAGACTTCCAGCCAGCTCCACTGGTCCGGTCCGGTCGGGCCCTGGAAGTAGTCGGGCTGGGGCTTGCGGAATGTGAAGAAATCCTTGACGTCATCATCCACCTGCGCCGGGTCGGCGAGGATCAGCGGCTTGCCTTTCCACCGGAACCAGAGGTCGGAATAGAGACCTTTGGAGTAGAAGTCGTTGTAGAGTGTGCGAACGACCTTCCGCGGGTTCCAGAACGGTGTGAGGAAGGCGATCTGCGGGGTAGCTCCGCCTTCTTTTCGGATCTGGGTCCAGGTTTCGCACAGGGCGAGGTAATCTTTGGGGTATGTGGCCTGATTGGTTACATCAAAAATGACCGTATCGACTCCCGCGTCAGAGAGCATTTGTGCGTGTTTACGCAAAACCCAGGGATCATCGGAAAGGTAGTAGCCGAAGAGCGGTTCGCCCCAGTGGTGGAACGCGCCGATGGGCCCCCAGAGCGGGCTTTCTGGGTGGTTGATCGCGTCCGGGTCCTGGGCGAGAATCTTCGATATATCGTAAGGTCCGCCGGTCCCGTGCTCACCGAGCCAGAGGAAGTAGAACATGCCGACGAATCGGTCCTTGCGCGGCGGTCCGACTTGCTCGCTGGTCGAGACACGGCGGCCGAGGGCATCGACGGCGGTCCATGTGTCGGAAGCCGTGTCACGGCGAGCGGCGGCAGTGACGGGTATGGTCATTAATAAACTCCAGAGCAAGATGAATTTAATCATTTTTCGATTTAACCCGAATTACGGGCTGTTTTGAGATGTGATTATGATTGAGGCGATAGCTTTAGCCTTATTCGACCGTTATTATCTCGTATTTCCTCTCTCCCAAACCGACTTTCTCGGCTTCTTCGACCTGCATATAGGGGTCTTTGCCGTGGATCTTTTCGAAGAGATGACCCTCTACTTCGCGGACGGAGTAGGGGGGCGGGAGAGAGCCGGGGATGTAATCCTCGGTGCGGACCATATCGATCGATGCCTGCTCGATAGCCACGATATCCGTGCTCGCGAGCACCCCGACATCCGGGACGATAGCGGGAGAGGTGAAGCCCCAGCAGTCGCAGAACGGGGTAACGTTCAATATATGGTTGATAAAGAGCACGCGGTTAGGCTCGAACATATCGAGGCAAGCTTTGGTCACGCGAGCCATACCACCCTGGAATGCTCTCATGCTGCCTTCGGTGATCTTGATTGCGCCCACCGGGCACGCGGTTACGCAGTGCATGCAATAACGGCAGTGGTGAGCGAAGATATTAAGCTTATCTTCTTTGAAAGAAAGCGCCTCAGCCGGACAATTATCGCGGCAGAGATAGCAGTGCGTGCAAAGGTCTTCATCCCACTGGAAATCGGTGTCGCCGAGGGCGTGGATGTCGCCGCGGGTTTTGCAGGTAACGTTGCCCATTGCGATGTTCTTGATCGCGCCGCCCCATCCGCACAGCCCATGCCCCTTGCCGTGGCTGTAGACGATCATCGCGTCGGCTCCGACGATCTCACCGCACATCTGTATATCCTTGAGGGTGAGATAATCGAGCGGCATAGTGGTGTAATACTTCTCGCGAAGGCCCGCGGCGGGAACGATCGGGCAGCCGAGGACTTCTTCGGTATAGCCGCGGTCTTTTGCCGATGGGATTGCGGGGCTGCCGTCGGTTATGAACGGTCTTCCGCCTGCTTCACGGATATCTCTTACCAGGAGCTTTACAAAGATCGGAGGGATCGTCGAATAGCCCAGGTGACCTCCAAGGTGCATCTTAATGGCTACGGATTTACCCTCGAACATATCTTTCATAGGGAAGCTTGCGAGAGTTCGTTTGAACTTCGCGGGAAGGCTGGCATCGGCCTTAAGAGCGCTCATCTTAGCCGAAGCGAAATGGACTTTACTCATAAAATCGTTCTACCTCTCATTACTCGTTTCAAATTTAACCGCTAAGCGGGAATGGAATTTTTGAGTGTAAACTCCTATTGAGTTTCGCATAATGATGTGACGTACTGGCGAGTCGGATCGAGCACGAAACATTCTGCCAGGTTGTCACTACATTACCTGAAACTCAGTAGATATATTTAATCACTTTCCGAGTAATGAGTTCGACTGAAGACCCCTCCTGACCTCCGTTTATTATTCGCAGAAGACGCGTACGCCTTCGCCATTATCGTTGATATCGACGGTGAGGTCGCTGAGGCCGTCGATCAGCTCTTCGATTGTTTCCGGATTAATATCCGCAAGCGTGAATTGCATGCCCTTTTCAGCGAATGAGGCGTTTACCTTGCTCTGCACATCCTGAGGGATCAGGGCGCCGAGCTTGATGCCCGCGCGCAGGAGCTGAAGAGGCACCCTGACATTTACTTTATCAGCGCCATCTGCGGAAACGACTACTCGCAGGTAATGGGCTTTCTTCCTGATGATAGAGGTCGACTGGTCGACTGCCGCGCTGGATTCCACAGTGCTTTCGACCGCGTTAAGGAGCTTTTCAGCCTCTTCAGCCGTGATCTTTCCACTCTCGAGCATTTTCAGAATCTGTTGTCGCTCATTCATTAGATTTATGTCTCCTCGCATATAATTTCTAATAGCAATCGATCTGAACCTGATCGCCGCCATCATTTACATGCACATGCAGCCCGCGCATAGCCCAGAGCGCATTGATTATTCCTGGGCCGGCTTTGATGTAGGTTCTGCTCCTTCGCCAGGCCAGGAATACGATCAGTGTTATGGGCGAGAGGATCGCCATCGTAAAAATTATAAACGGCCACAGCACTATGATCGGCAGCCACAAGTTCAGCTTCTTTTTGCCGTTTTCGACGATTCGTATGCGCAGCAGTGATGTCGGGAGGATCATTATTTTAGGATCTCCATAGCTTCGTCGACGGTTATCTCGCCCCGATTGAGCCTTGCCAGTACTTCGCTTCGATCTTCATAAGCAGTTACTTCCACGAACCCGAGCTGTTCGCTGATACGATTGAGCCGGTTCTTGATAGTCGGATAGCAACCCCCGAACACCTGCCCCTTTTGCTTGAGCGAGCGGGGGCCGCGGATGAACGCGGCCACGAAGACCTGGTCCTCGGCGGTCAGGTTAGCGAGAGGCGGCAGCTCGAATGTGCCCTCGATTGCGATACCCTTATCTACGAGCCTGACTCGTTCAACAACTATAGGCTCGCCCTGGGTCATCGCGGTCAGCTCATACCATTCCTTAGCCATTTGCGTTCCTCTAATTAATATCATACAGGATGATGCCATGAAATATTGAGAAAGTCAATAGGTAAATTAAAATAATTAACCTACCAGGCTTACTGGGCTGCATATTATTAAAGCCCCACCGGATTCCCGATGGGGCTTGAAGCGCTACAGCCTTTTCTTTTAAGTTATCGAGCGCGTCGCCGCACTCCGTTATTATTATACCCGGTATGTCGGGAGTGATTCGCAAAAAGAGAAAAAGGTGCGACTTACATCGCACAACAATCCGGCTCACAAACACATCATTCTACTTTATCCACCCAGCAATCTGATAAGCAGTAACGAATGTTGAGCCGAACTCAGAATGACATTCCGGCTTAATCTACAGTTACCTTGGTCAGCTTGTCGCCCTGGCGGATGCTCTTTACCACATCCAGGCCCTCAGTGACTCGACCGAAGACAGCATAGTCACCATCGAGATGAGGCACTGCCGCGAGGGTGATGTAGAACTGGCACGAAGCGCTGTTGGGGTCGGATGAGCGCGCCATCGCTACCACACCCGCATCATCGTGCTTGAGAGCCGGGCTTGTTTCGAGCGAGATACGGTCCTTTGAACTGCCCGTGCCGGTTCCGAGCGGGCACCCGCCCTGGATCACGAAACCGGGGACCACACGGTGAAATGTGAGCCCATCATAAAATCCGGACTGAGCGAGCTTTACAAAATTAGCTGTTGTTATCGGCGCATCTTCCTCGTATAAAGCGAACTTGATAACGCCTTTATTTGTCTCTATAGTAACTGTTCTGCCCATATTCGGCATTGGCTTCTCCTATATTTGCTGTATAATATGCCATTCTTTGATTTATCCACTGGTTCTCCCGCTGTTGCTGATAGGGGACAGTTTACAGGAGGGGAGTGCGGGTGTCAAATGGGAGCAGCAGTTGTTTTTTTGCTGTCAGCTTTCAGCTGCCAGCTATCAGTGATCTCATTGCTAGTCTATCATCACAGGCAGCAAGTATGGTGGTCGGGATTTGCAATCCCGGACCAAGAAACCTGTCATTCCCGCGAAGGCGGGAATCCAGTCTGCAGTGGTATTGGTTTCGAGATTTTCGTGTTGGGTTGGTGGCCCGGCGGGTTATATGATAACTCATCTCTCCAACCTTTAAACACCAAAACACCATAATCCGGTGTTACCTTAGTTTCGATGGATGCATCCATGTTGACAGAGGATAATCGAGAGTAATGAATGAAATGGATTGACAACTTGTAAGGCGAGCTTTGGCGGGGGATCGGTGGGCTTTTGGAGAGCTGGTCGAAAAATACCGGCAGATGATCTATGGGTTCGGATACCACTTAACCGGTGAGTTCGAGTCTGCTCGAGATTTGGCTCAGGAGGCGTTTATTCAGGCTTATCTTAAGCTCGATCATCTGCGTGAGCCCGATAAGTTTGTGGGATGGCTCCGACAAATTGCATTGAATGTCTACAGGGTGCAGGCGCGAAAGCATGGTGTGATGACGGTGGCGCTGGCGGAAGATGACGGCGAATCGGCTCTCGCAGCTTATGGCGAGGTTGTCGCACTGAAACCCGAATCGGCTGAGGGGCATGCCGGTATCGGCGCCGCGTGGGCATTGAAGAATTATCAGGCTGCCGATCCTGAAGCACAAGCAAAAGCGAGAGCTAATTTCGAGGAAGCATTGAAGCACGGATCCGCGCAATGAAGCAGCTTTACTCGGTCTGGCGGAGATGGAGAGCGATAAGTTGGGAGCATATAATCAGTCACTGGAAGTGCTGCCGGAGTCGGTGGAACTGCGGTACAGGTTTGCGTGGGCGGTTCATGAGGCTGGCGATACCGAGCGAGCAGTGCGAATTATGTCTGAGATGCTGGAGGGAGATGTTCCGGCAGGTGTGCGAGTGCGAGTTCATAATATGCTAATCTGCGGCAGCCCGATCAGGCTATAGAGCATTTAACCGCTGCTTCGAAGCCTGGGCCTGAGCCACCTGGAGCTGAGCGGTGGCCGTTCCGTCCGCCGGCAGACGCTGATCCGTTGGATTGGGTAAGGGCGAATCGGGATGAGTATTTTGCGGGAGTGATGGATAACATGCAGTTTTGGGAGATCTTTAAAATTTAAACGTAAGCACGGGATCGGTAGAAGGTGGCGTGTTATGGCAGGCAGGTTCGCAGGCATCATTGTTGCGATGCTGATGGTGGTTACTATGCCGGTATGGGCTTATCCGCCGGGGCCGTTTTCCTGGATCTGGGGTATGGATCCGGTTCAGTGGTTGTCACCTACCGTAATGCGTGTATCGGGGACTGTGAAAAACGATGCGGGGTCGATTTATACGCTCGATTCATATAAGATACTCACTGCCTATATCAGCCTTTACCCTCCTGAGGGTGGACCGATCTATTATCTCGTGCAATTTCCAGATTCGGAGCATGTGTTGGCTATACCAGACCTGGCTCCGGGGCAGAGCTGGACCGGGCTTATTACCGATTTTGAACTGCCGAATCCACTCAGCCCTGCTCCTGAAAATCATGCTTATCTTCTATGGACGGATATCTATGCGATAGGTAACCAGCAGGATATAAGTTACTACGAGCCTACTTTCGGCAGCGATTTAAGCCAACAGCAGTTCGTGAATCCGCCTGCTGTGCCGGAGGCGGGAACTGTATTCCTTTTCCTGATCGCTTTTGCGCCTGTGGTTGTGCGAAGGCGGAAACGGAGTTGAGTGTTGAAGTTGATAGCCGGCGGCTTTCGGCTGCCGGCTATCAGCGCTTGTGCTATTACTTCCGCGTCAGCTCAACTGCTTCGTCCCACAGGATATAGCCTGCCGAGCCTCTTAGTTTGTTGCCCGCCATTACGAAGTCAACTATCGCCTTTTGGAGCTGGGTTTTAGGTGTAACCTTTGTGATATCCGTCGCGCTGTTACCGAAGACGAGATCGTAAGCGGCGCTTTCGTCACCCCAGACCGGCAGTTGATGGTAATCGCGCATGAATTGCACGATGTTCGATTCCGGCGGCAGTATCTCTTGCAATTGAGGACTTAAAAGCCACGACCAGCATCGAAACGCCGAAAATTTAATGTCCGAATAGTATGATGGGAAGAACTCGACAGCCTGCCGGTATGAGTCTATGCAGGCTTCGTGAGTGAGCTTGGGAGGGCCTGTGGCGATGTGGACTTCTATGATGCGGTCGCCCGGAGCCCACATCTGCTCCCATTCTCGAAGATCAAGCGTTACCGGCTCGCGAAGCGCCGTGTATTTATTCGACACCGGACAGCCCTTTACGAAGGCTTCGTTGAGTTCAAAGATGGGGTTCCATGCTTCGGGATCGTTGATGCCG
>Ga0078972_1017266_pt1 | contig 10416 bp, 7 predicted proteins | sample YelNatPaOPGAMG01_FD_67568 | JGI IMG/M metagenome (GOLD analysis project Ga0078972, IMG submission 67568) | Hot spring thermophilic microbial communities from Obsidian Pool, Yellowstone National Park, USA - OP-RAMG-01 (SPADES assembly) (version 2) | ecosystem: Environmental > Aquatic > Thermal...
TTAAAAATCTCTATATAACAGAAATTTTATAAAAAGCGAACCAAGAACGCGCCGCACATTGCTCGCGCCTTCGAAAAATCTAATCTCTCCAATGTCTGCATTTTTTCCCATTCGCCCAGCGTGCATGTTGTTACATCGCGAGCTGGCCGCCATGCTCGCCAGAGCACGGTATGCGTATAACCTCGCGCTTGATGGTGCTATACCTGCCTTTATCAACAAAAGATCAATGAGCTATCCCAAGAACCCTATCAAGCAGCGGGGTTAAAGGCTGTTGTAAAATCTTCTATGCTTCTATAGGTTTTGCTGAATTTTACGTTTCCGCTATCGTCATATACTTTGACAGTTATGGTAATGCTGGGCGTGAGCGTATTGAGCACTTCCTCAGGATTTGCTGCGGATTGAATAGTGCTGTAATCAATTGTACCAGAATATTTCGAATCTATTTTTAAAGAAAACTTTCCGCCCATCGGGTTCAAAGCCCCCGTATTGACTCGCGCAGAGAATGCAATTGCCATGCTTTCTGCATAGTCGAGCGTTATCTTATCTGGTATTCGTTCTGCCCCAGCGCCAGCTTTAGTACGTATGCTTGCACTTCCTCCTGCATTCAACTTGAGCTTGAAGTCTTTGATTGCTGAATCATCTGCCTGCAAATTTGATAATGCAGCAGTTGGATCAATTGCGATTTTCAGTGTCCCTTCGCCAGCTATTGAATTCAAATTGCTTGGATTGTCCATATTTATTGGGTTCGCATCAGTAGTCACAGCATTGAGTGAAAAAGTCGCTTCTCCAGTGGTCAGCGCAAAATACGTACCGATATTTTCTCCGGATAAGCTTATAGTTTCATCCATTTTTTTTGTAGTTGGGAAATTGTTAAAGTCCTGCTCAATAATTGATATTGAATTTCCAAATAATCATTCTTGTTAAAATATTGTGGGTCTATAATGCTTCATCTGTCAAGCTTTTATATTGCCTCACCATAAAATCTAACCCAAAGTACACTCCAGCCAATGGTCTGGAGGCATCATATGGGGCTCAAGATGCAAGAACGGCATCCCAAAAAGCGTAAAGGCACTCGTCGAGATCCGCACCACCCTGCCCCTTCGTAGAGCTAAAAAACAGCCACTATGTGCGCCAGTTTGTCGGCTCTACATGCTCCGATCGTATCGCGCTGCGCTCTGACCTGATTGCAGCACTCGAAAAACTTCGCCATGCCCAGAGCCATAAGAAGTGTGCAGAGATATGCTATGAGCAGTCTTGCATGGTGAGAAAATATGATGAGGCATCCATGCATCCTTCGGCTAGATTGTATGGTGAGGCATTGCGCTACTTTTTTCACATCTTCTCTCCAACCTTGACTAACCTTGGGGAGTCCTCTCCGACGTGTCTCGCCTATTCCCCGAAGAGTCGTACGTCCGCATCGAGGCGTATCTGCATGGTCGCGGAGCTGGGAGTCTCGATACTGTGGAGCAGAAGGCGGGCGGCCTCGTAGCCCAACTGGTAAGCAGGCTGGACCGAGACGAGGGTGTCGCCGACCCCATCGAGGGGGACTGCGAACTGGCCATGCAGATCTGGGCGCGTAAATCTGCTGAGGGGAAATCCCATGCTGTAGAGCACTAAGGCGGCACCTCGGAGGAGACGACCGTTCAGCGCCACGAAGCCGTCTGCGCCTTCGATATCCATGAAGGGCCTCTTTATTTCTTCGATGTATGCGCTGTCGGGCAGAAGCTCCGGAGAGAGGAGGTTGTCGTTCAGCCGTATGATGCGCTGTTCGCTGGGCTCGAGGCCCGCGGCGTGCACCGCCTCGAAGAAACCTTCTTCCCGCTCCGCGATGCTCGAGCAGCTGACCCCTGTGACGAGTATGAGGCGGCGATGCTTCCCTCTCGCGATGAACTCGGTCGTGAGGCGCCGCGACGCTTCTCTGTGGTTCGTGGAGACGAAATTTCTGCGCGCGTCGGGGATCGTCCGGTCCAGGAGTACAAGGGGTGTCTTCTGTTGATCGATTCTGTCGATGATCGTCCGGTTTTTTTCTTCATAGCCGTCGTTTTCGATGACAGGCGAAAAAATGACGCCATCGATGTTCTGCTTCGAGAGAGAGAGGAAATAGTCCTCCACTTTTTGGAAATTCCGGTCCACGTTGCAGATGATGGTGTGGTAGCGCCTGTTCCAGAGGCAGTCTTCTATGCCTCTGAGGATGTGTGCCCCGAAGCTGTCGGAGATATCGTCGATGGCGACTCCTACCAGCCTCGATTCCTTACGTGAGGCCATCCCCGAAAGGCTTTTTGGATCGCCGCGCACGAATGTCCCGTTACGGTTGGGAGGGCGTTCGAGTATATTCCGTTCGATCAGTTCGTCGAGGGCCTTTTGAACGGTAATTCTACTTACTCCGAAAAATTCTGCGAGTTTGCGCTCGGCAAGAATCTGTATCCCGACCCCCCATTCTCCTGATTCGATCTTTCCGAGAATGCCGCGGATTACCATCTCGTATTTTTTGTAGCTCATGTTTGGTCCTATTTTTGGTATTACTATGATTGCACAGATATGGCATTAAGTCAAGAAAAATATGCGACCTTCACCATATAAAATACATCAAAAAGAAAAACTTGACAGAATGGCCACAAGGCCGTACCATATTAACATATCCAATTACCTATTTGGATATATCCATAAAAAGGAGGTGTTATGAAACGCACAGTCATTCTAGTCCTGCTCGTCGTCGTGGCGGGACTTATGCCGCTGACGGCCGCTTCCAACACGATCACGATCTATACCATGAGCGGACCCGAGATCACCACTCCCATACTCGATGCCCTCCGGGCGAAATATCCCTCAATCAATATCAACTTGGTAAAGGCAGGTACAGGAGAGATTTTGGCGAGGCTCCAAGCGGAAAAAAACAATCCTGCAGCCGACATTTTGTGGGGCGGGGACAACCTCGCCGTGTTTGATGGGAATTCGGACCTCTTCGCGGCCTACGATTCGCCTGAAGACAAGTACATGGTCTCGAAGGACCCCAATCGCAAGTGGCACGCGTTCACCATCTTCTGCCAGGCGATCTTGGTCAACACGAATCTGGTGAAGCCGGCTGATTATCCCAAGAACGTGAAGGACCTTCTCAACCCGGCATGGAAGAAGGCTGGCGGCGTCGCACTCGCCGATCCGAACAAGTCGGGCACTGGCTACACCATCGTGTCGGGGCTTTCGAGTGCCTTCGGCTGGGACTTCATCGAGAAACTCGTGCAGAACAGTGTCGTGCTTCCGGGCTCCGACCAGATGTTCAAAGCCGTCAAGGACGGTGAGCTCCCGGTGGGCTTCATCAATGAAGACCTCGGGGCGACATGGAAGGCGCAGGGCTTGCCCATCGAAGTCATCTACGCCAAGGATGCCGTGACCGTCCAGATGGATGCCTGTGGCCTTGTCAAGAACGGGCCGAACCCCGAACTCGCCAAGAAGGTGCTGGACTTTCTCTGTTCCAAAGAGGCGCACACCATCGCCGTCAAGGTTATCAATCGCCGCTCTGCGAGGAGCGATGTGGCGCCGCCTGCGGGGCTGCCCGACCTTGGGGACCTCAAGCTTTTTACGGCAGTGGAACCGAGGGAAGTGGTCAACGCGAAATTCACAAAAATATATGGAAGATAAATAAGTCGACCACCCCTGTGGAAGGACGTGCATCCGGGAAACGGGACTGCGGGCTTCCGTTTCCCGCCGCTTTGCACGACGATACAGCATTGTGGAGGATGCTTGAAATTTGACAGAATCCATGCGCTCAGAGACCCATGGAAATTTTTCACGCTGATTGTCTTTTTTGTGCTCACCGTGCTGACCGTAGTGTCGCAGCTTTGGATACTGAAGACCTCGGTCCAGGAGAAAGGCGGGGCCTTTACCCTCAGGGCCGCTCAGGCGAACCAGCCTGCGGAGATTGAGGCCGAGACGCTGTCGGGCTTTGCACTGCGCCGTGAGGCCCCGTCGGTCGTGGTGCTCTCTCGGGCGGGCCGCGATTTTTTTTCGATTGATTCCTCGGTCTCGGGTCAGATTGTCCTATCTTCGCAGAGTCTGATCTTCGGCGAGCCTGCGTTGGACGAGGACGGAAAGCTCACGATTCCCTACAAGGTGAGCAGCGGAGCCGCGGCTTTCAGCTCGGGTGGCGGCAGATTCCAGATCGAACAGAAGGTCTTCGGTGCGATATTTCAGTCTTCGGCGAGCCAGAAATTGCAGGTGGAGCGGCTCGCCTCCGGAAGCCTGCGAATCTACCATGCGCCAAAGGCCTATCTCAACTTCAAAGACTCGAGCGTGCGCGTCGGCCTGGGCAACTACATCACCTTTTTTACGACCGGCAAATACCTCGATGCCATCGTGAACAGCCTGCTCATCGCGCTGACGGCCACGGTGGTCGCGGGGGTTCTGGGGACCATACTGGCCTACCTCTACGCGCGCTATAGGATGCCGATGACCAGCGCCGTCATCTCTCTCGTGACCATGGCCTCGGTCTCTCCTCCCTTTCTTGGGGCCTACGCGTGGCGTATGCTGCTCGGAAGTTCCGGCATAATCACGAGAGCTTTGGGCCTTCACTGGACTATTATGGGAATGCACGGCGTCATCTGGGTCATCATCTGGCTCATTTTTCCCGTGGTGTTCCTTCTTTCATACGACAGTTTCGTGTCGATCGACAATTCCATGCGCGAGTGCTCCTACAGTTTGGGCGCGGACCGCAGACAGACGCTCTTTAGGATAGAGCTGCCGCTCGCTATTCCGGGTATCGTGACTGGTCTCTATATGGCGCTGATGACCGCGTTCACCGATTTCGGCACGCCCTATATCATCTCCTTGGATCTAAACACGCTGCCTGTCCTCATCTACAAGGAATTCATGAGTGAGGTGGGGGGAGACTACTCTATCGCGAGCACGGGGAGCATCGTCATGGTGCTTCTCTCTTCGGCCATTCTCATGGGGCAGCGTCTCTATCTAGCCAAGCGCTCTTACGCTTCGATAAAGACGCGGCAACCCTCAGCGCGCATGCCCTCGACGCGCAAGAAGATCGGCATAGAGATGCTGACCTTGCTGCTCATTGCCATTGCCTTCGTGCCTCACGTCACGGTCTTCGTGACCTCATTTTTCAGGTGGGAGGCGGGTATTCTCAGCGCAACGCCAACATTGGAGAATTTCGCGCGGCTGTTCCGGTTGAACCTGAATTCCATATGGGTAACACTCACGACGGGCACTGCTGCGACGTTTTTGACCTTTGCGGTGGGCGTCGGCATCGCGTACGTCATCGTGAAGAAGCGGTATCCTTTCTTTGGGCAGGCTCTGAATCTGCTCGTCATGGTGCCTTACATTATCCCCGGCACCGTGCTCGCGATTGGTTTTATTCTCATGTTCAACCAGCCGCCCATTCTGCTCACCGGCACCTGGCTCATCCTCGTGCTGGCCTACTTTGTGCGCAAGCTGCCCTATGCGATGAAGAGTGCGGAATCGGCCCTGTACAGAATTCATCCGGCCCTCGAAGAAGCCGCGAGGGGCCTCGGCGCCACACCCGCGAGGAGTTTTCGGGATGTCACTTTTCCGCTCATGATCGGCGGCGTCATTTCGGGTGCAACTCTGTCCTTTCTCCAGATTATGACCGAGATCAGCTCAACCATCATGCTCTATAGGCCGCCATGGAAGCCCATGACGGCGGTGATATTCGAGAACACGATAGATGCAGGCGCGGATTTCGGCGTGGCTTCGGCCATGACCGTGGTGCTCATGGTCATGCTTTACGTGCCACTTTACTTCATAACCATGAAAACCCGGAAACCCAAGGAGACCAGCATTGAAGAACTATGAACGAAACGACGCGCAGGCGGTGTCGGTTACGATAGAGAAGGTAGTAAAGAGATTCGGTTCGTTCCAAGCTCTGGGTGGGATCAATCTTTCCATCCAAAGAGGAGAGTTTTTTACCCTCCTCGGTCCATCAGGCTGCGGCAAGACAACGCTTCTGCGCTGCACCGCGGGTTTCGAGCGGCCCACCAGCGGCAGGATTCTTTTCAACGAGACGGATATGACGCACGTTCCGCCCTGGGAGAAGAACATCGGTTTCGTGTTTCAGAATTACGCGCTCTGGCCCAACAAATCGGTATACGCCAATATAGCCTACGGGCTCGAGATCCGCAAGAAAAGCCCCTCTTTCATACGCGAGAAAATCGAGTGGGCGCTGGACCTCCTCGGGCTTCCAGGCATCGAGGACAAGATGCCCGAGCAGCTCTCCGGGGGCCAGCAGCAGCGGGTGGCGATCGCCAGAGCGCTCGTCATTGACCCGACCATCCTTCTTTTGGACGAGCCTTTGTCCAATTTGGATGCCAAGCTCAGAATTTCTCTCCGCTTTCAGATCAGGGAAATCCAGAAAAAATTGAAGATCACGGCGATCTATGTCACGCACGATCAGGAAGAGGCCCTCGAGATCTCGGATAGGATCGCCGTAATGAATGCAGGGGAGGTCCTCCAGGTCGGGACGCCCGAGGATATCTACGAGCGGCCGTCTCAGCGCTTCGTGGCCGATTTCGTGGGGAAGGCCAACCTGGTGGCAGGCAGGCGCGAGGGCGATGCCTTCGTCTGTTCGGACAGATTTTTCGTCACATTGACCTCCGAAGAGCGTGCACACCTGTCCGGGAGCGGCGAGGCGGAGCTCATGTTCCGACCCGAGGCGCTCCGAGAAGTAGGAGAGGATGCACGGGCCGACGTAGAGGGCCGGATCACCGATGTGCTCTACCACGGCAACATTCGGCGTTACATGGTGGATGTGGGCTGCTCCGCACCTGTCGTGTACGAGACGGGCATCCCCCACAATATCGGAGAATTCGTGCGCCTCGCCATAACTCACTACAGGTTGTACGCATGAACACGAGCGAATTTTTCTCAAAGTTGCCGGCGATGGATGCCCAGTTCGGAAACCTCATCCTCATACGCGACAAGACCGACAGGAGGGATGTCCCCGGAGCGCAGGAATGCTTTCTATCCTCGGTCATACAGTTTCAGCCCCTCGCGCGGCTCAGCATACGAGGGCCCTCGGGCTTCGTTCAGCTTGTGCTGAGAGAGGCCTTTTCTGATCCGATCAGCTCGCGAAAGATTTTCGAGGGCGGAGGGCTCCGGCTTTCACAGGAGATCGTCGTGTGCGGTGATGAAGCCTCGCTTTCCCTGCGTGTGGAAAGATTGGATTGCGCGGGGTTGTCGAAGTGTGGTGGGGCAGAGAAAGGAGCAATGGGCTCCGCCTCCTTCACGCTTGTCATGGACGGCGCATGCCTTTTCTCGCCCCAGGGGGTCCCTTACCACTGGCGTGAGGAAAACCTTCTCTCCGTGCGGCGTGCGAGCGGCGGCCAGGACGGCCTCGATGGCAAGTGGACTTATGGCAAGCTGCCTTTTTCGCTCCGTTCCTCCGTGCGGTTTGACAGTCTGACGGTCCGCAAGGTGACGGACGACGAAATAATCCGTACCCACTATTTCACCAGCTTCAATCTCAAAAAGCGCTACACTTTCTGGGTGGAGGCGACTCATGAACCGGCGGCGCGCGGAGCGCCTTCCGTCTCGGCTCGAAACGTGGGTTATGAGGCCGCGATCGATCTTGGCGATCTGAGGGAGGCCCGAGAGATAACTCTGTCTTTCGGCATTGGAAATGCGGCAGAGAAAACCGAGGCTTCCGCCGGTCACCATGCAGCCCTGATCTGCAGCGTGGAGGCCGACTGGGAGGATTTTCTGGAAGGAGTCCCCGATTTTCATGCCGACAACAAGGAGCTCGAGCGCATGTACTGCACGAGCTGGTTCATCCTGAAGGCCAACCGAGTCCACTTCGATGACCCGCGCTTTCCCTATTCCTTCACCTCGGTAAACAAGCACCACTACTACAACCAGTTCTTCTGGGATTCGGCTTACCAGGCGATCGCGTGGCTCTGGTACAACAGGGCGGAGCCGGCCCAGGACGAACTTCGGAACTTTGTGACGAACCAGTGGCGCAACGGGATGATTCCCTATGAACTCTTCATGTATCCCGTCAATGGCCGCGAGTGGATGGACGGCGACGGCACCTCTACCGGCATGACCCAGCCGCCCGTCATCGGCATCTCGCTGTCAGAAATCTACAAGAAATATGGAAGCGCGGAGTATCTCCGCTTTTTCTATGAGCCGCTCTTGCGCTACGAGGAGTGGCTTACTCTCTACCGGGACCTTAAAAAACGCGGGCTTTCCTGTTACCTCAACATATGGGAGACGGGCTGGGACAACAGCCCTCGTCTCGACGCCTGCGCCCGCAACCGCGTACTGGACCCGGCTATCGAGAGCGCTGACTTCAATGCCTACATCTATTACCTGCGCCGCACCATACTCGAGATGGCCACTGCCCTCGGCGAAAAGGCTCCAGCCCACATCGCCGAACGCATGGAGGCGACACGGCGATCTATGAACAGCCTCATGTACGACCCTGCTGACAGCTTCTACTACGACGTGGTCGCGGGGACGGAAGAACGCATACCAGTGAAGACGGCCGCCGGCCTCATTCCCCTCATCACGGACATCCCGGAAGAAGCGGTCCGCCAAAGAATCGTCTCGGAGTATATCGAATCGGAAAAACATTTCATGTCGGGCTGTCCGATACCCTCGGTGAGCCGCTCGGAACCGACCTATGACCCTGTGGATTTCTGGAGAGGCGCGAACTGGCCGCAGATCACCTGGACGGTTATCTTCTCCCTCGCTGATTCCAACCCGGAGACGGCGGGGAAAATTCTCACCAGATTCCTCGCGACCACCAAAGGGAACACCACTTGTTACGAATACTACGACGCCGAGACCGGCGTGGGCGTTGGCATGCCATTCCAGGGGTGGGGAGCCCTCTATACCGACATGATCATGCGCTTCGTGGCGGGGATAGTTCCGGAGAGCACGGGCATGCGCTTTCATCCTCTTCCCGCGGCGCTCGGCGATTTTTTAGTGGAAAACGTCAGACTCAAAGATATCATCCTGGACCTCGGTCGGAAGGGCAGTACTTGGACCTTCAGATTTCAGGATTTTGGCGGCTTTGCGATGGAAGGCGTCCACGATTTCCGTGCTCTGCCGTCAGCCAACGGCGTGCGGCTCGAAATTGAGTTCGGGCCCGGCTGCGAAGAAACTCTCGTGACCCCGCTTCCTGGCGAAAACAGGGTGGAATTCAGGTTTAGGTAGGGGGAATGAGATAGGAGAAAAGCGCCTTGCAAGGTCGCCGCACGGGGCTGTTTTTCAGAGTCTGAATGTGGCTGCTCCTCAATGAGGAGATTTTACAAAGGTTTTGCGACCTCAGTATTGGGTCTCATGCTTCAAAAGCGCCTCTTGTCCGTGATGATCCAGAACCGGAGCTATGTCATCATGGCTCATGTGTGACAGAGGGCGAGTGAGAGGTTTCAATCAGCGCCGAAGATCGATCTCACGAGAAGCCCTACGAGAAAAGAGAAGAATGCGACGGCGATGAGCAGGGTTATCCCGAGGCTTATGTATATCCATAGGCCAGTCTGCGGCACGATGAGATAGGGCAGTACGAGGAGTACGACCGTGATGATGTAAGCTCATCCCGTGTAGAGGGCTGCCTTTTTCGCCTTGGGGTCATCTTCGGCCTTAGAGGCGAGATAGTTCGATGCCACCATGGACAAGGCCGCCGCGATGCCCGTGATGATGCCGCTGATGGCGACGAGAGTTCCTTTTTGTAACGCGAAGGTCAGACCAAGGAACTGTGCCAGCAGTATAAAGAGCATGATCCATCCCCAGCTGGAAGTGACATCCTGTCCGGAGATGATCTTCCAGAATGCGAAGTGGCGCTTTTCGGCCGAAGCAATGTCGGCAAGGACCGGCGCGTTGTGTGCATCCTTGCATTTCTTAGCAAGCCTTTCGTAGATCAGTGCACCGGTGATTTCCTCGCCCTGAAAACGATAGACGTCGCACAGTAGCGCTGCATTTGCTGTATTTTTCATGGTGCATCTTTCTTATTATAGAGCATTTCATAATACTCTGTCTGTCCTCAAGACTCCTGGGAGTGCATAATGTTACGAACCTTGCATAAGGCAAGCAGGAGAACACTTGTGCATATGCAAAGTTCATAACACTAGGGAAGCAAGTAATGCCTCATCATAAAATCTAACCGAATTGCCTATGGATGCCTCATTATATTTTCTAACCATTCATTCTTTCTCATAGAGTACCTCTATCAGTGTTTTATTGCTATGTGCATGATGGAGTTTGTCGAGTGCCATATCCAGGTCATAGCGCAGCACCACAGGATCATAGCGTGCTTTAAGTGCCGGCAGCCGTTCTTTTGCTGCGAGTGGCACAAAGGGAGAAGCAAGCACGCGGGAGAAAGGGGTTTGGGGTGTATCATAGGTTTTGCGAAGCGTTGCCTGTTCACGATGCTTTGCGATGAGTTTGGTGGAG
>Ga0078972_1017269_pt1 | contig 10412 bp, 6 predicted proteins | sample YelNatPaOPGAMG01_FD_67568 | JGI IMG/M metagenome (GOLD analysis project Ga0078972, IMG submission 67568) | Hot spring thermophilic microbial communities from Obsidian Pool, Yellowstone National Park, USA - OP-RAMG-01 (SPADES assembly) (version 2) | ecosystem: Environmental > Aquatic > Thermal...
ATCTGTGTGCTTCGGTGTTCATCTGTGTCCTGACCCCGTCCCCTCAGCCGCCGCCAACCTACGTCCACGGCCAGGGCAAGGTGTTGAAGTAGATCCACGGGATCAGATGCATTAGCGACACGGCCACAGCCAGAGCGTACGTACGCTCACGCTCCGGTCTCTCCACGTACCGGTTCAGCAAGTAAGCGGCCAGCAGCGTCATCGGCAGGGCGGCCGAGGCGAAGAGGTCCCAATCCCGCCTGCCGCCATAATCGGCGTTCCAGGTGCAGGCGAGCAGGAACTGGCTGGCGGCGGCGATGGCCAGGAACACAAGCGCCGGGTCGCGCCAGTTGACTCTGCGACTCAAGCCCAGGAGCACGCCAACCACCAGCAACAGGCTAAGGGGGGCGATGAGCATCTGCTCGTTGAGGATGTCGCGCAGGTGTGCCCAGGAGAACATGGTGTAGTGCACCCATTTGCTGGCCACCATCGTGAGAGGCACGAAGGCAAAGCCCTTGTCGCCACCCGGCGAGTCGGCGCCGCTGAAAAAGACGTCCAGGCCGTGGTGGCCTGCCGTCATCAGAGCCACAACCGCCAGGCCGACGATGAGCATGGGGCCGGCCACCTGCAGCGCCACCCTACCCACCGACCAGCCCCGGCGGCGCCAGGCCCACCAGGCCAGGAATAGCAAGGCAAGTGGCAGCGGAAACAGCGACGGGCTCAGGCCAAGGCCGAGCGCGAGTGCCAGCGAAGCCGGCCAAAGCTCGCCCTTCCCCCGCAGGAAACGCAAGCCCAGCCAGAGGAAGAGCAAGATGCCAAGCGGCAGGATCGTGTAGGCCTCGACATAGCCGAAGAACAGCTGCATGCTGCCCAGCGTCAGGGCGAGGGCGGCAGTGCCCGCTCTCTGGCTGAGATCGTCTCCCCATTCGTCTATGGCATGGAGAAGGCTGAACACGAATATGCCGCCGGTGAGCACGGAGATGGCAGCGTACGTGGTCTGCACGTCCCAGCCAGCCAAGTTGTGCATCAGCAGCCAGGCCTTGGCATGCAGGTACAGGTCTAGCGGTGCCATCCAGCTGTAGGTAAGGTAGACGCCGGGGTAAGAGATGGCATTGGCGAAGATATAAGCATCGCCCCAGTGGAGATGCTGCAGCCGCGCCACCCAGAATACAGGTAGCGCCAGAAGCGATGCCGTGCCGGCGAGCAGCGCGCCCGAGACGTGCCGCCGCAGCGAGCGAAGGGCCTGCAATCCCAGCGCCCAGGCGCGGGTCGCCAGGCGCGGCCAGAACAGGCTGGCTGCCCCTGCTGCCAGCGCCAGGCGCACGAGCAGGGGGATGAAAGGGAAACCGCCGGCGCCCCAGATATGCTCGATCTCGATGTAGGGCGAGATCAGGTGGAGGCCGATGATGACGGCGGCGCAGATGCGCAGGTAAGTGTACATGGCTTGCCCCCGCTTGCTGCCTGGCAGTATAGCTGCACTCCCGGGCACAGGCAGCTATGGCCCGCATGGGCGCAGGGACTGTCCGCCCAAATGCCGGCGCGGTAACCCGGGTCTGCCTGGAAACTGCCCTTGTATTGGGCGCCCCGGCTTGCGCAAGGCTGCATCCCAGCGCATGCTGATAGCCGATGACGGGCGAGGCCGGCAGCATGGCCTCGCGCCGGGAGGATCGCCGATGACCACGGTTAGCATGAGCGCCGCCCGCCTCTCCGCCATGCGGCGCCTCAACCGGGATGAACTGCGCCTGGCCACGGCCCGGCGGCTGGCTCTGCTTCTGGGCTGCGTGGCGCTCCTGGCCTGGTGGCGCTACCTGATTGGCGCAGCAAGCAACCAGGTGGTGTTCCTCTGGCTGCCAGGCCTTATGCTCTGTGCCGCTCTCTGCCACTATCTCTGCAGCCGGTCGCTGCCCCTGGCCACCGCCCTGCTCATCGCCACCGCTGTAGCAGCGGCGTTGGTCCTCTACGACTGGTTTGCGCTCCCAGAGGCGGCCTTCCTTCTTGTCATCCCTGTCCTTATGGCCGGTGGGCTGATCAGGCCCGCCGCCGCTCCGGCGATGGCCCTCGTTTGCCTGGCGCTATGGCACTGGCTGCCGGCACCCGCCGGCTCGACAGCGGCCAGCCAGGCGATGGTGGCACTCGCCGTGTCCCTGGCGGGGGTGTCGGCCTACCTGATCTTGTCACCGCTCGACCTCATCCTCGCCTGGTCCTGGCGCCGTGGCGCCGATGCCACCTACCTGGCAGAGGAGTTGCGGGACCGCCAGGGCCAGCTGAACCGAACTGTCACCGCCCTGGACCTCACGAACCGCCTCTTGCAGCGCACAATCCATGAACTTGCCATGGCTCGCCAGGAAGCCGAGGAAGCGCGCCGCCTGAAGGAGGAATTCGCCACCAGCATCAGCCACGAACTGCGCACGCCGCTCAACATCATCCTGGGCTTCACCGACATCATGCACCATTCACCCGAGGTCTATGGTGAGGTTCGCTGGCCCGCCAACTTGCGCCGGGACCTGGCCGAAATCTACCGCAGCGCGCGCTACCTTTCGGACATGATTGACGATATCCTGGACCTGGCGCGTATGGAAGCCGATGCCATGCCCGTGCGCCGCGAGCCCACGGATCTGGCCGAAGTAGTGCAGGAGGCGCTCGAGATCGCTCGCGGCCTCCTGGCGAACAGGCCGGTCACGCTCCTGGCTGACTTGCCCAAGGATCTGCCCACCCTGGCCCTGGACCGAGCCCGCATTCGCCAGGTCCTGCTCAACCTGCTCACTAACGCCAGCCGCTTCACGGAGCGAGGCTACATCAAGGTGGCCGCGGTGCTGGAAGAGCAGCAGGTTGTCGTCTCGGTCACAGACACGGGGGCGGGCATCCCCAAGCAGCAGTTGGAGAGCATCTTCGACGAATTCCACCAGGTCGACTCCTGGCGCCACGCGGAGAGCCAGGGCAAGGGGCTCGGCCTGGCCATCGCCAAGCGTTTCGTCCAGTTGCATGGAGGCAGCATTTGGGCGACGAGCGAAGTCGGCAGGGGCAGCACCTTCTCCTTCACTCTGCCTCTCCAGGAGAAGGGCTTCTCCCGCCTACATCAGGGAACGGAGGCGCCGATGCCGCGCAGCCCATACCTTCCCTGCCTGCTGGTGCTCGACGACGATAGCCTCTCTAGCACGTATCTCTCGCGCCAACTGGACGGCTTTGACGTGGTCTGGGTTAGCGAGCCCGCTGCCCTGTCCGGCCTGTGCCAGGAGCGGCACCCGCATGCCATCCTGATAAACGAAGCGAAAGGACGGCTTGGCGAAGCGGCGTTGAGAGAGCTGCCGCCGGGAGTACCAGTCCTGCACTGCCAGTTGCCCAGCTTGCCCACCGTTCTGCGTCAGGGCCGCTTCCGCGCCATCCTGACGAAACCAGTGGCAGCTGGCGCTCTTCTCGAAGCCCTGCGCGCCGCAGTTCCGGGCGGTGACATCCTCATCGTTGACGACGACCGGGGTTTCGTCCAGCTCGTCCTGCGTATGCTGCAGGCGGCGCAGTGGAGCGGCGCTATTCGCTGGGCCTACAACGGCGAGGAGGCGCTGCAGAGACTCCGGCAGTCCCCGCCGGCGGTCGTTCTGCTGGACATGGTCATGCCCGGGCTGGATGGCATCGGCCTGGCCGAAACTATGAGCGCCGAGAGCAACCTGGCCGGCATCCCCATCATCGCCATCACCGGCGCGCCCCCCGAGGAAGCAAGGCCGGCTCCCGCCAGGTCCTTCTCCGTCGAGAAGGCAAGTGGCCTGCGTGAGAAAGACACCCTTGGGCTGATCCGAGCGGCATTGGCGTGTCTGCGGCCGGATTATGTCACGCTTCCGCAAGCACCCGCCTGAGCGCGCCGAGCAGGGCCAGACGCGAGACCGGCTTCTTCAGGTAGGCGCTTGCGCCGAGGGCCTCGCCCAGGCCCGGGTCGTGAAAGACAGAGCAGATGATCACGGGGATGGCGGCGGTTTCGGATCGGGTGCGCAACGTCTGCAGCACCGTCCAGCCATCCTGCCGTGGCATCATTATGTCCAGCACGACGGCGGTCGGGACGAGCCTTGCCGCCATCTCGAAAGCAAGGCGGGGATCGCTCACCCCGACCACCTGCCACTGTGGCTCGGTGGCCAGGTAGCGCTGGTAGAGTTCGATGGCGCCCTGATTGTCCTCCACAACCAAGAGAAGATGTGGCCGGGCGGCGCCGAAGGCGAGGGTGAGCAGGCACGAGCCATCGGCCTGGCTCACCAGGTCAACGCCGATGCTCTGCACCGCAGCGAGGCGCTGGACAACCGGCAGCAGCGCGAGCCCAGCCCCTTCTCTGGCAGGGGCGGGACAGTGGATGTGCAGATGCGTCGCCTGGCCCTGGTGGGCCACCGCGAACTCCAGGCGCGCCAATGCGGCTGATGCCGATGCGGCAGCCTGGATCGCCAGGCTCAGGGCCTGGATGAGGAGCTGCCGCAGCAAGCCCTCATCGGCCTGGATGGTCGTTTCCGACAGGCCAGCCGGTGATGGCACTGCCACGCCCAGGCGTTCCGCAAGAGGCCTGGTAGCTACAAGCGCAGCCTCGAGGGCTCGGCCCAGGTTCACCGACTTGGTCTGGGCGACCAACTGCGCCAGTTCCCGCCCGAGCTCGTCCTCGGCTGCAGGACTATCCGGGGTCGGCTTGCCTTCGAGCCCTGCCGCAGACGTGTCCGGCTGCGCCTCGGCAGTGTTCGCGATCGCAGTGGTGTCGCCCGGCAAGGCGGTGGCAGCGAGCACCTGCCCGAGTTCAGCCTCGGCGCGCCGCAGCTCACGGTAGGCCTGGCGGTCACCGATTCCGAGCTCGCTCGCGATCTGCTTGATTGGCATCTCCTCCAGGTAGTACAGGGAGAGCACCTGGTAGCTGCGCGCCGCCCGATCGCCGAAAGCTGTTGGGCGGACGGGGCGCAACAGCTCGATGCCGTCCAAGAGCAAACGGCGCAGGGCCTGGGCCCGAGGCTGAAGGGCAGCGATGCTGGCGACCTCGGGTATGAGTTGAGCCAGGGACGACTGCGCCAGGGCCGCGTTCTCGTACAGATGCTCCAGGGCCTCGCGCACAGCGCCGGCCGCCAACTCAGATGCTCTTTCAGCCACTGTCACCTCCAGCCGCTCATCCCGAGCCATATTCCCGCGCTGGCGTCAGCCCAGTCTCTTTCACCCATAACCATAACAAGAACCCGTGCGCCTCGGTACAATTGCCGCCTCACCTGTGCTGCTTCAGCCAAGCGACGCTTTGTCCAGAAATGTCAAAACATGTCAAGGCACACTCACTCTGATACACCCGTCTTCTACTATAATCGTCGCATAGTAACAAAACGGGGCTTGGTTCCGGCATGTCGCACGAACAGCCTGATTGGCCCGTCCGCAGGCCCGCCTCGATGTCAGCGCCTGACACGCTCAGTGAGAGCGAGCGCAGGCATGCTCTCGAGGAGGCGACCTTGCCGCAACTCAAGCCCAAGGCAGGAGGCAAGACGAAGTGAACGCAAGGGGGGTATCTCGACGGCGTCTTCTCAGCGCCAGCGCCGGCCTCGGTGCCGCAGCAGCGCTAGCTGCCTGCGGCGCGACGCCCACGCCACAGGTAATTGAAAAGGTGGTGACTCAGGAAGTCACCAAGATCGTGGAGGGCACGCCTCAAGTAGTGCAGCAGACCGTCGTAGTCAAAGAGACGCAGGTGGTCGAGAAAGTCATTACTGTGCCGGCTGCTGGCTCCGAAAAGGTCACGCTGCGCTTCATGTATGGCGAGACCCCTGGCGAGACCGAAATGAACAAGATCAACAAGGTGGACTACGAGGCTGCTCACCCCGACATCGTCGTGATGCCAGAGCCCGACGTATGGGACGATCCGGAGAAGATCCTCGCCGCTGTCGTCGCAGGGACTGCCGCCGACATTCTAATGGCCTATGAGGAAGGTTTTGTCACCCTCCGAGTGAAAGGCGTGTTCGAGGACATCACGGATTTCGTCAAGAGTTGGCCTGACCTGGACGACTTCTACCCCCTGTCGCTCACCGAAGTCGGTGTAGCTGACGGCAAGACTTTCGGCATTCCCTACACTTTTGACCCCGTGACCATGTGGTACTACCACAGGATCAGGTTCGACGAGGTGGGATTGCCGTACCCGGGCGAGACCTGGACATACGACGACATGAAACAAGACGCTATCAAGACGACCAAGTTGGACTCTTCGGGCAATGCCGTCCAGTGGGGCTACGATGGCGCCCAGACCATTTCGAACTGGGGATGGCAGCGCGCTCTCCCCGTGGTGTATGCCTATGGCGGCAAGAAATATAGCGACGACCTCAAGAAGTGCCTGCTGGACCAGCCAGAGGCGCTTGCTGCCTTCAACATCTTCTATGAACTCAAGGTGAAGTACAAGGCTTCACCCACCCCACAGCAGATGGGCGATCTCAGCTACTACCAAATCTTCGCCTCCGGCAAGGCTTGCATGCAGGACACAGGCCCCTGGGCCATCGCCACCTATCAGGGCATGATTCAGGACGACCAGTTGAAGAAGCAGTGGGATGTAGCAGGGCCGCCGACGGGGCCTAAGGGTCGCTTCGAGTGGGCCACGGGGAACAACTACGGTGTGTGGTCGGGCGGCAAGCACAAGAAAGAGGCCATGGCTTTGCTGCAGTTCCTTACGGATAAGGACCGAGAAAAGCTCGTGGGCAGCATCGCCAGGCGCATGCCCTCACGCAAATCAGCCGCTGACTCCTTCATAGTCAATGGCAGCATGCCTGACAACCAGATCGCTTTCGTCAAGAGTCTCGATTATGCGATCACGCCACCAATCCACCCCACCCTCGAAGCTAAGATAGCTGATCTCATCAGCGCTGCGTGGGAATCCGTTGTTGTCACCGAGAAAGCGACCCCAGAGGAAGCACTCACCAGCGCCTGCGCCGAGGTGAATAAGCTGCTGGCTCAGGCGTAATCTCGACCGAGGGCAGTGCCTGCGCCGGCGCTCCTGCACAAGCACTGCCCTCGGCCAAACATGCAAGCAGTCGGGCCACTATCCTGCAAGCCACATGTAGTAGCATCTCACAAGGAGCACCTGATGGCACCATCCAGCCCCGCGTTTGTGCACGCTGGGCGCCTGTCCTGGCAGCGAGCACGCATTGAGGCCTTCGCAGGCTACCTGTTCATTTCGCCCTGGCTCATAGGCTTCTTCGCCTGGACAGCAATACCAATGCTGTACTCGATCGTGCTTAGCGTACAGGAAACTGACCTATTGACGCCGGCCAAGTTCGTCGGTCTAGGTAACTACGCTGCCCTCACGGCTGACAGGTTGTTCTGGAAAAGCCTCGGCAATACCGCCTACTTCTCCTTCTTCTCCGTGTTCCTGGGGCTATTGGGATCTCTCACCCTTGCCTTCTTGATGAATGCCAGGATTCCGGGCATTAAGCTTTACCGCACCATTTACTACTTGCCAGCGATCCTGCCAGCGGCACCGGTTGCCCTGCTCTGGCGCATGATCTTCAACCCCGAACAGGGCATCGCCAACATCATTCTGAAGAGCTTGCACTTGCCCCCACAGGGGTGGATCTACAGCGAGAAATTGGCCATGCCCTGCCTAATCGTTATGAGCCTGTGGGGCATCGGCAGCAGTCTGATGATCTACTTGGCCGGCCTGCAGGGCATTCCTAAGGAACTATATGAAGCCGCTCAGATTGACGGGGCAGGCTGGTGGCCGCGTGTACGCAGCATCACTCTCCCGATGCTGTCGCCCACCATTTTCTTCAACCTGATCATGGGGATAATCGGCTCCTTCCAGGTTTTCACGGCTTCATTTGTCCTCACAAATGGAGGACCCAATTTCGCTACGCTTACATATGTGCTGTACCTGTACAACAATGCTTTTAGGTATTTCAAGTTTGGCTTTGCTGCGGCTTCCGCCTGGGTTCTGTTCTTCATAATCCTGGCTCTCACTGCTGCCGTGTTCCGTTCTTCTCCTGCCTGGGTGTACTACGAATCCGAGCTACGCTAAGGAGTGATACGGTGACTCGCTCAGATCGAGGCATATCGGGCCTCGCTAGTAATCTGCCCGCGCTTCCCGGCTATCGCCACAATACAGGCCCGAAATGGTGGCAGACCCGCCGAGCGAGGAATATCGCGGGTCGCGCGCTTCTATACCTCGTTCTCACCATCGGTTCAGTAGTATTCATCTTGCCCTTTTTCTACATGGTGAATATGGCTCTTTCGACCCCAGGCGCTATTGGCAAGTACCCGATGGATTGGATTCCCAAGCCGCTCATGCTCTCGAATTTCGTCAAGGGCTGGGTGGCCTATTACAACTTTACCAAGTTCCTGCGTAACACTATATACATCACCACACTCGGAACCCTCGGAACCCTCGCCTCCTGCGTGCTCGTCGCCTATGGTTTCGGCCGCCTGCGCTTTCCCGGCCGTGATGTCTGGTTCATCGTCTTGCTTTCGACAATGATGCTCCCTAGCCAGGTCACCCTCGTGCCCAAGTACGTGATCTTTGCCCGTCTGCACTGGGTCAACACGTACAAGCCGCTCATCGTGCCCGCCTTTTTCGGCAGTGCTTTCTACATTTTCCTGCTGCGCCAGTTCTTCATGACCTTGCCACGCGACCTGGATGATGCCGCACGGATAGATGGCTGTGGCTATGTCGGTATTCTCACTCGGATTCTGCTGCCGCTGTGCAAACCAGCGGCGGTGGCAGTCGTAGTGTTCTCCTTCGTTGACCTCTGGAGCGATTTCTTCGGGCCGCTCATCTATCTGAATGACCCCGAAAAGTGGACTCTGGTCCTGGGCGTAACCTCGCTGGTGACGGCTATCAGTCATAGTTTCATCCATATGGGGTACGTCATGGCTGTGAACACTCTCATCGTTATCCCCGTCTTGGTCATCTACTTCTGGGCCCAGAGCTACTTCATCGAGGGTATCACGTTGACGGGCGTGCGGGGGTAGGCGTATCCATAGATCGCGCTGTCCCCAGCGTATACATCCAACACCTCTTTCCTGAGACAGGGCAACAGGCCGGAGGCGACCGCCGGATGCCGGGTGCCAGGACCGCCCTCATCGCCGCCGCCAGTGTCAAGGCCGAGCACCCGCTACTTCGTCGGCTCTGACACCGAACTGGGCAACGACGTTCCCCTGGCCAACGCCATCGCCATGATCGAGACGGCACGCACTTATCGTAGCTGAGCATCCTCACTCTGCGACGACGTGCCCGTCTGCCCGCCCATCCCTCTGACTCAGCCAGTGGCTCGATCCCTCGAACCTCCATCTCTCCCCGGCCAGCCCGCCAGCACGTCCGGCCGGCAGCCCCCTCTGCCCACCGCCGGGCCTGTCCCAAGCGGCGTGGCCGAATCGGCGCCAGCTCTCAAGCCCTGTGCGTTGCTGGCCGATATTACTTTACAGGTGAACCTTGGCTGTGCGAGAATTGTCCTTGCGCAAAATCGCGAGGCTTCCGGCCCGCCTCAGGCATGCCTTGCCCCCGGGGCGCGGCCATGCTTTGCCAATCGCTGGCCAGGCAGCCAGTTGATCGGAGGCGATGCGAGAGCAGTGACACAGGCAGACGACAACATGGCCAGTCTAGCATCGTTGGGCCTGCCCGACTCGGCGCTCACCAGGCTCCGCCTGTTAGGCATTACGACCATCCAGCAGTTGCAGAACCTGGGTGAGTTCAGGCGGCGCGGGCTGGCCCTGATCCTTGGCGTCGGTCACGATGAACTGCTCAGCGCTATCAGGCGGGCCGCCAGTCCGCCAAGTCCCACCGCCGGCGCCACAGTGGCGGTCCGGAGCGCTCCCTCACTCCAGGCCCCAGCGAGCGACACGGCGGACACGATCGCGGGCGGCGCTGCGCCCGTCCCCCCTCTTCGTGCCGACGCCGACAGCGGGCCGGCCGCTGACAGCGGGACGGCCGCTGAAAGCGGGCCGGTCGCCGAAGGCGATTCGGCCGCCGAAAGCGGGACGGCCGCCGAATCGGCTGGCGCCCCCGCGCCTGAGCCGGCCGCCTCAGCCACTGCCCTCGAGCAGGAGCCGCCCCCGCCTCCGGCTGCCACGCCACTCTCGTGCCTGGAGCTAACGCCTCAGGCTGCCGCCACGCTCGGTCGATTCGGCGTAAACACCGTGGAGCAGCTGGCGAACACGCTCGAGTCTATCGCGTTCGAGGCTGACGACCCGACAGAGGCCGCCTTCCGCGAGGCGGGGGTCAAACTGGAGCGCTATCGCCAGCGCTCAGCGCCCGGTCACGTGTCCGACACGAAGCCGCCCGCGGTCGAAGATGCTGACATTGGCCAGCTCCACCTGTCCCCACGAGCCGAAAACGCCCTACGGCGCGCCCGGATCACGCACGTCAGCCAGATAGAGTCCCGTAGCGACGAAGAACTGCTCGCCTCCTGGTTCCTGGGCCGAAAGACGCTGGCCGAGATCCGTGACGCCGTCGCCGCCTACAG
>Ga0078972_1017272_pt1 | contig 10410 bp, 7 predicted proteins | sample YelNatPaOPGAMG01_FD_67568 | JGI IMG/M metagenome (GOLD analysis project Ga0078972, IMG submission 67568) | Hot spring thermophilic microbial communities from Obsidian Pool, Yellowstone National Park, USA - OP-RAMG-01 (SPADES assembly) (version 2) | ecosystem: Environmental > Aquatic > Thermal...
AAAGTATTTTAAGACGTGTTTACGAGATCGATTACCTAATAGATAAAAGTTTGAGAGAGAGGAAAACATTCTTGGAAGATGGAAGTCTGCTGGAAGCCCTTTTCAGAGCTTTTACGGATTCGGATGAAAAAGTTAAGGCACTAAAAATGAGAACTGATGAGAGAGACAAAATTAGAAATCTTTGGGCTTATACTTTCCCCTGGGTTATCGAGAGTCTTGAAACTCTAAAAGATCAAGGTTATTCGATCTCTATTATTTCAAATTCCGATGGTCGCGCAGCTCAGGTACTCGCAGAAACAGGACTGGCAAAATTCATGGACAAAATATATGATTCACAGATTGTCGGCATCGAAAAACCTGATGCCGGCATTTTCAAGTTGGCATTGAGAGAATTATCGCTCAATCCTGATGAGGTGATCTTTGTTGGAGACATGTTTTACACCGATGTACTCGGTGCAAATCGCGCCGGAATAAAGGCTGTTCATCTCGATCCTTTTGAATTTTACAGAGGATGGCCAGGTGAAAGGATCGAAAATATCGGATCACTTCCAGTTTTTCTGAAAACAGTTGATTTTTCTTCTAAAAAATTTTTTCCATTCGCCGATGAGTTGAATTGAAATAGGGAAATTTTGATTTTATAATAAGTGGTATAATTTGCAGTAAACCAATTGAGAGGAAGGTAGATAAGGAAGATGGCTACAAGTCAGGTAAAGTTAACAGCGCAAAAACCCTCTATTTCCAGGTTTGAGGAGTACATGTTGTACTTTATAACACTATTCATTCCAATTGTCACGATAAGTCAGATCACTTATGAATACAGTACTCAAAAATATGCATTTTTTACGATTTTAGTATTCATACTTTTCTTTGCAGTTGTTCTCCAGTTTAAAAGACAGAATAAGATAAGCATAAGTCTGCCGCTTCCGGCGATAGGTTGGGGCTTTTTCACCATAGCTTCATTGCTTTCTTTGATAAGTGTCGCAATTGAAAATGAACCTTATCTCAGATTTTCCGGTATGTGGGCGCTTTATTTCGTAATGACCTTCCTTTTTGTCATATATCTTGTTAACCGTGTAAAAGATAAAAGGATAATGATTAATATCCTTGGGATGCTTTTGATAAGTGCCGCGTTCATAGTTTTGGATTCTTTTCTTAACTTTTATGCTGGATGGGATATATGGCTCGGTCATATAGGAGCTCCTTATTCCAGAGACGATGTTCGTGCAACGATAGGTAATCCAGATTTCGTTCCTGATTACCTTGGTGTTTTACTCTTCGTTGCGATATATTTCATAACATCTAAAACTCTTGGATTCGATACATCCAAGAATAAAGATAAGGTTTACAGGAAATTGTTGATAATGAAGGTACTTGCCACAATAGAAGCGATAGCCATGGTTGCCGTTATAATCTTTTCCCAAACACGTGGCGTTTTCATAGCAATACCCCTTGCATTCGTCTTCTTTGCGCTGCTTTACACGTACTATCAAAACTTCAAAGTCAAAAAAGAAGCTTCTACCTCGAAAGTAATCGATGAGATCGGACGTAAATCTCAAAGGCTTTCGATGATACTTTTAGCTGTTTTTGTCGTGTCCGCTCTCGTTGAAATCTTTCTTTATTCAATACCTGGACCCTTCAACGGAAATACTTTTTCTGTGACAGGCAGGGTTACATCTTCAACGACGGCACTTTCTAACGGTGGCACTGCCCAACAAAGATTTTTGGCATGGTGGGCTTCATTCTATCAGTGGAAGGATCATCCAATAATAGGGCAGGGGCTTGGTACTTACAGGATTGATTTCATACATTACCTTGGTGTCTCAATCGAACACCATCCATCCCTCATCGTTGCGTGGAATAATTTCATGAAAGCCCATAACGATTACATTCAATTACTTGGTGAAACAGGTATAGTCGGTATTCTAACTTTAGCATTCGCGCTTGGAGCTTTGCTGTGGTTTGTGCTAAGGGTCATAAAGAAGAAAGATTCGGACGATGCACTTTTGATGATGCTGATAGCTTCGGGAGCTATGGTAACACTTATAACGAGTATGTATTCTTTCGCCGAACATCTCATGCCAGATTCGATGACGCTTACCATCTTGCTTGCCTTTCTCGTTTCGGATTACTTCAACAAAGATGGTGATCTTACGTGGAAGGTTGTTATAGATAAAGCGAAATTCGTCGCTGCCAGTATCTCTTCTTTGATTGTCTCTGCCGGAGTGATGATTTTGATGAACATGTATTTTGTCAGTGAAGTTTACTTTTTGTACGGAAATACGAGTTATCAGTACATAAGCGCTTATCAAAACGCGGCTTCTCAGGCTTCCAACCAGCTGAACAGTGTCAATACCGATATTAATAATCTTAAATCTTATACTGGAAGTTACGCTTATCTGCAACCTCAAACTTACGTTCAATCTAAATTAAGCCAGTTCTTGGCCGCAAATCCTGGAGTAAATCAGACTCAAGCCTCTCTCCAACTTGAAGCCCAGAGACAGCAGGAGTACAACAGTATAATGTCGCAGTTGAACTCCAATCTTCAAAACATAGAGAATGCGATAAACGAATTCAATACCAGTGAAACTACTTCTTACGATACGTCAAAGTACGATTTTTTGCATTCGGTTGAATGGGACAACACGTACGGTACTTCCGAATTTTACCTTGGACTTTTGGCGACCTTCCCTCAAAGAGATCAGGAGATAGTTAATGAATTGAATAAAGCACTTTCTTCTGGATCAACGGTGACGCAGCTCAATGTTTTAAAAGATTTATTTTACGGTCACAACGATATAACACAGTTCATCCACCCAGCATTCAAACATTTGAACTATGAAAAAGACTACGACCTGATAAGTCAGATGGTAAGTTCTGGAATTCCACTTGTTCAATTGTGGAACAATTTGAACATAAACCAGCTCGTTGAAATGCAGATGTATCAAGATGGAATAGATTATCTCAAAACCTCTCTCAGATCTTTCGCAGAAAAGAATTCTTACAGATTGATAGGTCAATTTTCGGCCATGCTTGATAGCATGAACAGATCGCAGGCTGAAATATATCAGAAGGCTATAACTCAATATCCACAGTTCAAGACACAGCTTACAGCCTTGATAGCAGAGCACAATCAACTTTCACAGGAAGCATTCAACGAGATGGAAAATTGGTACGATCAATTGATCTTCATACTTCCAGGTGGATGGAACAGATATCAGGGATGGAACCAGATATATGCCGAATATATAAACAGCATCCTTAGCAATTCTACTTTGAACGCTACGAACTATGCTAAGATAAAAGAGATAGCGGGAAAATACGTATGGATAGGATATTACATGCAGAAAAGTTACTGGGCGATCCCACTTAATACTATGGAAATATTCACGTCAATAGCACAAAATCTCATAGATAACAAGATGTACGCAGAAGCTTTAACCGTCGTAAACGATACGTTATCTGTATTTAAACCGGCTTACGTGTGGAATTTGGCGGATCTTGACAGATACAAAGGAGATAAAAGCATATACGATGAAGATCAGAATTTCATAACACAGTACCAGCAACTTCAAACAAAGAGGACTCAATTCCTTTCCCAGTTGAAATCCGTCTACGAATACACTTTCACAAATCCGTCACAGCAGGCAACGGCCGATCTTTACCTTAACGATTGGAATCACAATATTCTTACTGGCGTTACAACAAATGATTCAACATCTGATATAATATCGACTATAAATGGTATGCTTGCGACAAGCACAAATAAATAGATGCTTGATCGTGATGTATCAAAAGGGATACTTTTGTGTATAATAGATAAGTATCCAAGAAAAAATGAAATAAAAGATCCTTTTCAAGTTTTGATAAGTACTGTTTTGAGTCAGAGAACTCGTGATGCTAACACAGCGAAAGCATCACGGGCTCTTTTCGAAGGATTCCCAACAGCTTATGAACTTTCAAGAGCGAAGGTTGAAGATGTTGAAAAGCTCATAAAAGCTGCGGGAATGTACAAACAAAAAGCGGAGCGAATAGTTCAGATCGCTCGCGAGATCGTCGTGAATTTAGATGGTGAGGTTCCAAAGACAGTTGATGATCTCGTGAAACTCAAAGGCGTTGGTAGGAAAACGGCGAACATAGTGCTTGCTGTTTCATACGGTATACCTGCAATAGCAGTTGATGTTCATGTTCATAGGATTTCGAACAGGTTGGGTATTGCAAAGACAGTGTTACCTTATGAAACGGAGATAGTACTTATGGATATTCTGCCTAAGGCCTATTGGACGCAGTTGAATGGAGCGATGGTGAATTTCGGTCAATCTGTTTGTTTGCCGAAAAATCCAAAATGTATCCTTTGCACCTTTAAGGAGGTGTGCGAGTACGGAAGAAGATATAAGAGCGGTAGCGGAGGTAAAGGAAGAAGAAGTTGATCTCTCGGAACTCACGACTTTCAAAATGATTGGTAAAGCGAAAGTTATAAAGCCAGCAGGACTATCCAATTTTGTTGATCTGATCCAGTATTTCCTCGAGAGCGGAAGGCAATTTAAAGTCATCGGTGGAGGATCAAATACAATAATCCGCGATAATTTAAAAATTCCTCTCATTATAACTAAAAGTGTAGATGGTCTTAAGATCGATGGCAATTACATCATTGCTGAAAGTGGTGTGAAGCTTTCGAAAATCATCAGTGAGACTATTGAACGTGGATTATCGGGTCTCGAATTCGCAAGCGGGATCCCTGGAACGGTTGGTGGTGCCACTTATATGAACACAGGTGCTTTTGATGGAGAAATGTCTAAATGTATAGAATGCGTTGAAGTCATAGATACTAATGGTAAATGTTTCGAACTCCATCATGATGATCTTAAATTCTCTTACAGATCTTCGATTTTTCACGATGAAAATTTATGGATCAAGAAATGTATTTTAAAACTAAAATTTTCTAACAGTGAAGATGTAAGAAGAAAACTTCAGGAAAACTGGGAAAGAAAAAGTACAACTCAACCGTTATCTTTGCCAAGCGTTGGATGTATCTTCAAAAATCCAAAAAATAAGTATGCGGCAAAACTTATAGATGATGCTAACCTCAAGGGTCTTAAAATTGGAGATGTTGAAGTATCAACTGTACATGCTGGTTTTTTTGTGAACAAGGGAAGAGCAACTTTTGAAGATTTTCAGGAAGTTTACACTAAAGTTATCGAAGAGGTAAAAGCAAAATTCGGAGTTGAATTGGAACCGGAAATAACTATTATTTAAATTCGAGGTGTCAAATTGAGAATTCTTTATGGGTTGTGCACTTGGGGATTAGGGCACATGACTCGTAGTTTGCCGATCATGCGGAGACTCATCGAAGATGGAAATGAACTTTTTTTATACACGTCTGATCGTCCCCTTATAGCACTTAAGGAAGAGTTTGGCGATAAATGTAAATATATAGAAAGTGTCGAATATCCAAATCCTTACACAAAAAATGGCACATTTGGTTTGAGAATAACATTGATGATGCCGGCAATAATAAATGCGATAATAAAAGAGCACAAAGAGATCAGAGAATTATCTAAAGAGTTAGATATAGATGTCTTAATATCCGATTCAGAGTATGGTGTTTTTGATAAAGAAAAACCCTCATTTTTTCTATTCCACCAATTAAGATATGTCCCACCGGATTTTTTAAAGATCTTGAGAAATCAAACTGAGAGATTCAACTATTTCTTCAGGAATTCTTTCACCAAATTCATAGTTCCAGATTTTCTACATGATGATGGATTAACCGGAAATCTCTCTCATAATCTTTCTTACCTTTCTCCTGACACTATAAAATACATAGGAATACTTTCGGATTATGAAACTTTGAATATCAAAGAAGACATAGATTATTTGATCTCATTATCTGGGCGAGAACCGAATAGAACTATACTTGAGAAGCGCATCATTGAACAGATACACGATCTTAATGGCAACATCGTACTCGTACGAGGGATGCCCGAAGGCGCTGATAATCTGAAAATTCCTGGTGTCGAGGTCATAAATTATGCCGGTAAAGGATTAAGAGACGAAATTATGAATAGATCGAAGTTCATAATTGCCAGATCAGGATATTCTACGATAATGGATATGGTTGAACTTGGCAAAAAAGGACTTCTCATACCAACACCGGGACAGACAGAACAGGAATATTTGTCGGAATTTTTGATGGAGAAGAGATATTTTTACTCTGTTACAGAAGCGGATCTGTCTTTGAACAAAGACATAGCACTTGCGAAAAATTTTAAAGGATACAAGCCATCTTGGAAAACAGAAGAAAGTGTTGATAAGTTCATGAATTTACTTCGCGATACCGTTGGAGGTGCAATTTGAAAGTTGTATCTGTTATAGGTGCAAGACCTCAATTCATAAAAGAAGCACTTGTTGGCAGAGCGTTAGAAGCACTGAACATAGAAGAGATAGTTGTGCATTCAGGACAGCACTATGATTTTAACATGTCTGATATTTTTTTCGAAGTTTTAGAGATGAAAACGCCGGCTTACAATCTTGGAATAGGATCAGGCACACATGCAGAACAAACTGGAAAAGTGATGATCGAATTAGAGAAAGTTTTGGTTTTTGAAAAGCCAGATCTTGTTTTAGTTTATGGAGATACAAATACCACTTTGGCTGGTGCCCTAACTGCGGCCAAATTGAAGATGCCAGTCGCTCATGTTGAAGCAGGATTGCGCCAGGAGCCGAGAGATATGCCTGAAGAGATAAATAGAGTTTTGACTGACAGGATATCAACACTTAAATTTTGCCCATCCAAGAAAGCTGTTGAAAATTTGAAAAAGGAAGGCATAACAGATGGCGTACATTTCACAGGAGATGTGATGTACGATATTTTTCTTAAATTCGAAAATATGGTGAATTCCGGCATCACGTTAAAAAAATACGATCTTGATCCCAAAAAATATGTTCTATCGACATTGCACAGAGATTTTAACACGGATGTAAAGGAAAGACTTGAATCTATTTTAAGAGCGTTATCAAGAATATCTAAAAGAATTCCTGTTGTCCTTCCAATTCATCCAAGGACGAGAAAAAGAATTTCCGAATTTGGTCTTGAGAGTCTTACGGAAGGAATAAAGATAATGGATCCTGTCGGATACGATGAGAGTGTGGCTTTAACGATGAATGCATCATCAATAGTTACCGATAGTGGAGGACTTCAGAAAGAAGCTTATTTTGCGAAAGTACCTGCCGTTGTCATGATGAAAGATACCGGATGGATAGAACTCGTTGAATCGAAATGGAATGTTCTTGCAGATGCTGACGAAGAAAAAATAGTTGCAGGTGTTTTTGATCATCCACGTCCACTTTCTGAACTTGATGAAATATATGGAAATGGAAAAGCTTCGCAGAAAGTCGCAAAGTTGATTTCGGAAGTGAAGAGATGAAAATATGTGTTATAGGTTTTGGTGCTGCTGCAATTGGTTTTCTCGATGAAGTGAAAGATAAAGGTCATGAAATACACGTTTTAGAAAGATCAAAAGATATATACAGTTCGAGTATTTCTGGGATAAGGTCTGATGGTAAATTGTTCGTATCGACCGGAATGGGTGGCGATATTTCTATTCCTGTCGAAATGCAGAAGGAAATCGTCGATTTTTATCTTTCAAAACTGACTCCTTCCGAAACACAAGATGTGAAAACTGGTGTTTCTTTCGATAGATCTTCTAGATTTTTTGAAAAGTTCTATTCGAAGGGCTTTGAACCTGTAAATGCCAATTTTTTTCATATAGGAACAGATCGACTTAAAGATCTACTCGGAAGAATATACGATGAGTTTCTCAATCATAAGAATATAAAATTTCACTTTGGGATTAAAATAGATGAAATAGAGATGGTAGATCAAAAGATTAAAGTTAAGGGCCCTGAGTTCGAAGAACTTTTCGATTATGTTGTTGTTGCCGTAGGTCGGAGTGGGCATGGCCTCATCAAAAAAGTTACCTCATCATACCCTGAACTCGTAACGTCCGGAAATATCGTCGACGTTGGAATAAGGTACGAACTGCCGGATCATACCGTTGAAAGTTTGAACGAAGAGATGTACGAATTCAAGGTGAGAATGAGAACGAAGACTGGATATATGGTCAGAACTTTCTGTAATAATCCTTCAGGTAAGGTTGTACTTGAAGAGTACGAAGACTTTGTGACTGTTAACGGTCATTCGAATTCTAAAGGTAGCAGTGAAAATACCAATTTCGCTATTTTATGCAGTACATCTTTCACGGAGCCATTTAACGATCCAATAGGATATGGAACGTACATAAGTAAACTTGGAAACATTCTGGCAGGCGGTAGAAAGGTCATACTTCAAACTTACGGTGATTTCCTTGAAAATAAGAGAACAAAAAGAATAGGAAGGGTCAGTCCAACGCTTTACGATGAAAGTTACATACTCGGTGATATAAATCTTGTACTTCCAAGAAGAATAGCCATATCCATTTCTGAATTCATGGAAAAACTTGGAGAAGTTATGCCTGGTATAATTTATCCTGATAATTTGATGTATGCCGTTGAAGTTAAATTTTACTCCAATAAAATCAACAATGAAAAATATTCGAATTTGAAATTCATAGGTGATTGTAGTGGACATACGAGATCTATAACTTACGCCACATGTCACGGAAAAATTATAGGTAAAAAATTTTAAGAGATCGTTGTAAAAAAGTTCAAAAAGTGATATCATATTTTTGACCAAGAGGTCAAAAATTAAAATGCGAGGAAAGATATGACGATAAAGTCTAATGGTGTGAGGGAAAATATACTCGAGGCTGCAAGAAAGGCTTTTTCATCTAAATCTTACGCTGACGTATCGATGGAAGACATCGCTGAAATTGCAGATGTTAAGAAGCCACTGATATATTATTACTTTCCGAGCAAGGATGAACTTTTCAAAGCTGCATGGGATGAAGCTTTTCATAAACTTGAGGACAAAGTTTTTGGAACAACTGAAGAAGACGGTAAATATGTGAGGAAAGCTAAGAGCTTTCTCAGAGCTTACATAGATTTTTTAAGAAATGAAAGACAATCTTTAAGATTGATAGAAAGAGAGAAATCTCGTTTCTACTCTGAAAAGGGTTCAAGCTGGGAACATATAAAAAAGGAATACGATGGTTTTACCGAAAGAGTTGCAAATGTTTTATCGTCAGAATCTTATTCTAACTCTTCTGAGTACGCAAGGGCCGTCATGGATATAGTTGGCTCTTCAGCACTTTTACCTGAAGGACAAATGTCTCCTGACACAGTTGAATTCATAATAATAAAAAGTTTGGCTAAAAGCGATACTTAAATTACTTGACTTTTCGACTTTTTTGTGTTAATATAACTAATGCAATTTGAGTGATTCGAAAAAATTAAAATAAGTTTAAGAGTTAACAAAGGTCATTGAAAAACGGGCAGCGAGAGAGTAAGGTTTGGACGGAGAGTTCGATCCTGGCTCAGGACAAACGCTGGCGGCGTGCCTAACACATGCAAGTCGAACGACAGGTACGGAAGCCGTAAGGAAGAAGTACACTGAGTGGCGAACGGGTGAGTAATACATGGGTACATACCTTGAAGTTTGGGATAGCGTTCCGAAAGGGATGATAATACCGGATGAGACCGAAAGGTGAAAGGTGCAACAGCATCGCTTCAAGAGTGGCTCATGGCCCATCAGTTAGTTGGTGAGGTAAAGGCTCACCAAGGCGACGACGGGTAGCTGGTCTGAGAGGATGGTCAGCCACACTGGGACTGAGACACGGCCCAGACTCCTACGGGAGGCAGCAGTGGGGAATTTTTCCCAATGGGCGAAAGCCTGAGGGAGCGACGCCGCGTGGAGGATGGAGTCTTTCGAGACGTAAACTCCTGTTGTAAGGGAGCAAGGGTAGTTGGAGTGGAAAGTCAACTGCTCGGATAGTACCTTACGAGGAAGCCCCGGCTAACTACGTGCCAGCAGCCGCGGTAATACGTAGGGGGCAAGCGTTGTCCGGAGTTACTGGGCGTAAAGGGTGCGTAGGTGGCCAATTAAGTCAAGTGTGAAATTCCACGGCTCAACTGTGGGAGAGCGCTTGAAACTGGATGGCTTGAGGTCAGGTCAGGAAGATGGAATTGTCAGTGTAGGGGTGAAATCCGTAGATATTGGCAAGAACGCCAGTGGTGAAGACGGTCTTCTGGACTGATACTGACACTGAGGCACGAAAGCCAGGGGAGCGAACGGGATTAGATACCCCGGTAGTCCTGGCCGTAAACGATGTTCACTGAGTATGGGAGACGTTAGTCATCCGTGCTGAAGCAAACGCGTTAAGTGAACCGCCTGGGGAGTACGGCCGCAAGGTTGAAACTCAAAGGAATTGACGGGGGCCCGCACAAGCGGTGGAGCGTGTGGTTTAATTCGACGCA
>Ga0078972_1017273_pt1 | contig 10409 bp, 7 predicted proteins | sample YelNatPaOPGAMG01_FD_67568 | JGI IMG/M metagenome (GOLD analysis project Ga0078972, IMG submission 67568) | Hot spring thermophilic microbial communities from Obsidian Pool, Yellowstone National Park, USA - OP-RAMG-01 (SPADES assembly) (version 2) | ecosystem: Environmental > Aquatic > Thermal...
ATACAAGGTGTTTAATGTACGTCATCAGATTAGTAAAGCAAAGATTTATATTTGAGTACCCATTAATAACTAATGGTGTGTTTCATGGTTTCACAGACTGCTTTAACTGTTGTGTTGGTTGTTTTGATTGTTGTTGCTGGTGTTGTTGGTTATTTTGCAGGTACTTCAGCTGTCCCACCACCTAAGACAGTAACTATAACTACTACTGTAGGTGCTCCAACAACAATAACAACTACAGTAACTACTAGAATAACCGAGAAAGTAACAATTACTATAACACCAACACCAACTCCGACACCGACTACTACATTTGTGACGCCCTTTAAGATTAGGATATTTACTGGTGGTACTGGAGGTGTGTACTATCCGTTAGGGTCTGCGATGGCTGAGTTAATGAATAGGTATTCAGGTGGGGTTATAACAGCTACGGCTGTGACTAGTGGTGCTTCAGTATCTAATGCTAGGGCTTTAGGGGCTGGGGATGCTGAGTTCGCATTAATTCAGAATGACATAGCTTACTACGCAACTGCAGGGATCTATATGTTTAACGGGAGTGCTGTAACTAACATAAGAGGTGTTGTCTCACTATATCCTGAGTATATCCACATAATTGTTAGGGCTGATAGCGGTATTAAGGACCTTTACGGACTAACCGGTAAGAGAGTAGCTGTAGGTGCTCCAGGAAGTGGTGCTGCTGTTGAGGCTGAAATACTCTTAAGAGGTGCTGGGATATGGGATAAGCTAACACCTCAATACTTAGACTATAACCAAGCTGCTGAGGCCCTAAAACTAGGTCAGGTGGATGGGATAGTCATATGCACCGGTATAGGTACGTCAGCAATTGTGCAGTTAGGCACTACAACACCTATTAAATTACTTAGTATACCTAGTGATGTAGCTCAGAAGCTAATGCAGCAATATAAATTCTTCGTACCTGGAGTGATTCCAGCAGGGGCATACCCCGGACAGACAGAGGCTGCAGAGACACTAGCAGTTATGGCTATAGTAGTTGCTAGGAGTGATATTCCTGAAGGTGTGGTGTATAAGTTCTTGGAGGTGATGTTCGACCACCTAGACGAGTTAAAGAAAGCTCATGCTAGGGCAGGAGATATATCCTTAGAAAACGCCTTGAAGGGTATGAGTGTACCGTTACATCCCGGAGCTATAAAGTTCTACGAGAGTAAAGGTATAAGTGTGCCGAAGGATTTACGGCCTTGAGATTTTTAGGATATAAATCAATACTAATTTTTATATTTTCTACGATATTACTCATATCATTGACTAATGTAGTAGTTTTTAAAGTGCTTAAGGTTATTGCTGATGATAATGTATTATATTTTAAACTACCTGTGAGGAATATAACGTTGATTTACAAGCATAGCTACCTTCTAACAGAGGTACGTGAAGTCTATGAAGTACGTAACGACCAGGTATGTGTTAAGGAGGTGGTATGGCCTATAGGAGGGGCTGGTGCGCCAGCATCTGTTAAAGACCTCGAATACCTTAACGGAATTGTTGAGGTGAGAGGAGGTAATTACGTAGTAACTAATGCTAAGTACTGTCTCGGGGGTGGCTTTACACTAGATACTGAATTCATGATTAATTGGAAGTTAATTATAGATGGTTATGAGGTTAGAAGTAGTAAGGAGGTGGAGTTGGATATTGTTGAAGTTAGTTGGGTTCAATACCTACTAGCTAGGTTAGGAGTCTATATGAGTTTACTTTATAAGTAAACATGATCTAATCTAAGTAGGTGCTACCTTGAGTGATGATTTAGCGATTGTTGAGAGGGCTAGGAAGGGCTTCCCCTCTAAATTAATTCTTGCTCTAGCCATAATCTTCACAATATATGAATTATTCGTTGTTATGGGTTTTAACTTCATACTTTACAGTATGTTGGAGAAGGTTGGAGTTAGAATATATATCCTTCTCTACGTTCCAGACCTTCAGCAAAGTATGGCATTCCTGCTGGGTATATTATTAATGGCGATCTACATAATTAAACCTATTAGGAAGGGTGTTGTTGTTAAAGTACCTATATATGATTACGTCCTCGGGGTATTAGCATTCATATCATTTTTCTACTTAGTTGTAACTTATCCTGAAATAATTAGGTTAGGATATCTTCAATTAACCCCTGACAGAGTTGTAATGCCTATAATCGCAATAATACTCTTGTTCGAAGCTGCTAGGAGGACCCTAGGTATAGCATTACCGTTAATAGCTTCAGCCATAATACTTCTAGGATTTTACTACGAAGGTTTCAACCTTAGATTACTGCTTAACCATATGTACTACTCTAGAGAAGGCATATTCTCAATTCCACTCTTCGTAATGACCTCATACGTTTTTGCATTCATATTCTTCGGAGCAATACTTGAGAAGATGGATGTTGGGAAGTACATAACTGAGCTAATATTAAGTATTGTTGGTAGGAGGTCTGGAGGTCCGGCTAAGACAGCAGTCCTTGCAAGTGCTTTAGTAGGTACTATCTCAGGGAGTTCAGTAGCTAACGTCTTGACAACAGGAACATTTACAATACCACTTATGAAGAAAGCTGGTTACCCTCCTGAAGTAGCTGGTGCTATAGAACCAGCAGCATCTACCGGAGGTCAGATAATGCCTCCTGTAATGGGTGCTGCAGCATTCGTAATGGCTGAATTCCTTGGGAGGCCTTATAGGGATATAATGATCGCTGCTGCGATCCCAGCTATAGCTTACTTCGCATCAGTATATGTTTTCGTAGATAGAGTAACTAAAAAGTTAGGTATTAAACCACTTCATGGGGAAGGACTCCCAACATTTAAGGAATTAGCTAGTAAGATTTACCTACTGTCACCTATACCCTTAATAACCTACCTCCTCCTCATAGGTTTAGAACCTCAGTACGCTGTTGCAGGATCTCTCAGTGCAGCAATAATTGCTGCATGGTTTGCAAAACCTCACATAGCTTTAAGCTCTAAGATAATATATATGTCTACAGTTGTTGCCTCTGCATTACTAGCTTACTTCGCAGGAATTTCTGTTGCAGCATCATTATACTTCGCAGGAGTTCTCTCACTATTGATTGCTATCGTTGTTGGGTTCTTAATTAAGGGAGGTAGAGAGTTAGTAAGGAATGTTGTAGAATCATTTAATTCCGCTTTAAGGACTTCAGCTTCAGTCTTCCTAGCCGGTTCTATAGCTGGGATGATCCAAGGAGTTCTAACCATGACTGGTTGGGCTACATTAATAGGGTATAGATTAATAGATATCGCCGGAGGTAATATATTCTTATTGATGTTAAGTGTTTCATTCATAAGCCTATTACTCGGTATGGGTCTTCCTACAACCGCGAACTACATCATAACAACGACGATATCGGGTGTTGCCCTAGGGACAGCTATTGCTGGATGGTGTGGTCTGCCGTTTAAATCAGCACTCTTAGTTGCTCACATGTTCGTCTTCTACTTCGGCATACTAGCCGACCTTACACCACCTGTAGCTCTCGCATCATATGCTGGGTCTGCATTAGCTAAGTCAGACTTTTGGAGGACAGCTTTTAACGCAACAACATATGCTCTAGCCGGTTATTTAGTTCCGTACATTTTCGCGACAAATCCATCATTACTTATACTACCAGTGCAGAATTGGGACCTAACCACTATAACCTCACTCATAAACGGGATATTAGTCATAACATTAACGATACTGTTCCTTAGCTCGGGAATTGTAGGGTGGTTAGGAGGTCCTTTAAATATTGTTCAACGAATAATAACTACCTCATCAGGGGTCTTAATCTATGTTACAGCGGTGTTGTTAAGGTCCGAATCATTCTTAGTAGTTACCGTAGGTGTCTTAGCGTATCTAATGATACATTATGTTAATTTAAGGAGGTATAAAACCGTTAAGTAGGTTTTCAAAGGGATAGACTTATTAAGTAGTAGGTATTACAACTTCTTGGTGATTTAGGAGTGAGGGTAGGTATCTACGGTTTCGGAGCTATAGGGAGGCTTCTAGCCCTAACAGCTATTGAGAGAGGTCATGAAGTTATAGGGGCTGTTGATGTGAGGGAGGACCTTATCGGTAAGGATGTAGGTTCTGTCTTAGGGGTGGGTAACCTCGGGGTTACCATCAGTAATAACGTTGACTTACTAGCTGATGCTGATGTAGTCCTCCACGCTACGGGATCCTTACTAGATAGGGTATATGATCAGTTAGTCAGTATAATTAGGTTAGGCCTCCCAATAGTATCTACGTGTGAAACACTTTCATATCCTTACTACAGATACCCTGTCCTAGCGAGGGAGTTAGATAGGTTGGCTAAGGATTATGGCTCAATAATCATCGGTACAGGTGTTAATCCAGGCTATATCTGGGACGCTTTAGTAGTTATGTTTGGTGCTGTAGTCCCTACAATCAAGAAGATAACTGCTATCAGGTCTTTCGACCTAGGCAAGAGGAGGGAGCCTTTAAGGAAGAAAGTAGGTTTAGGTCTTAAACCTGAAGAGTTCAGTAAGGCGTTGTCTGAAGGGAAGTTAACAGCTCATGTAGGTTATGCTGAATCTATATATCTTATATGTACTGCTGCGGGGGTACAACCAACTAAGGTTATCGAAATTCAAGAACCCGTTATAGCTCAGAATAGGGTTGAATCCTCAGGTGTTACGGTTGAGGCTGGAACTGTAGCTGGTGTTAAAGGGTTTGGCATAGGGTACTTAGGTAATGAGGAGTTCATCAGGTTAGAGTTCTCAGCTTACGTAGGTGCACCAGAGTATGACGAAATCACTATAGAGGGTAAGGATCATACGATTAAGTGGAGATGTACCGGTATTCAAGGGGATAAGGCTACAGCATCAGTAATTCTTAGCGTGGCTGAGAAGATATATTGGTTAGCCCCAGGACTGCACTTAATAACTGAGTTAGTACCTTTCAAGATACGAATATCTGAGAGATAGTTGCTTTTTATAATACCTTAACAATAGTTTGAACTGAAACATATTTGAAGGATAGGTAAAACAGTGTTTCAGGGTGGTGAAGTAGTAAGTTCTTCCTTACATGTCTTCGCTAATCGTCTAACACCTTCGACTATCTCCTCTTCATTCGGGTATGAGAAGTTTAACCTCATAGCGTTCTTAACGCTTCTGTCTACGTAGAAGGCCTCACTTGGGACGTACACTACACCGTTCCTTACTGCATTATCAAGCATAAGTGTGGTGTTTAAGGTTCTTGGGCCGGATACCCACACAAACATCCCTCCAGATGGTTTAGTACATTCAAATCCTTCAGGCATGAATTCTTCTAAAGCATCTAACATAGCCTTTAATCTAGGTCTATAGAAGTTCCTTATCTTCTCAACATGTTGTTCTAAGTACCCCCTCCTCACATACTCTGCAGCTACGTACTGACAAAGAGTACTAGTGTGTAAGTCTCGACGCTGCTTAACTATTTCGAATTCTCTGATGATTTCAGGGTCTGCTACAACCCACCCTACTCTAAATCCCGGTGCTAAGACTTTTGAGAAACTACCGCAGTAGATAACCCTCCCCTCAGAATCCCAATACTTAATTGGTGGTGGACTCTCTCCAAAGTAGTTTAATTCACGATACGCATCATCCTCTAATATGAGGAAGTCATATGTACTAGCAAGTTCTAGGAGGTACTTCCTCCTACTCTCACTCATATTAACTCCTGTAGGGTTATGGAAAGTCGGCATAGTATAAACTAGTTTTACTGTTTTCCCTTCAACCTTTAATTTCTTAAGCATATCCTCAAGAACATTAACCATCATACCTTCACTATCAAGAGGAATTTGAAGGAAGTTAGGATCGTACTGAGCAAATGCATCAATAGCGTTAGTATATGTTGGTGCTTCAACAACTACAACATCTCCTGAGTTAAGGAATACAGACCCGGCTAAATCAAGTGCCTGAGCTGAACCAGTCGTTATTAGTACATCAATATTCGATGAAGCTATCCCATACCTCCTCCTAATAAAATCCTTAATACTCTCTATAAGTCCTGAATATCCTTGAGTAGCCCCATACTGAAGAACTACATCACGATACTTTTCAAGAGCCTCAATAACGAGTTCCTTAATAACATCAACTGGGAAAGTATCAGGATGAGGCCTACCGCCTGTAAAGGTTATTATATCACCTTTACCAGGGTACTTCTTTATTAACTCCCTAATAACTGACGGTTTCATCTCCAATACCTTATAAGAAAAATACCTCCTCTTAAGCATAGTAATACCTGCCCCTTAGTCTATATGTGATTAGCATTTATAAGTTGATAACGCATTCATAGGTAACTCCTATTGAAGAAGAACATGTAGAGACACTAACAATATACTAGATGTTATTAAGGTGAAGTATGAGTTATTCGTCATCAATAGGTTTGAACTACTTAGGATTTATTGCAATAGTACAGTAGTATGTCTGAGGTGAGGTAGAGATACTTAAGAAACTTGAGAATTCTATTAAAATACCTTCCTAGGAGTTCGCAAGAGATTTAAGGAGTTAATGAATGGGAAAGATGCTGTTATTGAGAGGTGTAGTGCTAATACTCGCTTTAATCTATATACCGGCGATAAGACGTGAAGACAGTACTAAAGCATTAATTAAAACAATATAGAGAGTCCTATTACATCCCTTAAGTAAACACTATTTATCATAGATTTAAAATATCAATTCGGCTACGAGATTTAAGGTATTACTAATTAAACTTTTTAATTTCTTGATTATGAGTTTATGGGAGTGGCTATGTTCCTGGATAAGTATATTGCTTTGTTAATTAGTAAGGGTGTACGTAGTCCTAAGGAGTTAGCAGCTATTCTTAATGTTTCTGAGAGGGATATGAGGATTAAGTTGAGTGAGATGGAGGAGAAGGGCCTTATAGAGTGTAGTACTAAGGGATTCTGGATATTTAAGAAGACTGTATGTAGGCTTAAGGATAAAGGTTTTGAATTAGCTGAGGAGGCATGGAGGGAATTAACAGAAAGACGTAAGAGGTTGGAGGAAAGATTAGCTAATGTTGATGGAGGGAGACGTGATCAGGTACTACAAGAACTCTTACGGGAGGATCCAGTATTACTCCATGTAATACCTCTAATGTTGTGGTTTAACCTGATACCGGCAATGTTAATCCCAACATTCCTACTAAACGAATTACTACTTAATGAACACCTACTCGAAGATACGGATATTAACGATGAGTACCTAATGTAGAGATACTAACATCTAAACTAAACACTCACTATCCAGATCTTAAGTGTTAGTGTAATAGTTATGATGACTAATTATAGATCTGGAGATAATGTTAGGTCATCATCGAAGCTAAACATCCCACATGATAAGATTACGTTGGAACCCTGTAAATTACTACTTCATTAAATTGTTGTTCTGTTTTACCTAACACTACCTAATCCCTTTCTCATAATACTTCATAATTGTTAATGTTTTAACTATTGTTGCGTAGATATGTAATTTCCATGCCTCAGAATACTCACTATACTCTCTAACAACCTTCCTAGAGAGTTCAAGGAGTTCATCAGCTTCTTCAGGAGTTAACTCATCCTTCTCACTCTTATCTAGATATAATCTCAACTTATCCCACTCCTCCTTAGTTAAAGGATTCGTAGTAGCGAGTCTTAACACCCTCTTAACTTCTCTAACTAGGAGCTCTTTATCGATAGGTTTGACTATACCCTCCCTAGTTAAGAATTCTACAAAGAACTCTTGATAATTTATGAAAGCATTTGCTAACCCCTCAATCTTTGTTGATACCCTATTATCAAGTTCGTCAAACCTCTTCTCAAGAATCTTAAACCTATAATTAATCTCTGTAAATTTATTACTAAGCCAATAAGCAATACTGATAATAAGTGCTAATCCCCCTAAACCACCAATAGCAGCAAGTAGATTTAATAATGTACCGACATCAACCACTCACCACACCTACTTCATAAATTATCTTACCCTAATGAGGTAATAAGGACTAATGCTTTACCAACTATACTTCAATCCTTCCAGATTAGGAGGATAAATCCTAAAATTACGTTAATGGTAAATAACTAACCTTCTTAAATAATTTTCTGAACTCCTTACACTACCTTCCCTACATCCGGAAGCTTATCCATATCCTCGAAGCTATATCTAATTCTGTAATCATCTACTTACCCCTACACCAACTCCCTCATAAATATTATTTAAGTTAAGGTTAAGAGGTACTATAGGTGCTTTAGTTATTCTCTCAGCTATCTAATTGGTACTGATATAACGATTTAGATATAGGAAGCTCTAAGTAAGACTCAATACTAACTCTCAACATTTATCATTACTAATTCCTTAAGAAGTCTCTTAGGGATAGTAACATACTAGACATTATATCCCATCTACATAACTTATATAATCTCTTACCTTAGTAGAGATAATCTTAGCAATCCTAACAAATAACTAAAGAGACTAGTATATTTAAGTTATTACCGTAAGTAAATGTGAGTGTTTCCGCATGATTATTTCTTTAAAGATTTTCATCTTAAATTGTTTTAATTAAATTTAATCTTAAGTAATGTTAATGAGTTCAGTATGACTGATATGTTACTTAATATCATTGCTGTAGCTGCCATTTCAGGTCTTAAGATGATACCGATATTGTAGAGGGTACCCATAGCTATTGGTACTAGTGTTAGGTTATATATGAATGCCCATAAGAGGTTCTCAAGTGATTTCCCCCTAACTCTCTCACTAAAGATTATAAGGTTTTTAACATCCTTAAGTTTCTCACTCATTATCACTACATCCCCAGCTAACTTAGTTATGTCGGTACTACCAACTGCTATACCTAAGAAGGACTTCCCAATAGCACCTGCATCATTAACACCATCACCGATAAACATAACGTTTAATCCATTCTTTTGAAACTTCTCTACTAGTTCTACCTTATCATCGGGTGTGAGTTCAGCATAAACCTCATCAACTTTAACCTCCTTCGCAACAGCCTCTACGGTCATCACATTATCTCCAGAAGCTATAACAGTCCTTACCTTCCTATCTCTAAGAAATTCTATAAGTTCTACACCATCCCTCCTGATACTGTCTTTTAATAGTATGAGGCCTGCTAAGACATTATTCAATCTGATGAAAACTACCGTATATCCTTGCCTCCTATACTCTACCACAGAATCCTCTACATACTCAGGTATGTTAACACCCATCTCCTTAATAAGTCTCTCAGAACCTATGATGACTTCATCATTACCTACCCTAGCTACTATACCTAATCCAGGGATATGAGTATACTCGTTAGGGTCGTTAAGTACGTATCCCCTATCTCTACAGTACTTTAATATAGCTGAAGCTATCGGGTGTTCGCTCCTACTTTCAGCACTACATACAGTACTCATTAATCCTTCCTCAGAACCATTCAACACAACTACCTTATCTACAGCAGGTTTTCCAATAGTTAAAGTACCGGTTTTATCGAGTACAGCAATCCCTACCTTTAAAACTTTCTCGAAAACATCACCTCTCCTAATAACCACACCTAACGAAGCTAGTTTATACGCTGCAATTGCGTAAACCATAGGTATAGCTATACCTAACGGGCATGGACACGTAACTGCAAGTACTGAAGCCATAAATAAGATAGCATTCTCCAACCTACCCTGAATTAACCAGTAGGTAAAAGTCACTATACTAAGTATTATTACTACCCAAGTCATATAACCTACGATCTTATCTGCTAGGAGTTGGGTCTTAGGCTTTATGAAGGCTACCTCCTTAACTACCTCTATAATGTGTGAGAGTACGGTGTCCTTACTTACCCTAGTAACCCTTACCTTAATATAACCTGATGTGAGTAGCGTTCCAGCAAAGACAGGGTCCCTCCCCTCACTACTCTTAAACCTAGGTATTACCTCCCCAGTAAATGTAGATTCATCTACATAACCCCACCCATCAATTACGACACCATCAACTAATATCTTCTCACCAGACTTAAACTCAACTATATCACCTGGAGTAACTTCCTCAACATCTACCTCCTCAACTGAATTACTCCTGACGACCCTAACCCTCCCCCTAATAACCCCTCCTAACCTCTCCACCTCCTCTACAACCCTCCCCCTAAGTCTAGCCTCTATATACTTACCTAACCCAACAAATCCGAGAACACCTGCAGAAGCCTCGAAGAAGGTCTCTGAATTTCTTAGGAGTCCAAACACTATAGCTATACTGAATATGTATGAGGAAATTGATGATAGCGTTATAAGTGATTCCATTGAAGGACTAAGCCTTATGAGAGATTTAAGACCCTTTAAAACGATATCGATGTTGAGTATGATAACTACAGTAGTTATTGAGAGTAAGAGTAAGTCTCTGTATTCCCAGAGAGGTAGTGTGGATTTAGTTAAGTATCCTATGTTATGG
>Ga0078972_1017274_pt1 | contig 10408 bp, 6 predicted proteins | sample YelNatPaOPGAMG01_FD_67568 | JGI IMG/M metagenome (GOLD analysis project Ga0078972, IMG submission 67568) | Hot spring thermophilic microbial communities from Obsidian Pool, Yellowstone National Park, USA - OP-RAMG-01 (SPADES assembly) (version 2) | ecosystem: Environmental > Aquatic > Thermal...
GCAGATGATGTTCGATACCCAGCTGGTCGCAGATACGGCCGACGATGAAATCGACGGTGTCTTGCAGTGTCTGCGGGCGGGTGTAAAAGGCCGGCATGGCCGGTAGCACCACGGCACCAGCCTCGGCACAAGCGGTCAAATTGCGGAGTTGGATCAAGTGCAGCGGCGTCTCACGCGGCACCAGAATGAGGGGGCGGCGTTCCTTCAAGTGGACGTCGGCAGCGCGATGAATGAGGTTCTGCGACAGTCCGTGAGCGATGGCTGCCGCCGTGCCCATGCTGCACGGACAGATGACCATGCCCGCCGTCAGAAACGAGCCGCTGGCGATGCCCGCTTGGAAATCCATGAAATGATGGTAATGTACCTGGCCGGCATTAGGCGCGGCGGTGTCTCCCAGCAAATCGGCGAGAACAAAGCGATCCAGACGAACGCGGCGATTTAGCTCGTGTTCGAGGACTTGGACAGCGGCGGGGCTGAGGACGAGGTGGACGGTGTGACCGGCGCGGAGCAGCACTTCGAGCAAACGCACTCCGTAGGGCGCCCCGCTGGCCCCGGTCAGGGCCAGCACAAGATCGTTTGCAGCCATTGGCCTCCCCTTGACAGCTTCGCTGAAGTCATGTTAAGACTTCGCAGTTTGATTGCCGGGACCGAAGGGCGGATACTTCGGGCCGGCCCCACGGATGGGGAAGATCATGATTCATCAGCGCAGTCAGCTGCTTAGCTCCTGCTTTCTGTTCACCGATCTGGTATTGACCACGGCTGCCTGGTTCTTGGCTTACTATCTCTACTTTGAGTCCGGCTGGTTCCATCTGGAAAAGGGCGTCCCAGGGATTTTTCTGTGTTTGCAGCGCGTGCCGCTGTTATGGCTGCTCAGCGTCGTCGCCTATCGCTTGGCGTCTATGTACGACGTGGGCCGCCTGCGCCGTTTCCGCGAAGAGATGGTTGCCGTCTTCAAAGGTAGCCTGCTTTTGGCCTTGCTGGTCATGGCACGGATTTTCTTTCTGCACGACGCTTACGAATCCCGTGCCGGCATATTGCTTTTCTGGCTTTTGAGCGTGGCCTTGGTACTGATCGGCCGCCGGGCCGCCTGGGGCATTATTCACACCTTGCGCAGCCGCGGCTACAATCAAACCTTCTCGATCATCGTAGGGACCGGCCGGGCCGCCCGCAAGACGGCCCGCGCCTTGCAGCGCGTCAGCTGGCTGGGCATCAAGAACATCGGCTTCGTCGATGAAAAAACCAATCGCCTCTCCGGCGACCTCGACGTGATGGGCGGTTTCGCCGATTTGCCGCACTTAATCGAGAAATACGGCGTTCGCCATGTCTTCGTCGCCCTGCCGTTGAACCGCACCGACGATGCCCGCCGTGTCTTCGAGGTGCTGTCACGCTCCCTGGTCGAGGTGCGCATGGTCTGCGACGCCCCTAACCTCGCCGGCCTGTCGCTGACGACTACCAATCTTGACGGCCTGCCGCTGATCGGTCTACGGGAAAGTCCCCATTTCGGATTGAATATTGTGGTCAAACGTGCAATGGACGTGGTGCTGTCGGCACTCGCCCTGGTGTTGCTGTCGCCGTTGATGCTCGTGATCGCTGTGTTGGTGAAACTAACCAGTCCCGGCCCGATCTTTTATCGTCAGGAGCGCTGCGGTTTGAATGGCCGGACCTTCCACATGCTGAAGTTCCGCAGCCTGCGCGTCGATGCCGAGCAAAAGACCGGCGCCGTCTGGGCAGTCAAGAACGATCCGCGGCGGACGCCTCTGGGGGCCTTCCTCCGCAAAACCAGTCTCGATGAATTGCCCCAGTTGTGGAACGTCTTGAAGGGCGACATGAGCTTGGTAGGACCGCGGCCGGAGCGGCCGGTATTCATCCAGCAGTTCAGCAAGACCATCCCCAATTACATGGCGCGGCACTGCGTCAAGGCCGGCATCACCGGCTGGGCGCAGGTCCACGGCTGGCGCGGCAACACCTCGCTGCGTAAACGTCTGCAATACGACCTCTATTACATCACTCACTGGACGCCGTGGCTGGATCTGCGCATCTTGTGGATGACCCTGTTTCACGGCTTCATCCACCGCAATGCCTACTGAGCAACAAGGGGGGGCCGCCCCGGCGCCGAGGCTTTCACGGCACGATACGTTGGCCAACGGCGGTATTGAGACGGAGAGCGCTGTAGCTTGTCGGTCTACATTACTCACGCAGTTGAGGCATGAATTACTCACGCAGTTGAGGCATGAGGGTTGACGCGGCCGGGTCGATTAATGCGTGCCCTTCCACAATCGTTGCCGCAGCGTGGGGAACAGTTTCAGGGCGTTGTCCCGCAAAATTTGCCGTCCGATGCGCAGCGCATCCTCCTCGGTCAGGTTCCCGCTCTCTACTTTCTCCGCCAACACTTCGGCAATGCAGAGACGCACGATCTCTAGCGCTCCGTAGGTTCCTTCGGCGTGAACATTGTCCGTCCCTACCGTGATCCGGTCGGACGGTACTACCTCCAGCCATTGGTGGAACGCCTGCTTCGCCATACTCCGACTGAGGGTCGGCAGCCAGTTGGCGTCGATCCAGGTGTTGCGGTGCTGCATTACGATCGCCCCCGTCTCATGGGTCCAAGGATAACCGCCGTGGAACAAAATGAACTTGGTGCGCGGATTGCCTTCGATCAGGTCCACAAGCAGGAGGGGATTGGAGCCTTGAATGCGCGCCAGGCCGGTGTGAAATTGGAAGGGCATGTCGTATTTGGCACTCAGGCGGGCCAATTCCCAGACGAGGAAGTCCTCGAACTCTTTGATCTCTTTCAGTGTCAGCTCCGATCGGGGTTTGCTGAAGGAGCGGGCGGCGCGTTCTTTCGAGACGTTCTCGAAACGGAGCGAGCGCCGGTAGGCCAGGCCACACTTAAGACAAACCGTTCCTTTCTCCTTGGCTTCGCGGAAGACGCGGTTGATCAACGTTAGGTAATCATCCAGCGATTCGACCTTCAACCCGTGCTGCTTGGCAAAGCGGTAGGGGTCTTGTTCGGGTTTGGGGAAATCGCCGGGGTAGAAAAGGCGCACCAACGGATCGATCCGCAGCACGGGCACAGCGAAGGCATAGTGCCGCTCGAAATCAAAGGGCGACCAGAAAGGATCGATCAACATAAGCTCGATGTTGGCGCGCTGGGCGATGACTTCATGGATCCAGCGCTTGCCCTTGTCTGCATCCAGGTAGTTGTAGAAGACGCGGTCATTCAATTCACGGGCTTGCTCGTCGCTAAGGCGGTCGAAGTGGAGTCCGTAGAGGTCACGGAAAGCGGGCAGCAGGGAGCGGTACACGCCAGTAGCGCGGGCGTTGGGAAAGTCGTGTTTGGCCTTGGCCCACCAGTCGTCGAAGGAGCTGCCCGGTTGCCACGGCGTCAACGGATTCTCCCAGGGGAAATAGCTGTTGCGCCAGAGAGCGGCCAGGTTAATGCCGCGCCCCTGCTTGGTTTCCACGTAGCCGGGGAACTGCTCCAGCGGATAGAGGTGAGCATGCGTGTCGATGGCCGGCACGGTTCGCAGCTGCGCCTTGAGACGCCGGCAGAGGGCGCTGTCGCGGCCTTGCCCCACCGCCGTAGCGGCCGGAGCACGATCGTCGTCGAAGAACGCTTGTTGCTCGGCCAGACGCTTGGTCAATTCGACGATTTTCGTCTGGTATTCGGGCTTGTCCACGAGGTCGTTCATCTCCCAGGGGTCATTGGCCAGGTCGAACAGTTGGAAGCGGTCCATCTTCGGATACCAGAGCAATTTCCAGCGCTGGTCGCGCACCATGCGTTGGCAGTCCTTGTAGGCGGCAAACAGCCAGTCGCGCACTCGCGGTGTCTCGCCCTTGAGGATGGGAACCAGATTGGCCCCTTCCAGTCCCTTTGGAATGGGCACGCCGGCAAGGGCGCAGCAGGTGGGGAACAGATCGAAGAGATAGACCAGCGCCTCGGAGCGGCCATGAGGAATGCCGGGACCGGCCAGGAGGAGCGGCGACTTGAACTCCTCGTAAAGGTTTTGCTTGCCCATCAATCCGTGGCGGCCGCCGACGGCCAAGCCCTGGTCGCTGGTGAAAACGACGATGGTATCCTCAGCATGGCCGGTCTCGCGGAGCACGTCCAGGATGCGGCCCAGGTGGTGGTCCAGGCAGGTGATGCAGGCATAATAATCGGCCAGGTGACGTTTCATGACGTCGGGCGTGCGCGGGAAGGGGGCCAGAAGCTCGTCGCGCAAGCGCAGGTCGCCGTTGTCAAACGGATGCTCCGGCAGGAAGTTCCGCGGCAGCGGGATCCTTGCCGGATCGTAACGTCTGTGGAATTCGTCCGGAGCGATGCGCGGATCGTGCGGATACTGCGGCGCCAGATAAATGAAGAAAGGCCGATCGCCCTTGTGTTGCCGCAAAAAATCGATGGCCGCATCCGCGATGCGCTGCGCCTGGACCGCTTGCTCCTCCGGCCCGGCTTTGCCGGAGTGGCAGTAGATCACCTTCTGGAAGGCCTCATTGCCGACCGTAAAGGAATTGCCCTTCTTGCCGACGTGCAAGGTGGCGTAACCCGCCGCCCCGAAAACGCCGCCCAGGGTCGGCCCGTTGTAGCTCTTGGTCCAGGGGATCGGGATATGGAACAGCGACCGCCCCGTCATCAGCATGGTGCGGCTCGGCGCGCACACGGCCGAGATCATTCCTCCTTGACAGTAAGCATTGGTGAACACGAAACCGCGGGCGGCCAGTCGATCCAAGGTCGGCGTCTGAATGTCGGCATTGCCCAGAGCGCCGATGGTGTCGAAACGCTGATCGTCGGCCAGGATGAACAGCACATTGGGCCGCCGGGCCGATGTCGTCTCGGCGGCCCGGGCACTTCTCGGAAAGCTTGCGGCCAAGGCAACGAGGCCCACGGCCCCTAACAGTGCAATGGAATGTAAGTGTAGCCGTGAAGAAGCGGCACGGTAGTTCTGGAGGGGCATCTCGCGGCTCCGTTTTTCTCGATTGGCAGGGCCCACACATTATACTGAACGCAGCAGAGATTGACACCGACCTGGGCAAACGGAGTTGCGTCAGCGCTGCGCGAGGATTCCTCGCAGCGCTGACGCAACTCTACTCGTCCAGGTCTGGGGCGATCTCTACCGCGTCGTCTAGTATAATTATCCCTTACTCTCGACGGGAAGCTGTTTTTCAAGGGCACGGTGCGTCATTCGGGTTAAGCAAAGGGAGGGCCGCCTCGGCGTCAAGGCTTTCAGGGCACGATACGCTGGCCGACGGCGGTATTGAGACGCAGCGCGCTGCGGCGGAGGCGCACGGAGGCCTCTAGATAGCGGCGTACCACGTCGTTGTACTCCTTCTGGGCCTCGAACAAGCCCAGCAGGCTTTCGGTCCCGGCCTTGAACTGGCGCAGCTTGTCTTCGTGAATGTGCCGCGCCCGCGGCAGGATGTTGTCCTGATAATACTGTACTGTCTTGCGATGGGTGCTGTATTCCTGATAGGCTCGCCGCACTTCGCCGATGACTTGTTGCTCGCGCCCTTGCAGTTCGGTGAGGACTTGCGACACGGTGATTTGTGCGCGGGCAATGTTGCCCTGGTTGCGATTGAAGACCGGCAGCGTCACCAGGGCGCTAAGGCCCCAGGAGTTCGTGTTCTGAGCATGGAGGGGCGAGTTGTCTACCAATTGCCAAGGCGTGTATAGAATGAACACGTCTTGCCACCGGTCGGCCTTGGCCATTTGCACTTCCGCTTGGGCGCGTTGGACGCCGAGTCGGTAGGCGTGCAAGTCCGGTCGCGTTTGCAGGGCCAGGTTGACCAAGCGCTCTTCATCGGGCAGTTCCAGGTCGAGACCGCCGATGGCGCCGCGTAGGTCCAGGCGATCGACCTCGGCGGGCGGAAGATTGAGCAGGACGGCCAAGGTCTGTTTGGCCTGGCGCAGAGCGGATTGGGCCTCTTGGACAGCCAAAAAGGCGGAATCGCGCTGCACCAAAACGCGGTCCAGGTCCGCTTGGGTTTTGATCCCGCCGCGCTCGAATTGCTTGCGCGTTTCCTGGGCGATCGCCTCCATCCCTTCCAGACCGACTTGCAGTTGCCGCACCGCCTCGCGCGCGGCCAACACGTCGAGAAAAGCAGTGTACAGATTGTCGATTTGCACGCGCACCGCATCCTGATAGAGGGCCTCGACGACATTGCGGGCGCTCTGAGCGACACGGATGCGGACCAGGCGTTTTTTGTTGACGTCCCAGGGCTGGATAAGGGTCACTCCGTAGCTGACCTCGCCGGGCCGCTGCGGCGAATAAGCCTGGTAGGGCACGTTGCTGACATCGCCGAACAAGAACGGATTGTTGCGCAGGCCGGCCGAGACGATGTCGGCTTGGGCCTTGGGCAATTCCTTAGCACGCATGCGCAGATCGGGATTGTCGCGTAGGAGCCGTTCGATGGCCTGGTCGAGGGTCATGCCGTCGGGCGGTCCTTCGTCGGCGAGGGCGGGGACTTCTAATACACCGTAGAGCGGCGTCGGCATCGGTGCCGGGGCCAGGGGCGGCGGCGGCGTGATGTTGGCCTGCCCGGGCGTCATGGCGCTGGTGGGTTCGCTGGGCGCCGGCTGCGGAGCGCCGGGAAGGACTGGAAATACGCTCTCCATCGAGCCGGGGCCAGGGCCGAGATGCTGATGCGTCCGCGCCGCCTCTTTGCCCCGCAAGCGATAAGTGAGGAGGATAAGATCATCGGCCAAACTAGCAACGAGTTGGGCGTGTACCGGACGGCCGGCTACGCTTAGCAGCGTTGCCAACACCAACCCGCTGAGCATCGAAACGCGAAGCATCAGACCGCCCCTTCGATTTCGCTTTCCAAGCGGAACATCGATCACGGCGAAGAAGCATCGTTGGTAAAAGATGTATCGGCGGCGCGGGATAGGCGGCTTGAAGCAAATGTGCAAAAGATGCGAAAGTTGCGTCTCAAGGGGCGTTTCTGGGATCATCTGGGGGAAGTGGCCGGGCGCCATGCAATCCGTCAATCAGCGCGCGGTTTCTTGGGACGGATGTATCATAAAGAAAACGTGTCGAGCAAGGGATAGCGACTGAGCAAGCGGATCATCATGTTTGTCGATCGTGTAACGCTATTTGTGAAGGGCGGCGACGGCGGCGCCGGTTGCTGTAGTTTCCGGCGTGAGAAGTACGTGCCCAAGGGCGGGCCGGACGGCGGCGACGGCGGCGACGGGGGCAACGTTATCGTCCGCGCTGTGGCCGGCGCCGATAGCTTGGCCGAGATTGTCCATCGCAAGCACTGGCGGGCGCGGGCTGGAGGGCGCGGCGGACCGGATAATTGCCACGGTCGCCGTGCTCCTGACCTAATCATCGCTGTGCCGCCGGGCACGCTGGTTTACGATCGCGACCGCGGCAATCTGCTGCGCGATCTCAAGGAAGCAGGCGAGCAAGTGACGGTGGCCCACGGCGGACGCGGCGGGCGCGGCAACAAGGCCTTTGCCACGGCCACCAATCGGGCGCCGCGGCAGACGCAGCCCGGCACACCGGGAGAAGAACGCTGGATCGTGTTGGAGCTGAAAGTCATCGCCGACGCCGGGCTGATTGGCCTGCCCAACGCCGGCAAGTCCACGCTGCTGAGCCGCTTGTCCCAGGCGCATCCCGAGATCGCCGATTATCCGTTCACAACCAAATACCCCAATCTGGGCCTGGTGACGATCGGCGGCGAACGAGCGTTTGTCTTGGCCGACCTGCCGGGATTGATCGCGGGCGCGCATCAGGGCGTCGGCTTGGGGCACGAGTTTCTACGCCACGTCGAGCGCACGCGGGTCCTGATACATTTGGTGGAACCTTTGCCGCCCGACGGCAGCGATCCCGTACAGAATTACCGCACCATTCGCCGCGAACTGGAACTGCACGGCCACGCTTTGGCGGACAAGCCGGAGATTGTGGCAGTGAGCAAGGCCGAGCTGACCGGCAGTGCGGAAGTACGGCGACGTTTGGAAGAGGAGTTGGGGCGTCCGGTGCTAGCGCTGTCGGCCGTGACGGGACAGGGCTTGGCAGATCTGGTGCGCGCGGTGGTTGAGCAGTTGCAGGCGGCGCAGGTGGAGGCGGCGTCATGAGAGCAAATATCGTCGTCGATGTGGGCAACAGCCGCATCAAATGGGGGCTGTGCGGTCCCGATGCTGTGCGCGAAACTTGTTCGCTGCCGCCCGATGAGCCGACCGCCTGGAGGCGGCAACTGGAATTGTGGTCGGCTGCTCGTGGCCCTTGGATTGTTGCCGGAGTGCATCCGACACGGCGCGATCAATTCATCGAGTGGCTGCGCCGCGAGGGGCAAAACGTGCGGCTGCTCGAGGACCCGGGTGATTTGCCGTTGCGTGTCTTGGTAGCGCGGCCGGACCATGTCGGGGTGGATCGCCTTCTCGATGCAGTCGCAGCCAACAGCCGGCGGACGTCCGGAATACCGGCTGTGGTGATCGACGCCGGTTCAGCGGTCACGGTGGACCTTATCGATGGCAGCGGGGCATTCGCGGGGGGGGCCATCTTGCCTGGAATGCGCTTGATGGCGAAAGCGCTGCACGATTATACCGCTTTGCTGCCGCTCATCCCTGTGCCGGACAGGGGCCCTACCGTGCCGGGGACCGATACGCCTGCGGCGATGGAATTGGGCGTCTTCTGGTCCGTAGCTGGCGGCATTGTCGCCCTGCTGCGCGAGTATCGGGCCTTTTGCCGATCGCAAATAGAGATATTCCTCACTGGCGGCGATGGCGGACGGTTGCACGCAATCATCCCGGAAGCGCAATTGTGGCCGGAAATGACACTCGAAGGCATTCGTCTGAGTGCGGAGGCGCTATCGTGAACGCATCGGAAATGCCGACTTGGATCGCCTGTTTGACGCCGCCGGGACAATCGGCCCTGGCCACCTTGGGGCTGTATGGCCCGCGCGCTTGGCAGACGCTGCGCAAACTGTTTCGCCGCCGCTCCGGCGGGGAACTGTCCGAGCAGCCAGTCAGTGGGCGTTTCTGGCTGGGACGGATCGGCGGCGACGTGACCGATGAGGTCGTGGTGGCGGTCAAACAAACCGAGCCAGCGCCGTGGCTGGAGGTGCATAGCCACGGGGGCCGCGAAGTAGTGCGCTTCCTGATCGAACTGTTCCGTGAGCAAGGTTTGCAACTGTGCAGCTGGGAAGATTTTCTACGCAGAACGAACGCGGACCCCCTAAGTGCCGAAGCAGCGATCGCCCTTGCTCAAGCGACGACGCCGCGAACCGCGGGCATTCTTCTAGATCAGCAGCAAGGAGCACTCCGCCGAGCGCTCGAAGCGATCCAACAATCCCTGGAGCGCGGCGAGACTGCGGCGGCTGAGGAAGGATTGAAGCAATTGACGCATTATGCGTCGGTAGGCCGGCATTTAACGCAGCCGTATCGTGTGGTGGTCGCCGGTGCGCCCAATGTCGGCAAGAGCAGCTTGGTCAACGCCTTGGCCGGCTATCAACGCTGCATCGTGGCGGCGACGCCGGGCACCACCCGTGATGTTGTTACCACACGGCTGGCGCTGGACGGTTGGTTGGTCGAGTTGGCCGATACCGCGGGACAACGAAGCGAAGCGGAGGCGTTGGAAGAACAGGGTATTCGCCGAGCATGGGCGACAGCCGCCGCTGCCGACCTCTGTTTGTGGTTGCTCGATGCCTCCACGCCGCCGCTATGGCCCAGCCAACCGCTCGCGGCTGTCCAGTACGTCGTCAACAAGAGCGATCTGCCGCCGGCTTGGGATGTGGCCTCTGTTCCCGAGGCGATCCGCGTCTCGGCCTTGACCGGCGCCGGACTGGCGGAGCTGTGTGCAGCTGTAATCGCCTGCCTGGTTCCCGATCCACCTCCACCGGGCGCCGCCGTGCCGTTTACGTCGCGCTTGTGCGAGGGGATCGTGGAGGCGCAGCGAGCCTTCACGGCTGGAGACATCGTGGAGACGCAGCGGATTGTCGCCTCGCTGCGCTTGGCTCCTGCCCCTTCCTAATACTGGGGCATGGCTAGACACTTTTTCTTGCTTCCTCCTCCTGCCCCATAAGGGACAAGGGAGAGGCTTTTTCGCCTTCTCTCCCTTGTGGTGGAGGGTTGGAAGGGTAGAGAGTTATGTCAAATTCAACGGAGGGCAGTGGAAACACTCCGTTTCTCGACTCCGCTCGCCGAGACTTGCCGGCGCTGGTATAAAACCTAAGTGCTAGCGGCTTTTTCTTTCGAACTGCCGCACCAAACTCCCCCCTTGTGGTAAGGGAGAGGGAAAAGCCTGCTTGTCCTAAGGACTGGCGGACTTTTCCCTCCCCCCTTGTGGGGGAGGGTTAGGGTGGGGGGGGAGAACTCCTTGTCTGCATTGTACTTCCCCCCCCCCCCCCCCCCCCCCCCCCCCCCCCCCCCCCCCCCCCCCCCCCCCCCCACCCCCCCCCCCCCCGCGGCGCGCGGCCC
>Ga0078972_1017275_pt1 | contig 10407 bp, 12 predicted proteins | sample YelNatPaOPGAMG01_FD_67568 | JGI IMG/M metagenome (GOLD analysis project Ga0078972, IMG submission 67568) | Hot spring thermophilic microbial communities from Obsidian Pool, Yellowstone National Park, USA - OP-RAMG-01 (SPADES assembly) (version 2) | ecosystem: Environmental > Aquatic > Thermal...
GGAAAATTATAGCTGGAATGGGCAGTATAAAATAGATAACCCACGTTAAAATCCTAGCTTTTGGGTATAGCACAAGATAGGCTCCCAGAACCCCGGAAATAGCTCCAGAAGCGCCAACAACACCGACCGTGAAACCACTTGGATAGGTTAAACCAAAATATAGGCTTAGTATATGGGTAAAGGCCGCTGCTAAGCCGCAAATTAAGTAAAATGTGAGGTAGCCTGCATGCCCCAGAACGTCTTCAACATTGTCCCCAAAAATGTATAGGAAGAGCATGTTTCCAAATAGATGTAGCCAATTGGCATGCATAAACATGGAAGTCACCAAAGTGTAAAGCTTCTGCCCATTAACAACTTTGCTAGGGTACATTGTAAAATCAGACTCAATTCTTTGTGCGACTGTAGGTGGAAAGTAAATTTCAGTGGCAGAAAGCCAGTAAACCAAGAATATGACGATGTTAACTATTAGCAGCATTCGGTTTACATGAGGAGTTCTCAAAGGACGGTTTAAATCTTTTAAAGGAAGCAAAGGTTGTCCTCGCTGAACCGATTATGGTTTAGGCCATGCTTTAAATTTTGCCGCTTAAAGGCTTTGCTATGCTGGCAACATGCCTAACAGGTTAGGCACTCAATCATTTTATTGCATGTTAAACATTCGTCTGGTATGGGCGTGTTCTTCGGACGCTTTTTCAGATAACCCAGAAAATGCTCACACCCTGCCTCTCTTGATTCGCTTTCTTTAGCTTTATGCACCTCTATAGTGGAAGCTTTTTCCTCTCCCCTGCTTCTGTCGTCTTTTTGGGGTTTTAAATCCCCAACCTTAGTTAAACATCGCGGACAAGCATAATAAGTCCTAGAGGAACCGCCTGAAACTATTGTTGCCAAGATAGGGCGCTCAAAATTTTCACCACATTCATCGCATGTTAAGCCATCATTTTTTGAAAACCAATATCCTCCGCCGCATCGTGATAATGCTATGTTTTCAGACATGCCAAGACCCCTCAATAGGTATGCTGAATATTGATATTTAATAAACCTTTTTGCACAAACGTACAACACAAAAACACATGGTGGGCCGGACCGGATTTGAACCGGTGACCTTCCGCACGTCAAGCGGATGTCCTAACCGAGCTAGACTACCGGCCCACTGAGATATTCGGTTATTTTGTTCGTTAGAGCCTGAATTAAGGTTTTTATCTTTATTGTTGCTTTGTGTATAGCTTTCAATGTTTTTGTGTATAGTGTCTTCAAGTTTCCCATAGTAATGCCATATCCTCTTTGTTTTCCCTTCAACTGTTTGAACATGCTGAACATAATAATAAAAATATCTCTTACCATCACTAATTGTTAGTCGCTTGGTTAATGTGCCTTCCATTCCACATTTAGGGCATTTTACTCTCATTCTTCTCTCCATCCTTTGTGTATATGTTCTTTAATTTTAACCTATTTAACTTTTGTGTATATATTTGAATCTAAGATGCCTTGAGATTAAAGTTAGACTATTTATTAATCACATCATAGTTATCGTTTGCCTATGATAAATAATCAAAATTGTACACGCTTTTATCACTTCAGGATGGTTATTTACAGTTAGGTAATCATCTTTTGACCAGTTTGCCCTATTCTAAAAGCTCAGGGATGCCTTTTCATCTCTTGCCTTCTCTTGGACTGCACGGATAAAAATGTTTTATTAATAATTTGAAATAAAAATGGTGAACTGTTCCATTCGAATATTTTATGCACTTCTTTTGCTTTGAATCCTAAGTTTGTCATAAAATGGTATTGTGACGTATTGTTCAAGTTTTTGTGTTTTATTTGTTTACGTCTGCTTACGTCATAACCATCCTAAAGTGACTTTCAAAAAGGTTAACGTTCAACATACTTATGGGTAATCTTATAGTGCCTTCCAAGAAAGATAATCCCGAATGCTTGGTTTTAAAAGTTCAATGAAGAGCAGGATAATCTTTAGTTTTAGGGTTAAAATTCAAAATAAGGAAAAGAAAAAAGGCGAAAGACTGTCTTCATCATGGCAAACGTAAACTGCTCAGCAACTTAAAGTTCCTTTCCTAAGCTTGTTCTACAAAAAGCTATTATGATGCCTTTATAGTTGGTTGTTCACCAAAAAAGCAAATGTTTATATACCAGAATTTAAATGGGTTAGTTGAACCGAAAAAGGTTGGAAAACTCTTTTCAAGACTGAAAACAGTTTGCAATTAACAATTACGGATGAGAGTAGCAATAAAATGCTAATACAGTAGATATTTGTAGTTATTTCTGCAATTAGAGAATATTTTTTCTAATTAATTTTATTCTCTAGTGTAACAATCTAACATTTTCTATTTATTAGATGTTTGACCAATTTGAAGATTGTAGCATTTTCATCAACATTTTTTAAAATGCTAAAGGTGATACGAATGAGTTCTGATAGAAGATATCCTGTTAAAAGAACTGAGTATTGTAAGATTGTTGGAGAAACGAGAGTAAATAACATTTCTAAGATACTGAAAAATTTGGGTTTTAATGTGGATGTGAGAAAGATAGAGAACGATGATGTTGATATTCTAGTCTACAAGAATGATGAGCTTGTGTTAGTTATAGAAATACTGAACTGGAGAGAGAACGTCTACATGGATTACAATAGAGTAAAGTCTATACTACAGAATTTCAGTAATCCCGAATACTCAAATGCTAGAAAACTACTAATTTTCTCTTTCAGAAAAAACATCGAGAATCAGCTAAGTTACTTTCAAGCCCAAAATATCGATTTGTTGGAGGTTGGATTCCAGACACAACCGAGACAATTCTACAAATTCTTCAAAAGTAAAGGAAACGCTGATGGTATGAGGCCAAACAATATTAGGACAAGGGAATTGGAAAGGAAAAAGCTTGTAGGCTATTTACAACAGAAAGGCTTAATTTAAGTTTCAATCACATACTAGGCTCTTTTACAGTCTCTATTTTCTATTTTATACTCTATTTGGGTATATTACATAACAGCTTGTTTTTCATTAAAGAGGTTGTTTGTATGGTTCATAAGAGAATTAGAAAGAAAGATTTAGTGGATGTCGAATTAAATGGAAAACAGAGCACTCTTAGCAACTTTGGATTTATTACCAAAACTGTTACTAAGGCTACTAAAAAGCTAAAAAAGTCAGGCAAACAGGATGAGTGTAATAATAGAGTTGTTATTATTTGTAGACATTATGGTAATTTCTACTGTTGTTTGAATGCATTATATGAATACGTGTCAGATTGTTTCCTAAAAGAATACTGTCTATACTACCCAAATTGTGATGATAATTGTGAATATTTTCCTAATTGCCAAAGCGAAATGATAGCGAGTGATGAAGCATATGACTTGCTTAACGCTTTGCTATGGAAGAAAAATAATAATTTGTTTGGAAAATGTGAATGCAAAGTTATAAAAACAATAGATGGAGAAATAACAGAAAGAGAATATCTCAATGAGTTGTCTAAGTATGAACCATGTAGATTCAAATGTGCTTATCTTCAGAAGATAGGAAATTGTCAATATGAAAAAGAAAGGAAAATCAGAGAGAGTATAAAGCAAAAGAAACTAGACAGATACTTTAGAAAATAACCAATATTCTCAATTTACACTTCATGTTTACATCTCATCTTCCCATTTTCTAGTTGTCTATTTTTTATTCAAAATTCTACGGATTGTGTGCTTCACAGTTTCTTGTCACAAAAATTTGTAGGAGGTGACATAATATATGGAATATGGCAAAATTGTAGAACTTGTTAATAAGATTTTGTCTCAGTACACTATGCCTTTGACACTTAGACAAGTCTTCTATAGACTAGTAGCAGACTACAATTATCCAAACACAAAGCCAGCATACACTCAGTTGTCAAAGCAGTTGGTTGAAGCTAGAGAAAGAGGAGATATTGATGAAACTAGGATTGAGGATAGGTCCAGAGAATTTCTTGGTGGAGACCAAGGATTTGATGGACTAGAAGAATTCTTGGATTATCAAATTAATGAGTTTCTATCATGTCCAAAGTACTACTGTAGAAAAATGTGGACAGAACAACCAAAATTTGTAGTTGTCTGGGTTGAAAAAGACGCCTTGAGCAAAATAATTTCAAGCGTAGCTGAAAGATACAATGTCATAACTGCTCCAAGCAGAGGATATGCTTCTTACACTTATATCAAACAAGCGATTGAGATGTTCCCAATTGATAAAGAGATAATAATACTACATTTTGCAGACCATGACCCTAGCGGATTGGACATGACGAGGGATTTACAAAAGAGATTTAATGATTACTATTCAGGAGATGTTAAAGTTGAAAGAGTAGCTCTAACATACAGTCAAGTGCAAAAGTATCACCTATCTCCTAATCCCACTAAAAAAGCAGACCCTAGAGCCACAGAATATATTTCTCAATTCGGCAACCAATGTTGGGAATTAGATGCCTTAGACCCAAATGAACTTCAAAAATTAGTATCAGAGTCCATAGAGCAACATATTGATGTAGAGAAATGGAACAAAACTATAGAAGAAGAAAAACAGGAAAGAGAGGGATTAGAAAAGATATTTTCAGAAATTAGAAAGAAATTTGAAGAAATGGGCTATCTTAGAAATTAAACGCTATGCAAAATATGTTTTATAAATAAAAATCATCCATACTCTCGTCAAGCATATAAAAGTTCAAAGTGTAGCTTTAAAAGAACAACTAACCTATCAATCTTAAAATGGGAGATTATCTATTTGACTTCAGAGTGCTTAAAAACATTCATTAAGTCCATGAACACTTAAATCATATTTTAAGATGTTCAACTTTATCGTATTCACTCTTTCTAAATCGATATTCCACTGACCAGTCTCCTTCTAATAGTATGATTTTTCTGCCTTGATGTCTTATTCCAAAAACGACTCTAGGTGTTTCTCCAAAATGAACAGTCCATACTTCGGTATTTTGGGGAATAATCCGTCTAAGCATATAATGAGGATTCTCATAGTCTCTAGCATGGCTTAAGAGGCTATCCCAACCCTCGAAATCGATTAGAAAAGCCACTCTTCCTCCAAAGACATTCCTGATATCATTTATTTTTCCTTTAAAATTTAAATTTGGCTCACATTCTAACCAGATACGTCTTCTTCTCCCCTTCTTCACCTGCTCTGCATATAGGTCTGCTCTACATTTTGTCTTACCCTTTGTGAAGACCTTCTCAATTTCTATCTCACTGCCTCTAAATCCTTGCCTTAACAACTCTACAACTCCTGCAACTTTGAGAATCCAGTGTTCCAGACTTTCACCTTTAATCCAATCAACAACTATCTTTTCTCTACCTTTGCTGAGTATTGCAGGGCCTACAGAAACATTAATCCCTACTACTGATGCTCTCAATATAACCACAATTTCAATTTATTAATGGAAAATGATCTTAAAACTTTAATGAGCAAAAGAATATTTTGAAGCATAAGCGTAAAAAATATGATTCGATTCAAATTTCTAATTGACTGTGGTATCAATTATGCCCATGGATTATCTTGTATTTGAGCCATGTGATGAAAAACTAGCTGAAATTATCGTAGCAATATTGAGAAAAAGAGGTTACGATGCTGGTTACCAAACCAGTTATCCACAACATGCCATTTACATAAAAGCTGAGAGACAAGAAGAGGCAGACAAAATTGGCAAAATAATCAAAGATTTCATGGAAAAGTTCCCTAAGAAACAAATAGGTGCATTAGTCACGTATGAATATGATGAATCCATAACGAAACTTGGTAAACTTATCCCAGAAACTCCAATGAGAAAGCGTGAAAACATGATTCAAAAAATAAAAGAGAAAGTAGAAAAAGAGGAGTGGTAATGGATTTAGTCTCAGCTTTAAAATTGCATAGAGATAATCTTCTGAAATTAATAGCTGATGATGCTCCCTCTAACAAGTTTCTTGAGGAGTTGATGAGGCTAAGGGAAACAGCCCTAAAGTTTAATCTGAAATTTTCTTATAGACTAGATGAAGCATTGTCTAGGGCTCTCTTGGATTATCAACATCCATCTCGATATATACGTAACTTGATGATAACATACGTCTATGGACTGATAAAGGAAGATATAGATAATCTGCTGTATAGCAAGCAAGTAGTATTGCCTAAACCCAAGCCAAGCGATTTTCCAACATACGAGTCCTCATTAAGCGAGAAAGAAGTCATTGACTGTTTCATTCAAAAGAGTGGACTGAGCGGTTTATGGTTTAAAGAAATTCCTGTAGGTCTGAAAAAGGTTGATGAAGTTGCAGATGAGGAGAGAAGGAAAGGTGGATTTGAATGGTTAAGCGATGAAAAGTTCAGAAACCTATTCCTTGGAATCTGCAAACACGTTGACCTTATTTTAGTCGAGTCAGGTATCAACAAAGTGTATGAGAGACTTCCTGAAAAAGACATTTTGTTGCTATGGAAAAATTATCCCCATGACCTATTCGCTGGAAAAAACGTTACACTTATCGAAGCCAAAGCCTCGGCAGACAAACTAGACGAAGCCATCAGCCAAATCTTGGAATATAAAGAGCTATTCCAACAAGATTGGAAGACAGCAAATATAAAGAACATTGGGATAATATGCTCAAGTTGGAACAACAAAGCATTAAATGAATGCAAAAGACATAACATCAAGGCATGGGAAGTAACATGCAAAGAAGTTCTTCCCGTACTCTTTTAGGGATGTTGATGTAAGCTATGAGGTCTATAACAACTGAATTATAAAACAACTCCATCTACGTGCTTACAAGTGAGATAATAGAATTGGAAAAGCTATTCATAACGTACACGGTAACACAAATACAAAAATAAAAATGGGTTTAGAATGGATATACTCCAAGCTTTGCTAGCAGTCTCCAACATCTTGGCATAGGTAAGATTATCTTTATAGTGTCTGACCCTTGGAATGGTGTACCATCATTGAGCTTACCAGTTACTGTTAATGTTATGGTCATGAATCTTTCTTCATATAGCCTAGACAAGTCAACATTAGACATTATGTATTTGATTACTTGCTGCCTATCAAACTTAACCATTAAATCTGGAATAGTGTCATTGTCATAATCACCTATCTCTACTGGGGCTTCCAAATCTATTGAAATAGTGCTGTTGAGCATTATGGTCGAAACATTAATATTTGAAACATCATAGCTTTCTGGAAGCTCAATGTAGGCTGTGATCCATTTGCCTTTGCTTCTAAGGTTTAATGCTTGAGGTTGAATATCAACTGTAGCGTTAATAACTGAAGGTTTAGGAGTCCATGGTTTCATTAGTGGATAGTGGTCAACATTATTCTCATCAATAACGTATGGTGTATCACCTATACCATCACCGCCAGTCTCATTCTGATAAGGACCACTATATAAGTCAACACCACTATAATCGCTCCAGTAGTTTCCACCAGAAGGATAACCATTATCCCAAAAATTAGCATAATTAGATGTGTAGGATGCTATTTGGTGCAGATTGTTGAAGTTATTGTGAAAAATGATATTATTAGAGGCATTCCAAAGTTCAACGCCATACATGTTACTCTCTAGGCTATTTATCGTGATACGATTATTGATAGATCCACATAGCATAAGGCCCACACGGTTATTCGTTATAACATTATTTATGATAGTTGAGACTGACACATTAGCAAGTAATATGCCTTGACCATTCCCCTTGAACTCTAATCCTTCGATTGTAATGTTTCGAGAATGTATAAGTGCAAGAAATCCAATATTTGGGTAAGTTGCATTACTTATTACAAGATTTTCTTTGTTAATAAGATAGTATATAGGTTTTCCATTTATTGTGTTAGAAGTATCAATATCATGCATAAATTGGCTAAAGTTCCAACCCCAGGTTACACTAAAACCAAAACCGTATTTGCTTGTAGTAATATTATTGTCTCTAAATAAATGATTTGTCGAGCCAAAAAGCTCGATACCCATATAAGCATTTATAATTTGATTTTCAATAAATGTGAAATTAAAGCTACCGCTTCCATGCTCAACGATACCGAAAAAACATCCATAAATGCGATTTCTATAAATAATGCTGTTCGAAGATTTTCCTATACCAATGCCTGCATAATGATTATTTTTAAAATGGTTTCCATAAATCCTTATGAAACTGCATCCCACATGCATATCAACACCTATTCCACAATACGTTATGTTGTTATGGTGAATATTGACATTGTGTGAATAGAAAAGAAATATGCCACGGTCAAAACCTATAATATTGAAATTTTCTATAGTAACATTCTTTCTATAACCACCATAATAACCAATACTTATACCTGCTTCAAGGCCTATATCGCCTCCAATGTAGACACCCATTAACGTGAATCCAGCTCCATCAAGTAGGACATTATCTTTCTCAATTACAATACCAGTAGCATCAGCGGTAATTGTAATGTTTCCTATTAAAGTATAGGTGACATTGTCATATGTTACTATTGGTGCATCTGGCGGGTCTATGCTCCCATCAGCTCTAATATAAACAGTTCCAGTCCATTCCGCTTTTGTTGATTTAATGTTTAATGCTATTGGAAACATAGCCATCAATAAAAACATTAACATTATTCCACAAACTGTTCTCTTCATGCCTTCTCCCTTGAAAATATATGCCTTAGGATTAAACTTAAAATTTTCCATATACAGTTCTAGAAGAATGTTCTAGTTGTTATCCATTATTTTTACTATGTTGGAGTGTATGTATATGATTGGATGCATGTGGATGTGTATGTGTGGGTGTGTGTTCGACCAGATAGTTATTTATTCCAATTTTGTAGCTATCTATGTTATGTGGGTTTGATATGGTTGGGTGTGGTGAGAGTAAGGGTGAGAGTGGAGAAAGGGTTTCTATCGAGCCTTATCTGGACAGGTTCCAGCAGATGAAGAGGCGTAGGATGAGGTTTATCATTCAGGAACTGGAGAAGAGAGGTGGGGAAGCTCCACTAAAAGAGTTTATGGGTTCAATTGCCACTGAGTATGGAATTTCCTATGAAACTCAGAGGAAGTATCTTGCAGAGTTTGAGGACTATGGCTTGATTGAAATTTCCAGTGGAAAGATTAGGCTGAAAAGCAAAGAAGGTTCTGGAGCTATACCAACAACCTAAAATGCAGTTCTGTCCATCTAATGTTGCACACGAGATAATCTCGGATAGAGGCCTTGTCATAAACCATAGACCTTGATTCGCTGTAGTTATAAGAAACACATATAAAAAATGATGGGTTAAAATAATTATTGTTATGAGCCAGCAAGCAAATGTTAGCAAAAAATCGAAGATTGTACCGTTTATTATAAGTACTTATCCGTTAGTCATGGTTGGTGCCTTAATTGCTGTAGGCGTACACTTTGTCAACTATACTGCCTCTTGGAGCACGGGTAACGTGACAGAAATAGAATATCCGATAGTTATAAACGCCAGTCAAACATTTACTTTTCATCTGTCCATAGCCGAAATTCCGCCTTACACAGGTTCCTGCTTCTTTGAAGAAAACAACACATTTTGTGATTTAAGAAAATTTTCAAAACCTACATTAAACCGGTGGGAGATCGTAAGAGTCAAGCTGTGGTTTGAAAAAAACGAAACTATTGACATATGGTTTACAAGCTATAACACGAAAGGGAATGTTATACAAAACGTAACATTTCAAGAGGCACCCAGAACGTACATGGTTAGGGGGCCATACGAACTCAGCCAACCGGAAACTTACACGTTTGAAATGAAAAACAATTATAATACTCAAAGCATACACTTCCTTCTACACATCTACATAGATGAGTGGATATTCGAGAAACCATACTTCTACTATGGCATCTTAGAGTTAATTATAGCAATAATTTACCCTCTTCTATTTCTAACTAAAATTTTTAAAATCTTCTAGTTTAGACCTAATTTTAACCAATTAAGTCGCTAATAAGATTTCAATTGTCATATCATGACTTAAACAAGACAATCTTCTCATGTGAAGCCCTTTGTTGGTTTGTACCATTCTGCTGTTGGGAAGATTATCTTTACTTCTAACATTTTATGTGCAATGGTGAAAGCAGGTTTAGCTTCGTGCAATATTCAGGCTAAGATATCTTGTGTTTAAATCTGTCCTTAAATTTTAAACACCAATGAAGTCATAATCTGATGCATTAAAGATTTTCTTCTAGTTTGAAGATGGGAAAAACACTGGCCAATATTCCCATTCCAAAGCCTAACCAAAATCCACCGACAGTGTGCATATTATTTGCATAGAAAAACAATCCCAGAACTATGAAAAATACTGCCTCAACTAAGCTTTTTTGCCACTCTTTCATAATTTATCCGCTTCTTCAAATAAATATTAAGAGATTAATTTAAAATTTTATCCAAATCCAAAATTCAAATTTTGAATGTCTAACGCCC
>Ga0078972_1017276_pt1 | contig 10406 bp, 17 predicted proteins | sample YelNatPaOPGAMG01_FD_67568 | JGI IMG/M metagenome (GOLD analysis project Ga0078972, IMG submission 67568) | Hot spring thermophilic microbial communities from Obsidian Pool, Yellowstone National Park, USA - OP-RAMG-01 (SPADES assembly) (version 2) | ecosystem: Environmental > Aquatic > Thermal...
TATTATAGACTTTGTTTTCTTCGTTATATTCACAGCCAAATTTTTCTGCAATGCCTTGCCAGTTGACATTTTCTATATCCTGCAAATCTTCATTTGCATATAAAAATGCTTCCATGTCTATTTGTGATGGCAATTTCTCTGGCATGGGATTCTGCTCTGCATATCTTTCCCTTGCTTGCTCTGCTTTTTCCTTATAGATGCTATGTTGCTCAATTAAAAACTCTATGTCTTTATGTTTAAACATGTTGTTTGAGAAATAATAAAGAATCATCATTTCAGGAGTAATTCCTCTTCTATGAATACTTGGAACTATGTCTTCTGAGAATATTTGGGAGAGTTGTTCTTGAGTAAAAGTGTTGTATCCTGCAAGTTGGATATAGGTGTTGTTTCTCTTGATAATTCTTTCTAAAATTTTTTCAAATCCATAATGCTGTGATATGATATTTTTTGATATTTCAAGTAATGCTTGATAGAAATTATCCTGATTTATCGGTTCTCTGAAGAATTCCTGAAAGTCCTGCCTTACCTCCTGTAACCCATAAAGAGAAACAACTACATCAACAAAAAAATAAGGATCAATCTTCAAACACTCTTGCAGGATTTTTTCGTAGTCTCTTTTGAGTTTCATGAGTTCTTAATTATAAAGGATTATAGAATTTTTTATCTATAATCTGCCTAATTTTTATGCAAAGTTTAAAATGCAAAAATTTTGCAAGCACTTTTTAGAACATTAAACAATGAATTAAACAGTTATTGTTAAATCTGCACAAGCTTCCCTATGCTTTCTACCATTTCTTCATAACTGTTAAATCCAAAAGCATGGATGCACTTTTCTGTAAGGCAATATAAAGCAGGAGTTCCTTGAGACTGAACATTGCAAAGCTTTTTAATTAGTCCTGCATTAATAAGACTTCGCAAGACACTTTCATTGTCAACATTTCTAAGTTTATCAATTTCTTGCTTTGTGCAAGGCTGCTTCATCGCAATAATCGCAAGCACTTCATAAGCTTGATTGCTGAGTTTTTGTTCCACAGATACAATCTTTTTTGGAATTTTCTCAATATATTCAGGCTTAATAAAGATTGTTACAGATGTATTTGTTATAGATAGCTGAAAACATATCTGTTTAAGAAACTCAGACAGTTCGTATAAATAAACTTTAACTTCCTCTTCAGAGCAGGATAAAGCATCTGCAAGTTCGCTGAAATAAACTTCTCTTTCTGTTGAGCAAATAATAGCTAAGCAAAGATTACTCTGCTCTGACAAGGTATTTCTGTCTCTTTTCTCCACTGAAACTCCTTATAATTAAGTCTGTTATTTTGTTATCTATTGCCTCTTCTGTAAGTTCTACTCCTTCTATCATAAGTTCATTAATTGCTTTCTGTTCGTATAGTTTTCGTTCGTGATGACTCATGCTTGATTTGATTGCATTTATTACAGCTTGCCCTTCAGAGTTTAAAACAATCTTGGATGGTTGTTTCTGTGTTATAGCAATGTTTATAGTTTTGTATGGATATCTCTGTGCAGGTAAAACAGGGATGAGATTTTCAGGGATTTTTATGTTCAGTGCATACTCATTAGCAGTTCTACTGTAATGAGATCCTACTATCTTTATATATCCATCAATAAGCATTTCTCTTAAAGCATGTTTAACTGTTGTTTGGGAACAACCACTTAATGATGCAAAATCATTATAGCTAATTCTTGCACTTTGTTTTCCAACAAGAATCGTTCTTGAAAAGATTATGTCATAAATAACACATTTTACAGTATCCTTTAGCATTGGATAGATATAGTCTGTTTTGTAAATTGAAAGTGCTACAATTTCTTTAAAATCTATCATAGTAATCACCTCTTTAATAAAAATAATCCCAATGTTATAAGAAAAGTCACAGCAAACTCTATAAAACTTCTTACAGGGATTAGTCTTACTCCAAAGGATTTTCTTTTTGGATTTAACAACGGAACTTTGCCTGATATAGCATCTTGCAATATGTGCATTATAGCACCAAAGGAAATAGCAGATAGTATCCATGCAATTGAAAAAGATTTAGGGAGATTGAAAAACACTGCAATGTTTTTATGTGGATGAATGAGAAAGGGAGATTCTTTCATGATAAACCAGCTTACACAGAAAATCAGTAGATACGGAATAAACCAGTGAGAATAAGTTCTGTGATTAGCCCGCCATCTTTGCTGTTCAAAAGGATTAAGTGACAGGAATCCTTTGCCTTCTATTAAATCAGGCACTATTGCACCAATTGCTGACACAATAGCAAAAGATATGTTGTGTGTAAATGTAAAAACAACTGAAAATGTAATCAGTTTATGTGATAGCCATGTCATCAATATATATGAGAAAGCAGAGTAACCATATTTATCAAAAAAGCGTGAAACGGTTTTTGCATTTAGGAGAAATCCAAATGCTTTCTGTTCTTGCTTGATTTTTTATTGCTGACCCTTTTCCCAAAATTCCAGTTGCTCTTGTTCGCCCCACAGCATAACAAGGGACTTTATAATCAAGCCGTTGCCATCCAGATTCTTCCAACTGTGTATAAACAGGATGTTGATAACCAGAAAGAATTGCCATCCCTTTAATTTGCAATAAAATTTCTACCAAATCCCTGTGGTCATCTAATGACATCTCATATCTATAACTACCGTTGCGACGGGTTTCTATTATATAAGGAGGGTCGCAATAAAACAATGTTTCTGGTGTATCATATGATTGAAATATCTGCCTAAAATCTCTATTTTCAATCTGTACTTGCATTACACGTGCATGGATTTCAGGGAGCATTTCAATGATGCTAAGCCACTTACTACATTTTGCAGCCATGTTTCGGTTGCTTGCAGTCACTACATATCCCCAGCTTCCTCCAAATTCTCCACTAAAACTCATTCTTGCTACAACATACCACCGATATGCACTTTCAATTTCATCTTCAACAGTATCCCACGTATCCCGACAGTAATAATATTCCTCACGGGAGTAAGGGGTAAAGTATACTTTTTTGTAAAACTGTTCAAATTTATCAGGATCTCTTAAAACACGAAAAAAATTAACAAGCCCACTATCCAAATCGTTATATACTTCAACTGGAGATGGCTTTTTGGCAAAAAGCAGACTTGCTCCCCCTCCAAATACTTCAACATAGGTATGATGTGGCGGTATTAACTTCAATAATTTAACTGTCATATTTCCTTTCCCTCCAAACCATGTTATCGGTGTTCGTAAATCTCTTTGTGTTTTGGGTAGAGGAATTATATCGGTAAATATATGTGCCATCAATATAGAAAGAAAGCAGAGTAACCAAATTTATAAGGGAGTTTTTATAGTGCAATATTGTGGCAATATTGCAGGATTATTGCAGGAATATTGCAGGATTATTGCAGGATTATTTCGGGCAGGATTTTGGGCAAAAAAAAGCCCGCCGAAGCGGGCTAAGAAAGAGTAAGCTTGCAGGCTTGCAGATTCGAAATCTCATGCTGCAAACCTGCAATTTCGTTTTGAATCTCTGTTATTTTAACGTCTATCAATTCTTGTAATTCTTTTTCCATTTCTTTTCCTACTTCAGCTCTTACAGTCTCGACGAGATCAATAACCTCACTATAATCCAACGGGAGTTTCCAAATTTCTATCTCACCATAATCCACGACTTCTTCTCTGTTATCATCAAATCTTATGTAAACGTCATCTCCGAAATAACAGTATTTAATAGCAGAAGTAGGAAGTCCGTTTCTAAAATAAATTACCGCACTTCCGCACCAACTTTCTTCCTCACAATCTTGTACTAAAACCAAATTTTTATTTTTTATTTTTTTTGTTATTTTTTCTAAAATTTTCTCCACCTTTTCTCCTCCTTAATTAATTAAATTTAATTAATTTTATCCTCTCGACATTATCGATCTGTTGTTCGATCTCTTCTCTAGAAGCATATAGCATCGGGCAGTATGCCCCGTACATGTCCCCACACATTTGGGACACGTCACACTCTGCCAGTCTGTTTCGGTCAATACATCTGCAAACAATCCCCTTACTGACCTTACTGACAGACACAACACATGTGTTGCGCCCTGAGTAACCAAGCCCTTTTATAAAATAAAAAAAAATTTCCATCTTCTCCTCCTTTTAATTTAAATTTTTTTGCATCCCTCCCCTCTTTAGCGACCAGCCAAAGGCTGGTAGGGGAGGGTAAAGAGGTTCAGAATTAAGAATTATTTCTTAATCTTGAACCTCTTTAATAAGGACTCAATGTCGAGAATCATTTCTTTATAAACATGTTCCTTTGACTCATAACGATCTACTGTAGTCTCTACACGAAGTCCGTTTCCCACAAAAACTTTGTAGCCTATAGCCTTAAGTGTTCGCCATAAGGCAATAATATCGATCTTTTCCAAATCAACTTTCCTTAGGTAATAACTTACTACCATAATAAATACCCTCCTTTAATTTTTTTAAATTTTTTAAATTTTTTAATAGGCAGAGCCGTCAAAGACGGCTCTGAAAAAAATAGAAATAAAACAACAAACAAATGGTGAGATTTTTTGGTGCCTGTAGGCAATACCTTCCGAAAGGAAGTCACTCAAGAAGAGTGAAAAAATATTCTATTTAAACTTTATCAAACTCTGCACAACATGTCAAGTAGCAAATTTTACCACTCATCTTTTTCTCTTAAGAGAGAGATAAGACAGAGTAACTTTATCTATCAAGCACTTCCGAACTTTAACCCCCAGAAACGGGAAAAGGGGGAGGAAGACCCTCATTAGGTCCCCTCCCCCTTTTTGGGAGACTTTTTAAAAATTTTATGGTTTTATTTTTTAAAAAACTAAAGAAAGAAATGAAGAATATAAGAAATTGTGGTGAGGGTGAGGCCTACTGCTATGGTTCTTACGGCTTTTTTGCATTCTTTTTCTGCCTTTTCAACTTCAGCCTGAAGCTCTGCGAAATACTGGTCAACCGTTCCTGCTACTCCCTCAACTTCAAAGTTTGCATAGATTTTGTTTCCTGCAAATGCTACTTCCCTCATTTTACTCCTCCTCCTTAATTTTCCCTCCCACTTTACCGTCAAGGACGGTTTAAGTGGGTAGGGGTGATTTGTTAATTTACTTCACTTAGTTTACTTCACTTAGAATTAGATCATATTCCAATCTCTCAAGATCTTCTTTCCCAAGCACTGCCCCTTCAGGCAGTCTTTGCTTGAGAAAGAAATGAACTCCAACATCACCCTTATCCATTTTAACTGCAATCCTGTTCATGGGGATCTGAACCCCCAGGATTGCTGTGAGAACATCTGCAGTAGCTTGATGCCCTACTGCAGATACGAATTCGTTGTTTTTCAAAATCTCTTTTGCTTTTTCTTTGTCAATTTTTCTGAACTTAACAGTAAACTGGTCGCAAAATCCGAAGTCGCAAGGAACAATTAAAGTATTGAAAACATAAACCTTCATAGATAAACCTCCCTAAATTTTTAAAATTTTTACTCCCTACTTACCCGTTAAAAACGGAATAAGTAGGAGCTTGTGAAACTATAATTTCTTCAGCCCCATATCTTGCAATGAAACCAATCATCATAAAACCAATTGCAGAATTTTCCAATTCAAAAACCGTCGATTCAGGGAATCTTCCTACAACAAACTCTTTCTCCTCTCTCCTCCCAACAAAAAACACGGGAGGAGAAGTGTTTTTAATCTTAATAATCATTTTGCCCCTCCTTAAATTTTATGTTTTCTATCTCTTTTTTTAACTCTTCTTCTGCTGTAACAAATTTCTCTAACGTACTTCCTCCACTGTATTTTCTTATTATGGGAATTACTGTTTCCCAAACACTTTTGTCAGTCAGCCGCTTCTGTATGAACCCTTCAAAAATTTTATACACTTCAGGAGAAAGCCTTTTTGAGGCTTCATCAAGAAGTTTTCTTTCTTTCTCTGCAAGCAAAATATTTTCTATGTTTTCTGCAATTTCATTCTTTGCTTGCAAAAATCTTTCAATTAAATCTCCTTCTGGGTAGTTATCCAGAATCTTATTCAGCTCCCAGACATCAACTTCCTTGCTATTTTCTAAGTACAACTCGAAAATTTCAATGAGACTTTCTGGCATTCCTCTCTCTTTCGCTTGATTTACGAGAATCTCTCTATCCCTTTTAGCCCTTTCCTCTATTCTTTTTATTTCTTCTTCATGTTCCTTTTCCTTTCTTCTTCTTTCTTCTTCTTCAAATCTTTTTCTCTCTTCATAGCGTCTTCTAATAATACTATTTAGCTCCTGAACTTCTGTTTTTCCTTCTAGGAAGCTAATTAAGGTTTTTACGATGGGAGTAAGATAGTGGGTTTTTGTAATACATTTTTTTAAAATGTCTTCTTTTTCTTCGTAAAAGTGCCGCCAGGCTTTTTCATAAGTATAACCCTGGCTTTTTCCATGGTCATCTTCGAAGCCCCACACTCCTCCACTGGTCCAAACAGTTTTTACATTTTGGGTTTTCCAAATAAACAAGAAAACCCATTTTTCTTCTTCGGAAAGGGAAGAGAGATTGTTCAAAACTGTTTCAGGCAAGCTGGATAAATCTTCCAGTGCCGCTCTTTCTCTCTTCCACTGATCGAGGACAGCAGTAGCTTTCTCCTCGGAGATTTCTTTCTCTCCGTAAAGAAAATTTTCAATAAAAGAGCGGAGCATAAAAGAGCCCCACTTATGATAACAATGAATCATCTTTTTAATTTCTTTCATCTTAACCCTCCTTTCATGTCTTTAATTGTCTTTATATAGTGCGCCCACAAATAAAGTGGGGCACTAATGTTTTCTTTCTCTTTTTTATCCTCTTTTTTTAAAAATTCTTCTTTTTTAATAGGAACATTATTATCTTTTTTATCTTTTCCCATCTTTAAACCTCCTTAAAAAATTTAATGTTTTTCTTTAATTTTTTATCTCTTTTCTTTTGTCTCAAAATATCTAGCCCATCTCTCCGCTTCATCGTAAGTGCAACATTCCAGAATCTTTTTATTCTCCAGTTCCCATTTTGTCAGTTTTCTGCAAGAACCTTTCCCGTGCCCCTTGAGAAAATAAACATAGGAGATCCCTTCCACCTCGAAGGCAACCTGCCAAGCAGGTTTGCCGTCGGTGAAAAGAATTCTGAAGAACCATCTTGGGTATTTAACTTTCTTCGTCCAAGCTGCCTGGAAAATAACGGAAATTTTTTTCGGGAACATTGCATAGTTCCCGCTTCTGAGATTCTCCTTGTGTTCGCAAAAAACTGGGTTTCTACATGCAATACGGTCAATTCCAAAACCATAGAAATCGATATATTCGCAGGTTCTACACGGATTGGGAAGTTCCTCTACAGAACCAATAATATTAAGTTCCATTGGTTCTCCTGATATAAAGATTCTTGTTCTCATATAAAACCTCCTAAAATAAATAAATTATTAAAGCCCAACGGGCTTTTATTTATAAAAACAAATAGATTTCAATAGATAGAAAATAGATAGAAAAATACTATTAAAAATTTTTTGATTTTGTTTTGGCAGGAACCATCCCCTACGGGAGGTCTGAGAGATAAACTCTCAGAGAAAAGGCTATCAAACTATACGATATAATTATAACTAACCCATAGTAACCTTTCAAGTGGTAGTTTTTGATAGGCATATTTTTATAGACATAAAAAAAGCCTGCCGAATGGCAGGCTTGAAAAAGATTAAAAACTAAATAAGTTTTCCTTCCTTTCCTATTATTTCTTTTCTTACTTTTTCATTCTCAGCTTGAGTTTCTTGAATAAATTTTGGAAGATCCTCCTGAGTAAGAAGTATAAACAGAAAGAAATCTCTCCCACTCCAATCGGGGTCTCTTTTTGTCGCTCTTTCCCTGAAATCCTCTTCAGTTGTTCCTTCCATAATCAGTGGGATAACAAATTCACGAATTCTTTTTTCGTCTTCTACATCAAATGATGGCATATTTTCTTTCAGCCATCTTAAATTTCTTTCAATTTTCTTTTCTTCCATTTTAACCCTCCTTTTCTATTTCATCCTGCAAAAGAAGCACTCTTACAAGCTGAAGTGCTTCTCTTTTGTTTGGGCTTATATAGGCATTTTTGCCATTGCCCACTTCTTTTACAAGCCAATTGCCAGTAAGAGGGTTGTATTCTATTGTGTACTTTTCATTTACGATATAGCCCTTGAAGCCCGTAATACAGCTTCTGACTCCATCCTTATATTCTCTAACTGTTATTCCCAATACTCCCATCACCTCCTTATTTTTTTAAATAAAAAGCCTGCACAAGGCAGGCTTTTGGTTTTTATATATTGTAAAAACCTTGATTAAAAGTGATAATCAATGGTTTTTACAATATAAAAGTTTTCATACTTGTAATTAGGATTATTCAGCACAAATTCGTATAAATCTATTTCGTTCATAAATCCCCAGTCAGGTAGGTAAAAATAAAATCCTCTTCGTAGATAAGCCTCATAGGCTATCCCTATTAAATCGGGATGAGGCTCTTCCAGTTCGTTTTTTATCCGTATAATTCTCCTCTTCATTTCCTTTTCTATGGTTTTTTTCAACCTGTCCACAGGGATAGCCCAATAGAAATACTTTTCTCCATCTACTTCTATAGTCTCAGGGCTAATTAGTGGGGCGTCTTCCATTCCAACTTTCCCATCTATTCCTATCCAATCTGCCAACCAATCAACATCTTCCTGCACAAATGCCTCTCCCTCTTCCAGCCTGTCATCTGCATAATCACATCCTCTGATAGCCTCGACAACATCCTCAGGATCAACTGCAAGTGCGTTCTCAACCTCCTCTGTGTTCTTGATGTCTCTTACCATACAAAAAATCCTACTATGTGACATATAAATTACCTCCTTTCCTGATAATATGTTTTTTCTATTTTCTCAGTTAAATTAAGCACATGAAGAATTTCAGGGATACTTGCAGTAGTAAAATCAATCCCGTATCTTTCAATCAAATCATAGCTTTCTCTTAAATATTTAATTGCCTTTTGTAGTCTTTTCTCTACTTTAGGCACTTTTTTAATTTTTACATAAATTCTCATAACCCTCCTCCTTAACTCCTCCTTAAAATTTAATAAAAAAGCCCAGTGAATCACTGGGCTTAAAAAAAATAAAATTTTGCTAATGCAAGCTATTCAATCACATAAACTGCATTAGCAAAGGATTTTTTCTCTCCTTTGTAATAATAAAGATTTATCACTTTCCCCTTACTAATTTCTCCCTCAACCTTTGTTTTGTCTGTAATATCGAACCACTGACCGTTTACTTTTATCGCCTTTCCATCAACTCTAACTGCTTCCACCTTAACCTTCTGTAATTTCCCTGATGTTCCACCATTTCCTGTCTCTGTTGGTGTTGCATCCGTATCAGGCTCAACAACCTTTGTCTCTACTGCAACTTCCTCAGTCTGTGTCTCTGTCTGAGCCTGTGTTTCTGTCTGTGTCTGTTCTCTTTTCTGTTCAAACTTTGTAGCCTCAATAGACATTGCCTTGAGAAGTTCAGCAAGGAAAAGAGCATTTGACTGATCAAGTGGAACATTGATTTTGACATCGTCTTTCTTGATGACAATACCAAAACCACTTTTGTCATTTTTCTCCCACTTTTCAATAGTTAAGGTTGACTGCTTTTCGTTGAACTTGTGAACAAGGGTGAATTTACTTCCGCTTTTAACAACTGAAATAATTCCCATGTGAGTTTTAAAAGCCTCCTCTGGATCCATAGCAAATTTTACCTGTTTTGTTTCGCCGTCTCCGAATGTGAAAAATCTTAACCATATCTTTCCTTCTCTCACAGTTGTTTCAACTCCTGTTGATTTTGCATAAAATGTGTGCTTCATAGCACCCTCCTATAAATAATTAATTTCCCCCGCCAAAGGCAGGGTTTTGGTTTATGGAAACTGTTAAATTGCTAATAGATTAAAGAAATAAAGGTAACCTTACTTTATGAGTTTTATGAGAATAAAATGAGATATATAAATAAATGAATTGAAAAAATTAAGATAAAATGCTGTGTTTTTATTTTTTGGCAGGTGCCATCCTGAGAGTCTGGGATATACATCCCAGAGAAAGGGGGTGTAGTATCAAACTACTACATCATAATTATAACTGATCCTTAGTAACCTTTCAAGTAGTAATTTTTGATAGGCATATTTTTATAGACAAATCATATTTAAAAAAATAGCCCTGACTTGGTCAGGGCTAAAGTTAAAGCGTCAGTAAAATAACTTTATTTTTATTTAAATATTCCAAAACAGGACTAACCTGTTCAAAAGTTAGTCCTCCATTCCCAACTCCAGGGAGAGGAAGATAAACTTGTTGTAATTTTTCTTTTTCTATTAAATGAACAAGCTGATAAGCAGATTGCTTAATAATATCCATATCAGCCTTGCAATGAAACCCTGGAACTG
>Ga0078972_1017277_pt1:5000-10406 | contig 10406 bp, 6 predicted proteins | sample YelNatPaOPGAMG01_FD_67568 | JGI IMG/M metagenome (GOLD analysis project Ga0078972, IMG submission 67568) | Hot spring thermophilic microbial communities from Obsidian Pool, Yellowstone National Park, USA - OP-RAMG-01 (SPADES assembly) (version 2) | ecosystem: Environmental > Aquatic >...
TCGAAGTCGGCGGCGGTCGAGTCGCTCAAATAGTGGCAGCGACGGGCTATTTCAATGTGCGTCTGCATTTCGGCGGCCTCACCCTCCGCTTCGTTCAGTTTGTTGACGAACGCGGCGCTATCGCGGCGGCGACGCTAGGCCTCAGAAATCTGCGCCGCTACCGAACGGGAAGCGCGCCGCATCTGGTCTGTCAGTGAATATCGTTCTTCCACTGAAAAAGTCTTCGTAATCTCGAACACGAGCATCGCTGTATCCATTGCCTTTTGCCAGACAATCAAATTCTGATGTTTCTGTATCTTCATCTTTTCTCCAGCTCTCCTGCTCTCACCCTCTCACGCTCTCCAACACCAACACTCCCAGCAAATCCGGCGGGAACTGCGGCACAAGGGTCAACTCAACGGAGCGCAGCCGCACAGCCTGACGAATGCGCTTGTGTGCTTCTTCCAGGCGGCGGGCGCGGGTTTGCAGGTGATCGCGCAGGTCGCCCTCCAGGGCTGGATAGGCGTGCAGGGCGGCTTCAACGGCTTTCATCTTCTTTTCCAGAGGCAGGTTGGCGTCTGGCCTGGCTTCGCTCAGCAGGCGCAGGGCATTGGCTTCGGGCAGCCACTGGGGGCCTCCATCGGCGGCGCGGGTGAACGCCAGGGGCATCACTTCCTCCGCAAAGAGCGGCGCAGCGTTGGGGAACTGAAGCAGATAGCGGACGCGCAGCAGAAGCAGCACCGTGAGTTGGGAGACGGCGCGGGTGGCGATAGCGCCCGCCCGTGAGGCAGCTGCCGCGCCCGGACGGGTGAGCGCCTCCTCCAGCAGGTAACGCGCCAGCGCCTGGACAAAGGGATGATTGCGCCCCACATACTCGGCGCCTTGCGGTGTGGGCGAGGCGAAACTGATCCGCCACAAGCCGTCTTTGCGCTCCGGCAGGGCATACTTCACCGCATCGGGCAGGCGCATCAGGCTTGACGGAGAGACATCCACCAACCACACCTCTCCCGCTCTCCCTCTCTCCAGCTCCCCTTCTCTCCCGCTCTCCCTCTCTCCTGCTCTCTTCATCACCATCCCCAGCCGCTGTGCGGCGTTCAGGACGAACTCGCGCACCGCCTGCGGGTCGCCCAGTACAGAGTCGGCCGCTTCCAGTTCGCGCTGCACTTCCTGCGGCTTGAGGGCGCGCTGGGCAAAACGGTTGCGGGTGTCGCGCTCGCGCTCGGCATCGCGCTCCCAGTGGGTGTGCAGGTCGGTCACTTTGTCTTGAACAAAATCAAACGCCAACTGGCGGGCTTCACTCTGATAGCCGCCGCGCAGGAAAAGAGCGTTCAGCACCGCTTCGGTCACGCTCTCGCTCTCTTCGGGGACGGGGACGTGCGTGCCCAGGGTCTGATAAATCTGGCGGGCTTTGTTCAGTAGCACATCCACCACCACGCCGTCCACTGGGTTATCCTGTCCAAAGTAGCGCACCACCTTGACAGTTGCAGCGTTCTGTCCGTAGCGGTCCACCCGTCCTTCGCGCTGTTCCAGGCGGTTGGGATTCCAGGGCAGGTCGTAGTGGATGACGGCGGTGAACTTTTCCTGCAAGTTGATGCCCTCCGAAAGGCAGTCAGTGGCGACCAGAAGGCGCGGACCGATGGCATCTATCTCGTCGATGCGGGCGCGGCGTTCTTCATCACCCTGCTGCCCGGTGACGCAGGTCACCTGCAGGTTGGGATGCGTCTCCTTCAGCCGCTCCTGCAAGGCGGCGGCCACATATTCGGCGGTGGCCACGTAACGGCACCAGACAATGGGAGCATAGCCCTCGGTGAGCAATTCATCCACCACCTGGAGCAAGCCTTCCAGTTTGGTATCCTGCCCTTGCTCCTGTAAACGCGCCGCCAGCCTTCCCAGCGCACGCAGTTTGCGCTGTTCGCTTTCGGGCAGGTCGCTCTCGGCGGCTTCGATGGGCGGCAACGGCTGCTCGTCGTCGGTCTCCTGCTGGTCGGATTCAAAGACAAAGCCGCGGAAATCAATCTCGTCGTCCCCTCCTCTCTCGCTTTCCTGCTCTCTTGCTCTCCTCTTCTCTAATGCTGCCAGCGCCGCGGCCGGGCTGGACATCACACAGCGCAGCAGCGCCAGCGCGCCCCAATATCGCACCCTCCGCTGCCGTTCCTTCAAACTCTGGCCGGTGCGCACGATTTCGGCGCAGAAGGCGTAGGTTTTCTCGAACAGGTCGCGGTAAGCGGGCGAGAGGCGATAGGCGCGGTCGGCAGAGAGACGGGTCGGGAAGCAGGGTTCGTTCTCCCAGCCGCTTTCGATGTCCTTGCGGGTGCGCTGGACGAAATGCCGCGCCAGTTCGCGCAGGCGGTTCTCGCTCAGGTCGTGCGGTTCCCATTCGGCAAAACGCGGGTCGAGCAAACCAAGCAAGGATTGGAAAGCCGATTCCACCCCGCTGTGCGGCGTGGCAGTGAGTAAAATCAAATGACGATTTGGTTCTTCGGCTACCTTGCGCAGGAACTCGTGGCGTTGCTGTTGATTTTGGTACCTCGCCATCGCCGCGCCGTGCGCCTCGTCCACGATAATGAGTTCGGGGGCGTGCAGCAAAAAGTCGGGGCGATTGTGTTCGCTCTTGATGAAGTCAATGCTGATGACCTGGACAGGATAATGCTCATAAATGGTGCGATTGGGCGGTTTGGCGCGTTCCAGAGCGCGCACCGTGCCGGAGCGGATGACAACTGCCTCATGAAAATTGAATTTCTCGCGCAGTTCTTGCTGCCATTGGTCGCACAGATAAGGCGGACAAAGCACCGCCAGGCGCTTGATCTCGCCGCGCTCCCACAACTCACGGGCGATGAGCAAAGCCTCGATGGTCTTGCCCACGCCCACGTCATCGGCAATGAGCATGCGCACCGGGTCGAGGCGCAACGCCATGAGCAGGGGCACGAACTGATAAGTGCGCGGGCGGATGGAGATTTTGCCCAACGAGCGCAGCGGCGAGGCTCCCTCGCGCAGCGTCAGCCGCGCCGCCTGCCAAAGGAGATGCGCGCCAACGGCATCGGAAACATCGTTTGGTGTGGGGAGGGGAAAGGTCGCCGGCTGAAGGCGTTCTTCCGGCAAGGTATAGGCCAGCAGGTTGGTCAGCCCCTTATGCAGGGCTACTGCTTCATCCGTCACACCAGTGAGCGGACGCAAGAGATAAATTTCGGGGTCTTCGTGGGGTAACAGCACCCAGTAACGATTGCGAACCTGAACAATGGAGCCGTGGTTCATACGTTTCTCCCTGAGATGCAAAGATGAATCACAGACCGCCTGCTCTCACTGCGGGCACATATGGCAAAGCCCTGGCCTGACGGCCTGTGGCGCGCCTCATTCCATTGCACTGCGCTAAGAATTGCGTTCGGCTAAAAATCGGGGACAAAAAGGCGCTGCTCCCCTGGGTGAAGAAAGAACTTTGCCACCAGCCGAAGTGGTCGCGTTCGCCGAGACCAACAACCATAATTTCATCGTCAAGCCACCGATCAATGGCAGCCTTTCTGAAACGCCAGTGTCGTCCAAATTTTTGACAGGGTATTTGGTCTTTTCGGGCTAACTTGGAACGGGGAATGCGAAGATACTGATAAACCTCATCAATGCTCATGACTTCGGGGAAAACTGTAGCCATCTGTCACCCTCCTGTAATAAAAAGGGGCTTATTCCCGGGTAAAATATACATAATATTGTTTATAATTGTCAATTAGTTTCAGCTATGATTTTTGATAGTTCAAGCACCTTCGAGTACAAGTAATACAATCAGAGAGTGTTGAAAAACAACCCTATAATCGCCATTTTTGCAGAAATGTGATTCAATGGGCATATTCCCACAATTGGAGGGACTTAGTAAACCCAACATTTCAGCGAAACCGGGAGCCAATCTTGCTTTGGCGATTATCTGTATGATCAGGTCATCCCAGCCAACCATTTCCTGCGCCAGCTCAAGCAACGGATCGACTGGCAAAGGTTCACCCGCCGGCTGATCAAGCTCTATAAGGGAGAAGGGCTGGCCGATCGTCCGCCCTTTGACCCGGCGCAGCTCTTGCGTATGGAACTGATCGGCTACTTATATAACTTGAGCGAGCGCCAGGTTGAGACATACGTCAACGATAACTTGCCCGAACCGAGAAGAAGGACGCGAATAAGCAAGTGTGGTTGAATTTGAGCGATAGCCGCTCCTATCGCCAAGGGCTGGCAGAGCGTTACAAAATTGAGCGCAAGTTCGGGGAGGCTAAGCAAGGTCATGGCCTGGGTCGCTGCCGCTATGTGGGTCGGATGGGCTTTCTCGTGCTGGCGTTTTTGACCGCCATCACCCTTAACCTAAAAAGAATGGTCAAGCTATTGTCCGGAGTGGGGTTCAAGACCCAGAGCGCAACGGTGAGGTGACCTTGGGAGAATCGTCGCCAGGTCAGGCAGGGAGGTCCAAATGGTAGTGGAAAGACCTGTTTTGGAAAGCGAAAAGTATCAGTTGACCTAAATTCCTGGCGAAAAACACACTGGCTCGCTGGTTCTATCTTGAGATAACCTATTTATTCATTACCCTCGACTCTAATTACAGCAAGAAAAAAATCCTTATCCTAGGGGGACAAATTTGTCGGAATTGGTGAAAAAGTGAATATCGAAAAACCTGGGCAACAATATCTCTCGATGCTGAAGAGCAAGATTGGACTTCCGTGTAAAAGGATGACTTTAGGCGAATTTCATTCGCCATCCAACCTGTCGCCTTTAGGCGATAGTAGTTTAGTTGCCCCTATCTACCTCCAAACTAAAACATTTCTTACCACTCTCGTCCGCTGTCAGGCAGCAAGGATTTAACTTAAGACATTTGGCAGGCAGACCGTCTTGCTCTTGGGAGAGTCGCATCCGCTCACAGCGAGATTATCTCACCGGCAATATCTGATATTCAAATGTATACCCTGCTCCCTCGGCCACACTTTGTATCTTTTCGCGAATTTCTGAGTAGTCAAATTTGTAGATGAAATCCTTACCAAATGCCTTATTCTGTTCTTCGATTGATCCCTGACGACCGCCACCGGTAATAGTATTGTAACTTTCTTTTTTGAAGCCAAACCCTCCAGACATGCCGCTGTCAAAATCACCGCCAGATGATATACCTGAGTTCGCCTCCATTAACATTTCGGAGAATTTGACCGTTTTAGCGGCATCATCGATGCGCAGTTTCATAGAATAGGTCAATTTTTTACTGGTAAGAAACGCTTTGCGCTCAGCGATAATGGTTGAAAATTCCCACAGTCCCTTTTTTTCACTCCATTTGCCGTTGTATTTGTCTATTGAGTCACGGATAACTTCTATTAACGTTGCCATTTTTTCATCCTTTATGCTATTAATATGGGTGAATGATATAAGAAAATTATAACATAAGTGATTGCACTGTAATAATGGTGCTTTAACAGT
>Ga0078972_1017282_pt1 | contig 10399 bp, 11 predicted proteins | sample YelNatPaOPGAMG01_FD_67568 | JGI IMG/M metagenome (GOLD analysis project Ga0078972, IMG submission 67568) | Hot spring thermophilic microbial communities from Obsidian Pool, Yellowstone National Park, USA - OP-RAMG-01 (SPADES assembly) (version 2) | ecosystem: Environmental > Aquatic > Thermal...
CGACCTGCGCCGGGTAGAGCAAGAGCTCCCCATGCCCGAACGCCACGTTCACCGCCACCAGGCCCACCAGCAGGCTGGCCATGGTCAGGCCCCAGCCATAGCTCACCGCCGCCAGCACCTTGCCGAAGAGGATGGAGCGATTGGACATGCGGCTGGCCAGGAGCGTCTCGAGGGTGTGGCGCTCGCGTTCACCGGCAAAGGCATCGGCCACCATCCCCACCACCAGGATCAGCGGCACCCAGGCCCAGAAAACCAGCACCATGGGCGACGTCACCCACTCGCGCCCGGTCTGGAGGGGCAGGAAGAGGCCAAAGATCGCCACCATGATGGCCAGCCGCGCGATCCCTCCCCGCTTGCTGCCGCGCGACAGGAGCAGCTCCTTCCATTCCTTCCAGATGATCGTCCAGGCATCGGCCATCATCGCTCTTCCTCCATCAGGGTCAGGAAAACCTCTTCCAGGCTGGCCTTGCCGCGGCGCACCTCTTCCACCTGAGCGCCGGCGCCCACCAGAAAGCTCACCAGCGACGCCATGTCGGCATCGCTGCGCAGCTCGATGATGAGGTGGCTGTTCTGCACCTCGGCGGCCACCACCTCGGGGCGCGCGCGCAACTGAGCCAGCACCTCTCCGCTGAAGCCGTGCCCCACGACCTCGGCCCGTGGCCCGCCGGTGCGGGCGCGCAGCTCGTCGGGCGAGCCCACGGCCAGGAGCTTGCCCTGGCGGATCACGCCCACCTGTGCGCAGAGCTTCTCGGCCTCGGCCAGGTTGTGGGTGGTCAGGAAGACGGTCACCCCCTCGCGGCTCACCAGCCCTGCCAGGTCCTCGCGCAGGGCCGCGGCCGCCACCGGGTCGAGCCCCGCCGTCGGCTCGTCGAGGAAGATGAGCGTGGGCCGGTGCAGCAGGGCCCGCGCCACGGCCAGTTTCTGCTTCATACCCCGGCTCCAGGTGCCCACCTGCTCGTTGCGCCGCTCCCACAGGCCCAGGTGGGTGAGCAGCTCTCGGGCGCGTGCCCGGCGCTCGGGCAAGGGCAGCCGCCACACGCGGCCATAGAACTCGAGGTTGTCGGCGGCGCTCAGGCGCTCGTACAGGCCCGAGTGTTCGAGCAGTGCCCCGGTGCGGGCGCGCACCTCGTCGCCCTGGGTCAGGCTGTCGAAGCCGAGCACCTGAGCGCTGCCCCGCGTCGGCTCGAGGAGCCCCAGGAGCAGGCGGATGGTCGTCGTCTTGCCCGAGCCGTTGGGGCCCAGGAAGCCAAAGACCGTTCCGGCTGCAACCTCGAGCGACAGCCCGTCGACAGCCTTCACAGGCCCAAAATCGCGGCTCAGGTCGGTCGTGCGGATGGCAAGTGAGGTCATTTGTCTCCTCCGTGTGTGCGGGGCGGCGCGTGGCGCGTGTTGCGTGCTGCGTATTACGTAGTACGCCCGCCTTCCCTCACCCCATACTATCCAGCGCGCGCTTCATCTGTTCCCGGTAGCGCCGGAAGGCGGCGCGCCCTGCCTCGGTGAGGCTGCAGGTGGTCTGCGGCACCTTGCCGCGGTAGCCCTTTTCGATCTTGACATACCCGGCCTCTTCGAGCCGTGCCAGGTGGGCCGAGAGGTTGCCCTTGGTCAGGCCGGTCTCGCGCAAGAGGTAGGTGAAATCCGCGCTCTCCACGGTGTAGAGGAGGGCGGTGATGAGCGTGCGCGCCGGCTCGTGGATGATGCGGTCGACGCCGGCGATGTCCTTGATGTCATGGGTCATGGTCTTCCGCCTCGGCCAGGGGCTGGGTGGCACGCAGGTAGGCCGCCAGGGCGCAGGCGCCCGAAGTGGCCAGGGCCAGGCTCAGAGCGGCAAAGTAGATGGCGCCGCTCAGGCTGTCGTTGAGGCGGGCCAGCGCCACCAGTGTGCCACAGGCCATGGAGAACGCCGCCACCAGGTAGAAGCGCGCCAGTTCCAGCCGGTAGCCGCCATAGAGGAAGGCCACGCCAATGATGGCCCCGGTCGCTGCCGGCACCCACGCCCGCAGCGCCGGCAGCGCCGCCAGCATGCCCACCAAGGCGCCCACCGCTGCCCCGAGCGCTGCCTTTTGCAGGCGCCGCCCGGCCCTGCGTTCGCGCCGGTAGGCCACATAGCCGGTGCGCGGGTAGGTCAGCCGGGCCTTCACCCGCTGGATGGCCCGGCCCGCCAGCCTGCCCACGCCCAAGACAGCCACCAGGGGGCCAAGCATGCCCACGAGCGACGGCAGCGGGCCGGGAGGCAGGAGCGTCTCCAGGTAGAAGCTGAGCCCGATAGTCAGGAAAACGGCAGCGAGCGCCAGCTCGGGCAAGCCATCTTCGAACCAGTACTGCCAGGGGCGCCGCATGGCGCGTTCGATCTCCGGCTGCATCCTCACCCTCCCCAGCGGGGCACCTCCGCCCAGACCTCTGGGCGACCTGCGCCATTCGCGTACTAGTTTGCACTACAGACCAGTCTGTATGCATCATATCACAAAATCTGCAGCGCGTCAAGCCCCCGATGCAGGGCTTCAGGGCTTTTTCAAAGTCGGCGTTATGTGTAGTCCGGACCCTTCGCAGGCCAGCATTCGCCGCGTTGTGAAGCCCGCAGAACCTGCTCAGGGTGACAATAACGGGACTTTGAAAAGGCCCTGTGCAGGGCTTTGCGCCACCCCCTGGTTGCCTGTTGGGGGATAAGGTGCCATCGATCGCCCGAGGTTGGGAAGAAACCCAAACCTAGAGTATAATCGCCTCCGACCTGGAAGTGGAGGCTCGACTTGCTCAACCTGGAACGGCAGGAGGAGTTGCGCGCGCGCTACCGGGCGGCGACGCCCGGCTGGCGGCCCGCCAGCCACGTGTACGACGAGGCGGTGCGCTCGTGCATCACCCCCGATGCGGTGATTCTCGACGCCGGCTGCGGCCAGGCGGGCATCGTGGGCCGCGCCCGCGGCGGCGCCCGCGCCGTGGGCATCGACGCCACGTTCGAGGGCTACCGCCACGCGGTGGACCTCGCGGACCTCGTCTGCGGCAACCTGGAGGCGCTGCCCTTCGCCGACAACTCCTTCACCCTCATCGCTTCGAGCTGGGTGTTCGAGCATCTCGAACGGCCCGAGCGCGCCTTTGCCGAGTTCGCGCGCGTGCTCGTGCCCGGCGGGCGGCTGGTCTTCCTGACCCCCAACGCCCACAACATCGTGACCCTGGCCAACCGCCTGGCGCCGGCCCGCCTGCAGAAGGCGCTCGTCTGGCGGCTCTACGGGCGCCGCGAGGTCTTTACCTTCCGTACCCACTACCGCGCCAACACCCCGGCCGCCCTCGACCGCCTGCTCTGCGCCGCCGGTTTTGAGCGCGAGGCGCTGCACATGGTCGGCGACCCCACCTATCTGGCCTTCAACGAGCTGGGCTACCGGCTGGGCGTTCTCTGCGAACGCCTCACCGACCGGGCCTGGCTGCAGCGCTTCAAGGTGCACTTGGTGGGTGTCTATCGGAAACGGCAGCAGACGCTGGCCGAGATCGACGGCATCCGTGCCGGCGTCGCGAGCGTCACGGCGTCTGCGGAAGGAGAACCTTGGATACCCTAGAGAGCAAACTCTCCCACGCCCGCGACATTCTGCACGAGTTGGGCAGCGTGGTCGTCGCCTATTCGGGGGGCGTGGATTCGACGCTGCTCCTGGCGCTGGCCCTCGAAGCGCTCGGGCCAGAGAGGGTGCTGGCGGTGACCGCCCGCTCGGCGACCTACCCCGAGAGCGAGCTCGCTGCCTCGGCCCAGGTGGCGCAGCAGCTTGGCGCGCGACAGCGCTTTGTCGAGAGCCACGAGCTGGAGGACCCGCGCGTGGTCGCCAACCCGCCCGACCGCTGTTACTACTGCAAGGCCGACCTCTTTGTGGAGCTGTGGCAGGTGGCCCGCGAGGAGGGGCTGGCTGCCGTGGTCTACGGCGCCAACGCCGATGATCTGGGCGACTATCGCCCGGGCATGCGCGCCGCCCAGGAGCAGGGAGGCCGCGCACCCCTCCTGGAGGCGGGCCTGACCAAGGAGGAGATCCGCGCTGCCTCGCGCGAGCGCAACCTGCCCACCTGGAACAAGCCGTCGCTGGCCTGCCTCTCCTCGCGCTTCCCCTACGGTACCCCGCTCATGCCTGAAGCGCTCAGGCGGGTGGGGGCCGCCGAGGAGTTCCTGCGCCAGGAGATCGGCCTGACGCAGCTCCGCGTGCGCCACCACGACCCGGTGGCCCGCCTGGAGGTGCCGCCCGAAGAGTGGGAGAAGGTGCTGGCCAACCGTGAGCGCATCGTGGCGCGCTTGCGCGAGCTGGGCTACCTCTACGTGGCACTCGACCTGGCAGGGTTCCGGAGCGGGAGCATGAACGATGCGTTGCGGAAGATGTGACCTTTGACGCTCAGGGAGCAATGCTCTATGGACAACCCGGATCGCACCCATCGCTTCGCGCGCCCCGATTTCGACCGCCTGGGGCGCAAGGGCGTGCCCGAAGTGATATTGGCCGACCGCAAGACGGTGGAGGAATCGCTGGCCATCGCCCGCGAGTTCCTGGAGAGAACCGGCCGCGCCATCCTGAGCCGCGTGCCCGAGGCACTGGAGGCGCGGCTGCGCGCCGAGTTTGCGGGTTCCGCCGACCTGGAGTGGTACGCCGGGGCGCGCGCGGCCGTCCTGCGCCGGCCCGATTGTCCGCGGCCCGATACGGGGGGGCGGGTGGGGATCCTCACCGCCGGCACGTCGGATATCCCCCGTGCCGAAGAGGCCGCCCTCGTCTGCCGCGAGATGGGCTGCCAGGTCTTCACCGTCTACGATGTGGGCGTGGCCGGGCTGCACCGCCTCTTCGACCCCCTGGAGCGCCTGCTGAACGAGGATGGGGTCGATGTGATCATCGTCGCGGCGGGCATGGATGGTGCGCTGCCCTCGGTCGTCTCGGGGCTGGTGCCGGTGCCGGTCATCGGCCTGCCCACCTCCGTCGGCTACGGGTTGGGCGGCCAGGGCATCACCGCCCTGCTCTCGATGCTGCAGACCTGTGCGCCCGGCCTCAGCGTCGTCAACATCGATAACGGCATCGGCGCCGGTGCCACGGCGGGGTTGATTGCGAATCGGGTGGCGGCGGCGAGGCGAAGGGTGATGCGTGAGGCGTGAGGCGTGAGGCGTGATCCGTGATCCGTGATCCGTGACGGGAGCCATGGAGGAGGCGATGGATTACCAGGCTTGGGAGCAGGCGGTTCCGGCGGCGATCACAGGCGACGCGCTGTGGAGACTGCAGGTGTATCGCTTGGCGCTCTTCGCCGCTGATGTTGCGTGGCAGGACGTGACCAGCCTGCAGAGGGATTTGCGCACGCGCTCTCTCTGCGACCAGCTATTGCGTGCGCTGGGTTCGGTGAGCGCAAACATCGCGGAAGGATACAGCCGCGGGACAAGCAGGGACCGCGCTCACTTCTACGAGTACGCGCTCGGCTCTGCTAGAGAGGGCCGTGATTGGTACTTCAAGGCCCGGCACGCGCTCGGCGAGGAGACCGTGGAACAACGTCTGACGCTGCTGACCCAGATCATCCGATTACTCCTGAGGATGGTCCCCGAGCAGCGCGGCCGTGTGCTCAGAGAGGACTCCCTCGCCTACCAGCCGGGTGGTGCGCAGCCTGCCGAGTAGACTCCCTTGTGCGTCCTGTCACACATCACCCATCCCATCACGCGTCACGCATCACGCATCACGCATCACGTATCACGCATCACGCATCACGGAGGCCCTCTTTGACCACACGCATCGCCTATTTCGATTGCTTTTCCGGCGCCTCGGGCGACATGCTGCTGGGGGCGCTGCTCGATGCCGGGCTGCCCCTGGAGCGGTTGCAGGCGGCGCTGGCGACCCTGCCCATCGTGGGCTGGGAGCTTACGGCCGCCCGCGAGGCGCGCCAGGGCATTTGGGGCACCCAGGCGAGGGTGAGCTACGATGAGGCGCACCAGCCCCACCGGCACCTGGCGGATATCCTGGCGCTGATCGAAGGGAGCGAGCTGCCGGCAGAGGTCAAGGGCCAGGCGGCGGCCGTCTTCCGGCGCCTGGCGCGGGCCGAGGCGCACGTGCACGGCACCACGCCCGACGAGGTGCACTTTCACGAGGTGGGCGCCATCGACTCCATCGTCGATATCGTCGGCGTGGTGGCCGGCCTGCACCTCCTGGGCGTCGAGCAGGTCTACGCCTCGGCGCTGCCCCTGGGCGGCGGCACGGTCCACGTGGCCCACGGCGAGCTGCCCGTGCCAGCGCCGGCCACGATCGAGCTCCTGGCCGAGGCGCGCGTGCCCACGCGGCCCCACCCGGCGCAGGTGGAGCTCCTCACCCCCACCGGCGCCGCCCTCCTGGCCGAGCTGGCGCGCTTCGAGCAGCCCGCCATGGTGGTGGATGCGGTCGGCTATGGCTTTGGCACGAGGCAGGTGCCGGCGTTCAACGCCGTGCGCCTGTGGCTGGGCCAGGCCAGTGGAGCGGCGCCCTGGGAGGAGGACGAGGCCGTGCTCCTGGAGACCAATCTCGACGACACCACCGGTGAGGCCCTGGGCTACGTGCAGGGGCGGCTGCTGGAAGCCGGCGCGCTCGACGCCTGGTTCACCCCCATCACCATGAAGAAGAGCCGCCCGGCGGTGCTGCTTTCGGTGCTGGCGCCGCCCGCGCGCGCCCCCGAGCTGGCCGGCCTCATCCTGCGCGAGACGACCACCCTCGGCGTGCGCTGGCAGACGGTGCGCCGCACCATCGCCGGCCGCGCCGTCGAGACGGTCGAGACCCCCTGGGGCGCCGTGCGCGTCAAGGTCAAGCAGTTGGGCGGACGGCCCCTCTCCGCCGCGCCGGAGTACGAGGACTGCGCCCGGCTGGCACGCGAAGCCGGTGTGCCCTGGCAGGAGGTGTACAAGGCGGCGGAGAAGGCCTACGAGATGGGCAGTGAACCGTGCCGGGGGCATGCCGGCGCTTGACAATGAAGTCGCGGGGGGGCACAATAGTAGCAGGGGCGAAGGTGGAATCGTGTTGTGGCTCGTTGCCGCCGAGATTATGAGGAGGCAGACGAATGGGCCGTGTACCGTGGCGGGAGAGGATCATCGTTGCGCCAGAGGTCCATCACGGCGATGCGTGCATTCGCGGAACGCGCATACCGGTGGCGACTATTCTCGGCAGCTTGGCCGATGGCATGACGGCGCAGCAGATCAAGGAGGCCTACCCACAACTGACCGACGAAGATATTCAGGCAGCGCTGGGCTATGCCGCCGATGTTGTCAACGACGACATCATCGTCCCACTGTCTGCGTAGTGAGGGGCGCATGCGAGTGAAGGTCGATGAGGATCTCCCCTCCGGTGCGGTGGAACTACTCCTCCAGCACGGCCATTCTGCAGTGAGCGTCGTCGACCAGGGGATGGGAGGCGTTGACGACTCCGTACTGTGGCAGGCAGTTCAGGGCGAGCAGCGGTTCCTGGTGACGGCAGACAAGGGCTTTGGCGATCTGCGCTTCTATCCGCCGGGGACGCACGCTGGCGTACTCGTCCTACGCCCCGACCAGGATGGCATTCGACCTCTGCTCGCGCTGCTGGAGCGAGTGTTGGCAAGCTACCCGCTCACCGAACTCACAGGGACGGTGGCAGTCGCCACTCCCCGTGCGATTCGCATCCGACGGAAGCCCATACGGGCCGAAGGCGCCTCACATCAGGCCCCTTAGTCGTAATAGATTTGACCCCAACATTTAGGGTTTTGCCGGCCCGGCTGCGGCCAACCCGCCGAAAACCCGGGCCAGGGCCGGGCAGGCGTGGAGCAGGCTTGCCGGCTGTTGCCGAGTGCGGGTTGGATCCCCACGCTTGCAGTGCTAGCCGAGCGCGAACGGGCCGAGCGGGCCGAGGTCGGGCCGCCGGCCGGCCTCTCTTCCATCCACCGCGACCCGGTAGCCCCCCGCCCGATCGTAGGCCAGATCGATACGGTGCCCCCGGTAGGGCACGCCCTGCAAGTGGAACGATTCGAGCCCCAGGTCGAGCGGGTCGCAGGCGAGCCGGCCATCGGCGCGGGGGCGGATGCCGCCCACGCAGGTGATGACGAGGTCGTTGACCAGGCCCGACCAGCTCAGGTCGGGCGTGCGCGCCTCCTCGCCGGTGAGCGGATTGTAGCACTCGTTGCAGGTGGGCCGCCCCTGCCCGCCCATGAGCTGGAAGGTGCGGCGCACGAGTTCGGCCGCCACGTCGCGGTAGCCGTAGCGCAATAGGCCCTGAACGATCAGCCAGTTGATGTGGATCCAGGTCGGCCCGCGCCAGTAGTCGTTGGGGTCGAACTCGGGGTCATCCTGCGGCACGACGGGCACGGGGTAGCGCGTCCAGAAGCGGGCCGGGTTGGTGAGATGGTCCACGAGAGCGGCGGCCTGCTCTGGTGTGGGCAGCCCGGCGAGCAGGGTGCAGAAGGCGGCCGGGGTGTGTACCGGGCTCTTGGCGTGGCCGGCCAACAGGTCGCAATACATGCCGGCCGCCCCGTCCCACATCAGGCGGCGCACCGCGTCGGCCGTCTCCTGGGCGCGGGCGCGGTGGGCCGCGGCTTCCTCGGGCCAGCCGAGGAGCTCCGCCACATCGGCCAGCACCTGGCGCTGGATGGCGATCAGCGCATTGACCTCCACCGGCTCGACGTCAAAGCCGCCGTCCCAGCGGGGCGAATTGTCCCACCCCGTCTCCCAGCGGTGCACAAAGGCGAAGAGGTGGTCGCCGTCCTCGTCGCGGCAGGCCTCGAACCAGCGGTCGTAGCGCGCCAGGGCCGGGTAGACATCGGCCAGGAGCGCGCGATCTCCGGTGGCCGCGTACACCTCCCACAGCGCCAGGCCCAGCACCGGCGGCTGGGTGACCGAGCTGGATTGGCCGTCGCCATCGGGCCAGTTGCGGCGCATCGTCTCTGGGGCGAGCGCCGTCTCGTGGGGCAACATGCCGTCGGGGTACTGCTGGTTGGCGGCCGAGCGGAGGTTGCCGAAGGAGTACGCGAGATCCCTCAGCCAGCGCAGGGTGATGGCCTGCAGGCAGGCATCCCAGAACCAGAGGTGGGAGTACTTGAACTTGGCCGGAGCGCCGAAGGGCCAGGGCAGGCGGCGGTTGCCCAACTCCATGCGGTTCACCTGTTGCACGTGCCACACATAGTAGTAGAGGTCGACCAGCGATGGATCGCTGCAGGCAAAGCGGGGCACCTGATGCTCAAAGAACTCGTGCCATGCCGCCGTAGCGGCCTCGCGGCAGGCAGCAGGGCCTGCCAGCGGCGTTGCCAGGGCATGCAGCGCCTCCTGCGGCGTCGGCCTGGCGGCAATGGCGAGGGACCACGAGGCCGTCTCGCCTGGGGCCAGGGCCAGGTCGAAGGCCATGCCACAGTTGAGGAGGTCCTGCTTGAACTGCGCCTGGAGCGGCGGGCCCTGCCGCTCGGCCAGCAGGCGCACCAGGGTCTTGCGGAAGGGTGCCCAGCGCAGGGCGTCGGGGGGGCGGGTGGAGCCGAAGGCCACCGAGAAACCACGGCCGGTCTGCAGGTCGGCCAACACGGCGCAGGCGCCCGGTGCCCCTGGCAGGTCATGGCACGCTGCCGACGCTTTGCGGCCCTCCAGGTCGCTCAGCACGATCACCGTCGCTTCTAGCGGTCCGCTCCCCACGTTGCGGAAGGTGAGCTCGGTGACCAGGGCGTCGTGGTGCACGAACTTGAGCTCATCGAGCTGCAGGTCGCCGGCCGAGTGGCGGGCCTCGATACGGTCGGGTCGCCACGTCTGCTCGACCTGGCCCAGATACGCCAGGCGTCCGCTGCGGAGCAGGTAGATGCCGAGCGCCTCGCGCGTGACCAGTTCTTCCGCCCACAGCATGGTGCTGATGCCGGCGCCGTCGGAGACGCCACGGCAGAGGTTGCCGATGAGGGTATCTTTGTCGGGTCGCGCCAGGCGCGCCAAGGGGTCCATGGAGCCCTCCTTGCCCAGGTTTGTGGCTGCCAGCAGGGGTGATACGGTGGCAGTACAGTAATACAGGCGGCCTGGCCTGTCAAGGGAATCAAACAGGCCCAGCGCGTTATGCGCTGGGCCTGTTCCTGTGCTGTCGATAGCACCTTAACAACTGAAGAGTGATGAGAAGGGGTGTTAGTCGGGCGACCACGTCATCCCTGACAGATGACGATTGACCTAGGAGTCTCTTTCGGTGACCCTGCCACGCAGGCGGGCCACCCTGCTCCCTAGAAAGGAGGTGATCCAGCCGCACCTTCCGGTACAGCTACCTTGTTACGACTTCGTCCCAGTCACCAACCCTACCTTCGACGGCTGCCCCCTCGCGGTTGGCCCACCGGCTTCAGGTATTGTCGGCTCCCATGACGTGACGGGCGGTGTGTACAAGGCCCGGGAACGTATTCACCGCTGTATGGCTGACCAGCGGTTACTAGCAACTCCGGCTTCATGCAGGCGGGTTGCAGCCTGCAA
>Ga0078972_1017283_pt1 | contig 10395 bp, 7 predicted proteins | sample YelNatPaOPGAMG01_FD_67568 | JGI IMG/M metagenome (GOLD analysis project Ga0078972, IMG submission 67568) | Hot spring thermophilic microbial communities from Obsidian Pool, Yellowstone National Park, USA - OP-RAMG-01 (SPADES assembly) (version 2) | ecosystem: Environmental > Aquatic > Thermal...
TGCGATTCAACATGGCTCAATTATACTCGGTTACCATGACCATGCAAACTCTAAGCACCTTGCATCATTGTGTTTATACCCTGAACTACCACTTGGTTCTGGTCACGAAGGATCGCCGTAAAGGATGAGCCGCCTCAGGTCCCAGATCCGTACCACCACATAGGCGATGCCGATCTCCTCGATCCATCCCCACTCGTTGTCGACGATCACGACATCATCGATCCGGATTGGCTGGGTGAGGGCGATCTGGATGCCGGCGATCACATTGGTCAGAAGGGGACGGGCGGCGAGACCGATCACAATGCCCACCAGCCCTGCTGAAGCCAGGAGACTTTCCCCGACGGCCCGGATCCGGGGGATGGTCATCAGCGCGGCGGACGTCGATATGAGGATGATCAACACGGTCAGGAGCCGTTCGATCAGGAGGACGCGTGTCCGGACCTTCCGGCGTTCCAGGTCGTCCTGGGAATCGGGAGGGTGTCTGGACAAGAGCTGCTTTCCGAGGAAGTTCGTCAGGGTGATCATTGTCCAGGCCACCGTCAGGATTGTCAGAAGGACCATGATGCTGGACAGGATTTTTTCGAAGACGCCGGGGAACGGGACGGCCGGGTGGAGGATCAGGAGGACGATCTCCATCGACAGGAAAAAAGAGGGCCACCGGACAGTATCCAAAGCCGGAGGGGAGTCGGATAAGGGGGATTGTTCCATCCGTCTTTGCAGGACGGCGAAAACAATGGTATGGATGACGCCCCCCGCGAGCAGGGAAAAAAACAGGAGAAGCAGGGAATGGGTCCAGGTTTCCTCCGGCGGCCGGGAGAAGGTCATGAGCGTTCTCCTTTCAGGATCGGATCGCGGGTTGTCCTGACTGACGATCTTTTGCAGGGTATGGAATAGAGTAAAGAGGATACAGGCCCTGCTTTTTATCCTGACGGGCGGATGGTTCACTTGTCTACCCCCTTTTCGGGAATGGCGGAATTCCAACCGATGAAGGGGAACGATGAACTATAAATGATCAGGATGAAACGGCGACAGGGGCCTAAGACACCAGAATTTTTTTGGCGACCGACAGGGCGGCCCCGACCACCTGATCCATATTGTAGTAACGGTACTGGGCGAGGCGGCCAACGAAGGTGACCTCTTTTTCCTGTTCCGCCAGTGTCTGGTATTTTTTGAACAGGAGATCGTTTTCCGGGCGGGGGATCGGATAGTACGGATCACCCTGCGCCTGAGGGTATTCCCGGACGATGGAGGTGTCGGGATGTTCCTGCCCGGTCAGATGCTTGAACTCCGTGATCCGGGTATAGGCGTGCTCGTTAGGGTAGTTGACCGTTCCCACCGGCTGGTATTGCTCCACGCCGGAGAGCCGCTCGTGTTCGAACCGGAGGCTCCGGTAGGGGAGTTTCCCGAAACAGTGGTCGAAATACTCGTCGATGGGGCCGGTGTAGACGATGTGCCGGGCCTTGGCCGTCTGGCGGATGTTCCGGAAATCGAGGCCCAGGGCGAAGGTGATCCCCGGATGATCCAGCATGCGGGCAAACATGGAGGTGTACCCGTCTTTCGGCATGACCTGGTGGGTGTCGGTGAAATACCGGTCGTCCCGGTTGGTCCGGACGGGCACCCGGGAGGCGACGCTCGCGAACAGCTCCGAAGGGTCGAGACCCCACTGCTTTCGCGTGTACCCCTGGTAGAATTTCCGGTAAAGGTCCCACCCCACGGTGTTGACGATGACGTCCTCGCTCGTTTTGATGGTCGGGCGTGGCTCCCTCACCGTTTCGAAATATTGTTTCAGGCCTTCTTCGTCCAGCCGGAGGCCGTAAAGACGGTTGACCGTGTCGAGGTTGATCGGGATCGGCAGGAGCTGGCCGTCGACGGAGGCCAGAACCCGGTGTTCGTAGGGACGCCACGCGGTGAACCGGGAGAGGTAGGTGAAGACCTCGTCCGAGTTGGTATGGAAGATATGGGGTCCGTACCGGTGGATCAGGATCCCCCCTCCATCCTTTTCGTCATAGGCGTTTCCTGCGATGTGGCTCCTGCGGTCGATCACCAGCACCTTCCTTCCGGCGCTGGCCAGCCTTTCCGCGACCACGCTGCCGGCGAATCCGGCTCCGACGACGAGAACATCCGTGTTGATCAATGGTTTCTCCTTGATGGGGGTTTCCAGACAGTGGAAAAAAACGTTGAACGGCCTCGCTCGGCCCGCCTTTTCGTTCAGCGCGAGACGGCGGGAGCCATCTTGTAATACTCCCGGTACCAGTCGACAAATTTCCGGATGCCCGTCTCGATCGGCGTTCGGGGGGTGAAACCGGTCAGGGCTTCCAGCTCGGCGGTGTCCGCCCAGGTGGAGGTCATGTCTCCCGCCTGGACCGGCAGGAACTCCTTTTTGGCCTTCTTCCCCAGGCATTCCTCCAGCACTTCAATGTAGCGCATCAGCGGAACAGGGTTCTTGTTTCCGATGTTGTAAATCCGGTAGGGCGCGTGGCTGGTGGCAGAGTCGGCCTCCTCGGCGTTCCAGCCGGGGTTCGGGGCGGGGATCTTGTCCTTCAGGCGGACGAGGCTTTCGACGATGTCGTCGACAAAGGTGAAATCCCGGACCATCTTCCCTTCGCCGAACACCGGAATCGCCTTGTCCTGGACGATGAGGCTGGCAAACTTGAAGAGGGCCATGTCAGGACGTCCCCAGGGCCCGTACACCGTGAAAAAACGGAGCCCCGTCACGGGAAGGCCGTGGATGTGGGCGTAGCTGTGGGCCATGAGCTCGTTGGCCTTCTTGGTCGCCGCGTACAGCGAGATGGGGTGCTCCGTCGGATAGTGTTCCGAGTAGGGTTGACGGGTGTTGGCCCCGTATACGGAACTCGACGAGGCGAAGACCAGGTGGGCCGTTTTGCTCCGGAGAGCCCCTTCGAGGATGTTTCCGAAGCCCGACAGGTTGGTGTCGATATAGGCGAACGGATTTTCCAGGGCGTACCGGACCCCCACCTGGGCTGCCAGGTGGTAGACGACAGGAAATTTTTCCTGTTTGAAAAGCTCCAGAACCCCCTTCCGGTCGACGATGTCGAGGCGGTGGAAGGTGAACTTGTCGTGGGACAGGAGACGTCCCAGCCGGGCTTCCTTCAGGGAGACATCGTAGTAGTCGTTCAGGTTGTCGACGCCGGTGACGCTGTGGCCGTCTGACAAAAGCCGGGCGGAAAGTGTCGAGCCGATGAAGCCGGCGGCTCCGGTAACCAGAATGTTCATGCGACCCTCTTGGGTAATGGGGACAGGGATTTCCCCGTTCCTGTTTCAAAAAGAGATTTTTTTCTCACGGTTTCTGGAGCAAGAAACACGCCAGACAGTTTATGAGAAGAGCGCGGCCGGCGAGAAGACCGGCTTGGCCGGATCCGCCCGGAGATCAAAAAAATTTCACCGGATCCGATTTTCCTTAAGGTATTCAGACTCCCGCCAATAAACACCTGGTTTGTCGGGCCCCGCTTTCCGGAGGAGTTGGTTTTCCGTTTTCATCCGATATAATGAAGAAGAGGTTTCGGTACTCTTCAAATAATTGCCGAAACAGGGAAAGGAGTGCGGAACCGGTCATGATGCGGGAAGAAATCGGAGAAGGCCTTGCGTGACCATGAACGGTTGAACCTGGATATTCCGGTCACCTTCCGGACCAGTACGGGGGGGTACAGGAAAGGAACCCTGACGAACCTGTCCCTCACCGGGTGTTTTGTCCGTCCCGTGCGCAATTCCGGCATCGAAGGGTGGGTACGGATCCGGATTCACGAACGGGAGGGCGCAGACGGAGAAGAGCCGGAAACCATCGAGACATGGGGGTTCGTCACCCGTCTGGAGAAGGAGGGGTTCGGGGTCCACTTCAACTGGATCGAGCGGAACAACCTCCGGCGTTTCGGAGAGTTTCTCCTGCATTACGCCCCGGACAATCCCGCGGTCAAAAAGTTGTTGGAGGTCAACGGGGCCTCTTTCCAGTTTCTGGACTCCGGAGCTTCCGGAGGAAACGGCGGGGTTGAAAAGGGGTCTCCCTTCGAAGGCGGTGTCGTGGACAACCTTCTCCGGGAGAGCTGGTCGTCCTTTCTCGAACACTCCCCCTCCCATTTTTTTGACGGGATGATCGAATGGATCTCGGGACTGGTCACCGAGACGGAGGACGCCTCCCCGGACTTCGGATGGTTTTCGGAGTGGTTTTTTCTGGGCAACAGCCCCCAGATCCACGAGATCATCCAGAAAATCCAGATCGTCGCGCCGTCGGGTCTCCCCATCCTCCTCCTGGGGGAAACCGGCGTCGGGAAAGAGATGTTCGCCCGGCTTTGCCACGAGCTGGGCGCGAACCGGCCGGGGCCCTTCCTGCCGGTGAACTGCGGGGCTATCCCCCACGAACTGGCTGAGAACCTTTTTTTCGGCCACGAAAAAGGAAGCTTTTCCGGAGCGGATGCCCGGAACACGGGGTATCTGGAAGCCGCGGCCGGCGGAACCCTTTTTCTGGACGAGATCGGCGAGCTCCCCCCGCCACTCCAGGTGAAGCTCCTCCGGGTGTTGCAGGAAAAGAAGTTCTGCCGCGTGGGTTCTGTCAGGGAAATTCCCTTCAACGCCCGGATCGTCTGCGCGACGAACAAGGATATGAAGGAGGAGGTCCTGAAAGGCCGGTTCCGGGAAGACCTCTTCTACCGGCTGGATGGCCTGTCGCTCCGGATACCCCCGCTTCGCGAACGGATGTCCGACGTCCTGCCCATGGCACAGTACCTGTTGTCCAAGATCACCAAAAACGCCAACCTTCCGGAACGGACCATCGGGGCGGGCGCCGTCCGGGCCATTCACTCCTACCACTGGCCGGGGAACGTCCGGGAGTTGCATAACGTCATCTACCGCGCGGCGATCGTTGCCGACAGTCCCGAAATCCGGGAGGAGGATCTGGGGCTTCCGCTCGAGCGGTCGTCGCAGGAAAAACCGACGCTTCGGGAACTCCGGGAGATCTTTGAGAAGGAAATCGTCCTCGAAAGCCTGATCCGACACAACGGGAATGTGGCCCGGGTCGCCATGGAACTCGAGATCTCCAAACCCTCCGTGTACCACTTCATCAAAAAACACAAGCTTCCCACCTCTTTTTCCGAAGGATAGGCGTCCGGGTCGACCAGCGTCGACGTGACGAAGCCGGACTCCGTTCTCCGGAAGCTCCGGATAGAATTCTTTCCTCCGGAAGACCCAAAAGACTTGTCGGCTCCCACCTGCCCTCCCCCCGCCGGGCCACATCACCCGGTTTTCCTCCTTTCCCCCGGATAAACGTTCGGGCAAAGAGGCCCTCCCTTTTTCCTGATAGCCCGCATTTCGTCAGGGAGATGTGAAAAAAGAGTGAAGGTTGTTTTTCCTTGCCAATCAAGCATTGGTCTTCAATCCCATGCGCTTGTCCTGGAACGCGCGTCTCAAAGAATAAAAAAAAATATCTTTTATTTTCATGTGGTTAATTTTTTTTCGTCGGATGCCCTGTAAAGAGTTGTGACAGATCGGGGGCGGGAAGAAAAGTTTTTTGGTTCGATTCCTGACGTCGCGTGTCGAAAGACTTCTCCCGTTCTCTGGCACGTCAAATGCTTTATGACTGTCCGAAAACCTGTGGAGGGCATTCTTATGTGCGGAATCATCGGGTACGCCGGGCGGTTTCCCGCGCTCCCCTATCTTCTGAAAGGGCTGGAACAGCTCGAATACCGGGGTTATGACTCCGCGGGGATCGCTGTCATGGAAGCGACCGGCCCCCGAGTGGTGAAATCCGTCGGTTCGACCGACCGGCTGAAGGAGCGGATCGGAGGGGAGCGTCTTTTGGGGTCTGTCGGTATCGGCCACACGCGCTGGGCCACCCACGGCGCACCCTCCGAGGCGAACGCCCATCCCCAGTGGGCGGGGCACCTCTATATCGTCCACAACGGAATCGTCGAAAACGAGCGGGTCCTCCGGGAAGGGCTGGAGGCGAGGGGGGAGGTCTTCGTGTCGGAGACCGACACGGAAACCATCGTCCGGCTGGTTGACCAGTCCATGAAGGAAGGAGCGGGTTTTTCCGAATCCGTCCGGCATGTTCTTTCCCTGCTGGAGGGTTCCTACTCCTTTCTGATCGCAAGCGCCGATCCCGCGGAACCCCTGATCGCTGTCCACCGGGGGGCGCCCCTTCTTCTGGGGGCCTGCACGCATGGTGTTTTTGTGGCCTCCGACATGACGGCCTTTCCGGGCGAGGTGCATTCGACCATTCCCCTGGAAAAAGATGATATGGTCTCCATCCGCTCCGACGGCCGTTTCGAGATCACCTCCCTCGCCCACGGCCGGGAGAGGGAGGCGACCCTCGTCAGCCGGAGCCATCACGGGGTGCACGGCAAGGGAGAATACCCCCACTATATGTTCAAGGAGATCTGCGAACAGCCCGAAATGCTCGACGCCCTCCTTCGCAGCAAGATCCGGCGAGAAATCGGAGGCCTCAATGTCCGGTTCTCGCCGGAGGCCGAAAGGGTGCTCTCCGGCGTCCGCCGGATCCGGATCGTGGGTTGCGGAACCTCCTTTCACGCGGGCCTTCTCGGGAAATACCGGATCGAGTCCCTGGCCGGAATTCCGGTCGAGGTGGATATCGCTTCGGAGTTCCGGTACCGGGATCCGATTCTCGACCCCGAAAACGACCTGTTGATTGCCCTGACCCAGTCCGGAGAAACGGCGGACACGCTGGCGGCCCTCCGGATGGCCCGCGCATCGGGCGTGCCCACCCTGGCGCTCGTCAATGTGGAGGGAAGCACCGCGACCCGGGAGGCCGACGCCAGCATCTTTTTGGAAGCGGGCCCCGAATTCGGGGTGGCGGCGACCAAGACCTTCCTTTCGCAGATCGCGATCCTGACCTTGGTGGCTATCCGGCTGGCTCCCGAAAGCCGCTTCGGGGAACGGACGGGAATGTCGCGGGCGGAGATCCTGGACTGGTTCCTGAAGGTCCCCATGTTGCTCGATAAGAGCCTGTCCCTGTCCACCGGGGTGACCGGGATCGCCCGCCGTCTGGCGGCCTCCCGTTCCGTCCTGTTTATGGGCAGAGGGGGGGATTTCCCCCTGGCGCTGGAAGGGGCCCTCAAGCTCAAGGAAATCACCTATATCCACGCGGAGGGCTATGCCGGCGGGGAGCTCAAGCACGGCCCCCTGGCGCTGGTCGAGGAGGGAACGCCCGTGGTCTCCCTCCTGTCCCCCGAATCCCGGCTGGTTCCCAAGATGGTCAGCAACATGAAGGAAACCCTGTCCCGGGGTGCTTTCATGATCAGTATCGGATCCGATCATTTTCTGGACGATTTCACGCCCGTGTCGTCGATGTCCCTCTCCCTGCCGGACTGTCCGCCGCTCCTGTTTCCCCTGGTCGAGGCGGTGCCCCTTCAGCTTCTGGCGTATCACACGGCCTGTTTCAAGGGACTTGATGTGGATCGGCCGCGCAATCTTGCGAAAAGCGTGACGGTCGAGTAAACCCGGCCCTCTCAAGGCCTTATCAGAATGGAGCGTTTCATGTCACTGGAACAGAAAATCACCTCCCGTTCAGCGGTGGTGGGCATCATGGGATGCGGATATGTCGGGTTGCCCCTGGCGCTGGAATTCGCGAAGAAGGATTTCCGCGTCCTGGCCTTTGACCTCGACACATCCCGGATCGCCCAGATCAACCGGGGGATCTCCTACATTCCGGACGTCCCCACCTCCGAACTGGCCGCCTGCGTCGCGGCGGGAAAACTGGAAGCGACGGCGGACTTTTCAAGGCTCGCCGAGGTGGACACGGTCTCCATCTGCGTGCCGACGCCGCTCCGGAAAACCAAGGATCCCGACATCTCCTACATCATGCAGTCGGTCGACAATCTGGTGGCCCATCGCCGGGCGGGCCAGCTTGTCATCCTGGAAAGCACGACCTATCCGGGAACGACCCGGGAGATGCTTCTCCCGGCATTGGAGGCGGAAGGAGCTTTCCGGGTGGGCGAGGACTTCCACCTGGCGTTTTCCCCGGAACGGGTGGATCCGGGAAACCCCGTGTACAACATCGTCAATACGCCGAAGGTGGTCGGTGGCATCACCCCCGAGTGCACCCGTCTCGCCTCCCTGCTGTACGGTTCGATCGTCGACCGGGTGATCCCCGTCTCCTCGACCGAATCGGCCGAGATGGTGAAACTGCTCGAGAACACCTTCCGGAGCGTCAACATCGGCCTCGTGAACGAACTGGCCCTGATGAGCCACAACCTGGGGGTCAACATCTGGGAAATCATCGACGCGGCCGCCAGCAAGCCCTTCGGGTTCATGCCGTTTTATCCGGGGCCGGGACTGGGGGGGCATTGCATTCCGATCGATCCCCATTACCTGTCCTGGAAAGCCCGTCAGACAGGGTTTGAAGCGAGGTTCATCGAGCTTGCGGGCGTCGTGAACAGTTTCATGCCGCACCATGTGGTCAACCGGGTGGTCTGGGGGCTGAACGAACAGTCGAAATGCCTCAAGAACGCCCGCGTTCTGGTGGTGGGGGTGGCTTACAAGAAAGATGTCAACGACCTGCGGGAGTCTCCCGCCCTGGACGTGATGGCGCTCCTGGAAAAATCAGGGGCGGTCCTGGCCTACTCCGACCCCTATTTCCCGACGCTTCGCTGGGGAGAGGGGACGCTGTCATCGGTCGAGCTTTCCAAGTCCGAAAAACTCAAGGAGTACGACTGCGCGGTGGTAATCACCAACCACTCATCGGTCGACTACTCCCGGCTTCTGGGGCAGGTTCCCCTGATCGTCGACACGCGCAATGTCTATAAAAATGTGAAACATCCCTCCCTGGTTTCGCTCTAGGGGGTACAAGACACGAGGTTTGCCATGAGCGCCATATCGTCTATCCGTTTTTGCGCGCCGGCTCCCGGGGAATCACCGGGCCGTTGCGCGCTCCGCATCATCGAGGAAATCGGATCGCTCGAATTCGCGCTGGGTTTGTCCCGGGGCGCGGCATCGGAAATTCTCCTCCGGGAGATTCGCCTGTTGACGAACGGACTGCTGGTCCTGAACGCGTTGTTTTTCGAAGGCGGACACATCCGGGTTCCCCATCCGGCGGAAGGGGAGCTTTTGGAAAAGAAATGGGGGGTTCCGCTCAAGTGGCTGAAGCCGGCGAGGGCCGAAAGGATGGGGGCATTGACGCCTTCCGGCCTCTATCCCCCGACGCACCTGGAAGCGATCCTTGTCGATAACCGGATTTCCGTGTTTCTGACCGCGGATGAAGGGATTCTCCGGGAAGGGGAGGTGGTGTTCGCGCCACCATCCGTTTCCCAGGCCAGACCGGAACGGGTGGTGGACGGATCCGGCAACCCAATCCACCCTGGCCAACTGGGGCATATTTTTCCGGCCTGAAATACAGTATGGGAAGCCGGACGTGGCGGTCAATGCGATCATCCGGAAATTCCCTCTTTTATGAAGATGAAGGATAAGGTAAAGGGGCGTGCCTGATGCGGTATCTGGTTACGGGGGGCGCCGGGTTCATCGGCTCCCATCTTGTGCGGGCCCTGCTCGTTCAGGGGCAGGAGGTCCGGGTGCTGGACAACTTTTCGACCGGCAAGGAGGAAAACCTCTCGGAGGTGGCGGAGAAAATCGAGGTTGTCCGCGGCGATGTCCGGAATCTCGATGATGTGGAACGCTCGCTCGACGGGGTGACACACGTTTTTCATCAGGCGGCGGTCGGCTCGGTTCCCCGCTCGATCGCGGACCCCTTCGATACCCAGACCGCCAATGTGAACGGAACGCTGAACCTGTTGTGGAAAGCCCGCGAAGCCGGGGTGGGCCGGGTGGTGATTGCCGGGTCGTCATCGGTCTACGGCGACACACCCGGAATGCCCCGGGTGGAAACCCTCCTCCCCTCCCCGCTTTCTCCCTATGCGCTCAGCAAGCTGTCCCAGGAGCTTTTTGGCCGGATCTTCACGAAGACCTTCGGCCTTGAAACGGTGACCCTCCGGTATTTCAACATCTTCGGGCCCCGGCAGGATCCCCGGTCGGAATACGCGGCCGTGATCCCCCGGTTCATACGGGCCATCCTGACAGGGGAGGCCCTGACCGTCTACGGGACGGGGGAGCAGTCCCGCGATTTTACCTTCATCGACAATGTGGTCCAGGCCAACCTTCTGGCGATGGGAACGATGCGTGGGGTGGGGGAGGCATTCAATGTCGGATGCGGTTCGAGCTACAGCATCCTCGAGCTGATCGACAATCTGTCCGCTATCCTGAAGGTCCGTCCCGTCGTGAAACACCTTCCGCCGCGCGCGGGAGACCCGATGGCGTCCCAGGCCGACATCTCGAAAGCCCGGGATTTTTTGGGGTACAGCCCCAAAGTGTTTTTCCGCGAAGGGCTGGAGCGGACCGCCCGGTGGTTCGAGGATCAATACCGGCAGTCCGGCGGGG
>Ga0078972_1017284_pt1 | contig 10395 bp, 9 predicted proteins | sample YelNatPaOPGAMG01_FD_67568 | JGI IMG/M metagenome (GOLD analysis project Ga0078972, IMG submission 67568) | Hot spring thermophilic microbial communities from Obsidian Pool, Yellowstone National Park, USA - OP-RAMG-01 (SPADES assembly) (version 2) | ecosystem: Environmental > Aquatic > Thermal...
CCATTCACAAGCCTCGTGATAAAACGCACACCAAAACGCCTATACCAAGGCATACCCCTCGCCAGGCTTTCATCAACAAACCTACTACCAATAGCAACATCCACGCCATCCTCAACAACAGTCTTCACAACGCCTGGAATTTCATGAGGCTCATGCTGCCCATCCCCATCCAAAGTAACCAAAACATCAGCGTTTAATTCCCTAGCACGCCTAAACAAACTACGCAAAGCAGCGCCATAACCCAAACGCTTCTCATGATGAATCACATCAGCCCCTAAACGCTCAGCAATCTCCGCAGTCAAATCCGATGAACCATCATCACAAACCACCACTTTATCCGCGTAACGCTGCGCCCCCAAAACAACCCGCGCAATACTACGCTCCTCATTAAAAGCCGGAACACCAACAACAACAAAAGGCTTAGCCTCAGCAACCCCAACTAACTCGCCGCGTTCCCCAACCTCACCCAAAATCTTTCACCCCGCAAACTCATAAACAGATATCCTGCCAAAATCCTGCAGCCTAACAAACCCCTCAGGAACCGTAATACCATACCACCCGACAGGCGTGTTCCACCAAACAAAATACGCACGGCTAAAGCCATGCTCGAAAGCAGAATCCAAAGCAGAACCCACATCATTCTCAAAATGGACAATTTCGTGCTCATCCCCTAAATATAACTTTCCCCACCACAAAAAAGCATGCTGCAAAACCACACACGAGTCACCACCCATATTCTGATTTAGCCACTTCATAGCCCTAACAACATCATTAACATCCTCGTAGGGAACAGTTGGAGCAAAAGAAAAAACCTTGTTAACCGAGTTAAGCGCAAAAATCCCAACGTTAACAGTGTTCATCAAAACAGGCGTAGCCAAATAGACCCCACCCAACAAAACCGTCAAAAGAAGCATGCCCTTAACCTTTCCATCCACAAGCTTAAGGCTAAACTCGAAATTCCCACCATTAAAGCCCCTCACAACCCTCTTCAACCCATTGACAGCGTAGAAAGTGAAGGGATAAACCAACATAAACATCCACCGGTGCCAATACTCCAAAGCACAGAATGGGAAAACCAAGCAGCCAAAAGCTCCAACAAGCAGCAACCCAGTCCAAATGCTCAACACTTCATGCCGGAAGAAACCTTTCCAAACCAAAAACAAGTAAGGCAAATACAACAAACAAAAAAGAACAACAACCGACAAAAACAAGTCCCAATAAGTGACATAATAATCCACAGTAGACCTTACAGCTAAATAATCCACCAAAAAGAACAAACCAAAAGGGCGAGGATTAACCGCGTCACCAGCATTTATAACGTTACTCTCAACCACATAACGAACCGGAAAAATTCTCAGGTAAACGCCGGCAAGAAAAACAGCCAAAGCAGGGGAAAAACCCAAAAGCAGACGCTTATCATTCGCTTCTAAACGCCCTTTAATCAGATGCCAAAAAACCAAACCCAGAACCACAGCTACCAATGTAACAGCAGCATATTCATGGGCAAAAACAGTCAACAAAGAAAGCAAAACAAAACCGGCGAACCCAAACTTGGAATTCAACCTCTTAACAAAAGGCAAAGTAAACAGCAAAAGACCCATCCCCAGCGTATTCCTAAGCAAATCCCAACTAATCCTCAAAGAAGCAAGCTGCACAGCAAAAAGCAACCCGGCTAAAAGGCTCAGACGTGCGTCCCAACCTAGCATTTTTCGAGAAAACCAATAAACTCCTGCAACGTTTAACCCAAAAAGCAAAGGAGCTAAAACCTTCAATAACACAAATGGATCGCCACCAAAAACCTGGTATAACAAAACCGAAAAAGCTTGGAAAAGCCAAGACGACGTGAAGAATGAACTCCAATGGGTCCAAACAACGCCACTTTTCATGACAGCAGCATAATAAACAGTGTCAAAACCCACAGGATGTGGAAAGGCTAAAAGTTCGGGAATAAACCTTATAATAAGCCCTGCCAAAAAGCAAGTTAACAAGCTGTTAAACTCTGACCAACGAAAACTAATTGAGAACCACACTTGTTAGTGTTCCCTTTTTCTCTGTTTTAATCCATTTCCGCGGTCTGCGCAAACACACAAGCAGCAACGCATATAATGCAATAAACGCTTGCAGACTCCAGTAGAAGTATATGAATGGAAGCCATAGCAAGTTAGTTAGTCTTCTGGGTTTAGTGGCGTAAGCCAAAGCTAAGCCGCAGACTGCAAGCATGATGGTTGTGCCTACAGCTGAAAGTTGCATTAGAAGCCGGAGCAAAGCGTCAAAATCGAATGTTGTGAAAGATGTGTAGAACGCCAAAAAGTAGCTAACCATGGAAAAGATAAGTATGAAGGGTCCGAGAAGAGTTAGCTCGGCATCAAGGGTCTGTCTGTTGGGCTTAGCCATAAGCCTGCCGTATTTTAAGGCTACTTCCATGGTTCCCCTAAGCCACCGGGTTCTCTGCTTGAAAAACTGCCGCACGTTGGACGGTGTTTCCTGCCATGAACGCACATCCGAAGCGTACTTGATCCGATAACCCTTTTCTGTTAGCTTAGCAGAAAGCTCCATGTCCTCAGACAAGGCTTCTTCGTCAAAGCCATTCAATTTCTCCAGAACGCTCCGTCTTATGAACTGGCAGCTCCCCTTCAAGTGAACGAAAAGTTTCAAGGCATCCTTGCCCCTCAGATAAGCCTCACACCAAGCAGCCTCCTCGTAAGAAACAAACTTTGCCAGCATATTCTCATCCGCGTTTATAATGCATAGTCTTCCCTGCACCGCAGCCACAGAACGATCACTAAAGTACCGTACAGCCCTATCCAATAAATTGGGCTCTGGAACGCTGTCCGCGTCAAAAAAGGCCAAAATTTCGCCTTTCGCATGTTTAAGGGCATAGTTTAAGGCAGAGGGTTTTCCGTTCGATACAGGTTTGTGGAGGAGCCTTACCTGGTCTGGATAACGCCCAACATATTCTTCGCATATTTCAACAGTCTTGTCCGTGGAGCCATCTTCAACGATTAGGATTTCCCTCTTTTCAGGCGGATAATCCAGCCTCAGCAATGCCCCAAGAAGCCTATCCACAACCTTCTCCTCATCCTTTACAGGAACAACAATTGAAACCATGGGTAAACTTTTCATGCTAAACGAAGATGGTTCATCCCTTTTCCGACCAGATCGCCGCAAATGCCGAACGCCAACAATTAAAATTGGAATGTTGTAAAGCGTCCAAACGTAAACGATTGAAAGTGCAACAATGGCTAAAACACTAAGAGGATTCAATTTCGATTCACTCTTTATTTATTTTAGCTTTTCATTCGCGAGCGTATGTGGCTTCAATCTTTTTGAAAGCATCTAAAAGTCCGTCGCTCAATTTGATAATCCCTTTTTCCAAGAAAGCTTCGAGGAAAGCCTTATTAACGAGTCGAATCTGTCTGACACATTCTTCAGCCTTCTCCATCAAATCAGCTTCCATCTTATCAAGAAGTTCGCCAACGGTTTCCTCGTTGTTGACTCCCAAAGCGTACAAGCTGTATTCGCTGAATCCCATGGCTTTAAGCGTAGCCTTAACCTCTTTCAATGTCACTGTTGGATAGTTTTCAAAAACAATAGTAGCAACCCATTCGCCGCCATCCTTGAGGCTGCATAAAGCAACAAAGTGCTTCCTAATTTCTTTAATCCATACCGATTCAACTTGGAAATCAGAGTCTAAGATGAGGCTGCCGTCTCCTTCAGCTTGCAAAAGGCTTTCAACTTTTCCTATTGCTTCAGCTAGCAGTTTCTCCAGTGCTTTTCTCCGTTTCCCAGGTAGAGGCCGATGATTCATGTACTCTATATGCCATGCCATCTTCTCATTAGCATAAGGTATTCGTGGGCAAAAATCCATTTTATCAATTCAGCAAGCTTAGAGTCTGCTTTCGCTTTCCCACGACGACATATTCATTATTGTTAGGTATCTTGCAAACCCTGTTTCCCTAGCCCATTTATGGGCAGTCTTATTTCCCCACCTTTGGGCTATACGGCTTATTTCCCTAGCCTTTTCCCTGCCCTTAACCATCATCCAATATCCTACCTTACCCAAAACCTCCACCATAAACTTAGGAAAGCCTCTAAGGGCTTCTAGCAACTTTACAATTATAGGCGTAAGCACTCTCGCTAGGAACACGCTAACAACTCTATCAACAAGTTTAATCACAAGACTCAAATACATGCGCTGACTCCTCGACAAGCATCTATACAAAACGCCCATGCGAGATGCTATCTTCATCAACTTAGACAAATGCCCCCTTTTCAGAGGCACTCCACAAACCTCTAGTAAACCGTCTTCAGTCTTTCCCACAAGCTCAAAATCACCCATAACATTCTTGCCCATAATCTCGACACACCCTACGCTAGAATCAGATTCTAACTCAGAACCTAAGAAGTATATAGAATTAACGTTTTCCAGCATAATCCACAATCTCACCATAAAAGCCCAAACTCCGTCCCAACATTAAACTGCAACCCAAACCCCACTAGATGGAATTTAAAAAATCTAGGCGCTTGCAACTTTTATATAAATTCTTTCCATTAACAGCGACTAATGGAAAATTGCTTTAATTAGCTTAGCGCGATTAGAGCATCCCCATTCTGAAAATCAAAAATAAATCTATGTCTTAATGAGAGTTGAAAAGTTTTATTAAATAAATGAAAAATAAGTGACAATAAAAGTTTAAGGGGCGGAAGATTTCACTACACAGCGTATTCGCTCTAGCACTCACATGTCCCCTTTCCAAAATTGCTACACTTCTGTGATAGCCAAGTAAAGATAAACTTGAATCTCATAGCTGTGCAACATATACCTGAAGCAAACATTAAGGCTTGTTTATAATTAATACTCACTCGATACCTTTTTCTGTTAAGAGACACTTATAGAAAAGTGTTGTATTTTTACATTTTTATTATATTGCAACATAACGTAGCAATTGGTCAAAGCATGGCAGATATTTTTTGTAGAAAATGTTTACTCTAATTCTTGTAGGAGTTTTTCTGTTCTTGTTTTTAGGAATTTTGCTATTTTTTTCTCTGTAACTTCTTTTTCTTCGTTCTGCTCAAGCAGTTTTTCTTCTATGGTTTTCAAGAGTTTTGCTGGATCCGCTGGTTTGATGAAGTAGGCGTCTGCGCCGTAGTTTAGGGCTTCAATGGCGTTTTGCAGCTGCGGATATCCCGTGAGCATTATTTTTATCATTTTTGGCGAGGTTTCACGCATTGCTTTGAGGAGTTTTGTGCCTTCCATGTCTGGAAGTTTTATGTCGAGGATTGCCAAATTATAGATTTTCTCCTCAGATTTTTCCATTGCCTCTTTTCCTGTTGAGGCTGTGTCAACTTCGTAGCCTCTGGTTTCAAGTATTATTTTTAGGACTTCGGTTATGCTTGGGTCGTCGTCGACGATTAATATTCTTGCTTTCTCGTTTGGCAATTTTTCACCTCCAACTTTTGAAGTGAGAACTTTGAATATGCTTCATTTCTGTTATTGTAGCTTTCCTTTAGATTTTTGACGTATTCTGCAAGATTTATAGGTCCTTCAAATTGGCATTCCATTCCAAGTTTTTTGCAGAGCGCCTTTAATATTGTTCTTTCAAGCATGGGGGCTGAGCCGAGAATTTGGCCTCTTCCCGAGCCCAATAATCTTCTCAGTTCCAGGGAGAAAAACTCCAAGTTGTCGGGGATTTTATCCAGTGGAATGTTTCTTTTTTTAAAATAATCATAAATGATTTTTGCGTTTATTTCTCCAAATGAATATCTAATCACTTCGTCTATCACCTGAACCAGCATTTTGTCAAAGTTATCCAAGATGGATTCACTTGGTTGCAATCGTGTAATTTGAAAAAGAATTGAAATTTGCTGAAAAGATTTATGAACTTACAATATTTATTGGCTGTCCTATTCTTGTCTTTTCGGTGTTACCGATTTTGCTTCTACCATTAGAAACTTGACTTTTTCTTTCTTTTTGATTATTGGAAACGTCAGTTTAACCGTTGTGCCTTTTCCCACTTCGCTCTGTATGGATAGTTTTCCTTTGTGAGCTTCCATTATTCGGTTACAGATGGCTAATCCGAATCCCATCCCTTTTGCTTTGGTTGTAACCAGCGGTTTACCGATTTTTGGTAATAGATCTTCAGGTATGCCTATCCCCGTGTCTGTGAAAATAATCTCCGTGCACGTTTGGTCTTTCCTGCTTTTTATTTCAAGTTTTCCTCCTTCTGGCATGGCGTCAATGGCGTTTTTTATTATGTTTATGAAGACTCTTTTTATTTTAGCTACGTCAACTTCTATTTTATGGCTTCCGACGGTTTTATCTATGACTTCTATGTTGTCTGGAATGATAACTGACGCTAAGCTTTCTTTTAAAAGGGTCTTTACCCTTGTTTCTTCTATTTCCAAGCGTATTTCTTTTGAGTATTCCTGAAGATCGCTTACTATTTTATTGGCGTATGCGATGTTTTCTTCAATTATTTTCAGCATCCTTATTTCCGTATTTTCCAGTTTTGACGCGGATTTGGTTTTTAAGTAGTAAACAGCCCCCGCTATTCCCATCAGGGGATTGCGCAAGTCATGCGCCACCATGCCCGCAAGTTCACCTATGGCCGCAAGTCTTTGAGACCTTAAGAGTCGTTCCTGCGCGTCTTTTAGCTGTTTTGTTCTTTTTTCGACAAGCATCTCTAATTGTTGGGAGTATTCTTGCAGCTTCTGCTGCATCTGTTCACGTTCAGTTATATCCGTTATAATTGCTATAGAACCCGAATATTTTCCACCCTCTCCCCAAAGTGGCGAAGCAGAAACTTGTACGATCCTCGTTTCACCGTTTTTCCGGTGTATTGGTATCGCGTATCTGCTTGTTTTGCCCTTTATGCGCAACACATTTTCCTCTACAACTTTCTTCTTTCCCTCATTGTTAAGAAAAGTGAAAGTGTTCAAGCCTATAAGCTCGTTTACTTTATAATTAACTATTTCGCTGAACGCTTTGTTTGCAAACACTATGTTGTCATATTCATCGGTAACTATGATACCTTCATTGGCAGTTTCCAATATTATTTGTAGCTGTCTATTTTTTTGCTCTAATATTGCTTGCAACTTTTTTCTTTCAGTAACATCTCTTGCAATGATTGTTAGGAATATTCCTTGTTTTATACTCCATATAGAATAGGAGCATTCTACAGGAAATTCGCTTCCATCCTTCCTAATTCCAGTTGTTTCGAAATTTCCCCCTACATATGTTTCTTTTTTGACCAGTGCATCTCCAATGCGTGTTTCAAATCCTGCTGGCAAAATTTCGTTTATAGACTTGCCAATTATCTCTTGCGCTGTATATCCAAAAATTGTTTCTGCAGCTTTATTCCAGAAGACTATTTTTCCCAAGATGTCTATTGGGATTATGGCATCAGACGCACAATCTATTATGAAATGATAGAGTTCGTCGCTACCAATAATGGGTTTCTTTAATTTTTGGCGTTTTTCATAGCCTTTTATACGTGGCGTGTTCCGTTTTTTGGACATTGTCCTGTTCTTCCATACGGATTTAACAATTATATTATGGCTTTTTGCTGAAATGATAAATCCTTTATGAACTTCTGCTATGAATTATGGTTTTATGTTAAGAGATTTGCCATATGGTTTTGCGCTCTGCAAGAAAGTCATATTTCAAATTTGGTTCTGAGATTAACAAAGTATTTATATTTGTTTTGTGGGGGGAATTCTTTGTAGCTACCAATGGTGATTACATGGAAATCTCTCAGGTTCGCCTGAAGAGTTCTATGTCAACACCCAGTAGATATTTCAAGCCGTTGAATATGGGAAGAATGATAGTTTTTGATGAAAATAGAAAATTGTATGGTGTTGCTATAGAGTGCAAAGTTAGAAAAAGTCTTCTTAAAAAGCTTTCTGAAATTGCTCAAAAAACGGGTATCATTATTCGGTTTATTCAGGTTTCTATGGTAGAGGTTGATGAGCCCTTAGTAAGAGCTGTAGCTTTTCTGGATATGTCCGATTCCAATATAACACCCGAGGAAGTCTTGGAACTTGTTAGAAAACAGGACTTTATCAGAGAGGCGTGGCTCATAAGGCCAAACAGAACGGGGATAATTTGTGATAACTACTTTTTCCCGTTAACTGTTGGAGAAGAAAGAGCGGTAATTTTCCGTAAAACAGTTTACGAAGCCTTGTTTAAGGGATTAAGGGAAAAGTTCGGTTCAGCGGGAGAAGCTATGCTGTATTATCAAGGTTACAATATAGGATACGAACTGTGCGCCAATCATATGAGCATGGATCATGCAGAGAAACCTGAATTTCTAATTGAGATGTCAAAGACCATTAGCAGAACCTTGGGTTGGGCAATAATTGACGATGAAAAAATAGACTTAAAAAAGAGAAGAGCCAAAATTCGCGTATACCAAAACTTTGAGTGCGAGATAGGAAAGGGGAGTGGAAAACCCCACAGCCAATTTTATAGAGGCATAATCGCCGGATGGTTCCACAAATTCTTCGAAAAACCCGTCGACGTTAAAGAAACAAAATGCGTAGCAAAGGGAGACACATACTGCGAATTTCTCATACAAACACATTAAATTTATATGCCCTCCATGACTCTGACTTTCGCTTGAGCTAAAATCTAAGGCTTTCAGTAGATAGAGCGTTCTGCCAAGCTGAAAGTCAGATAGGTTAGATGGGGACTGGAATTAAATTTATATAGAAAAAAATCAAAAATTATAATTCAAGCAAGGAGAACATGTCCGCCTATGACGGGTGTTGGAAAAGGTAAAGTGGTAGATAGAGGTGGTAAATACAGCAAAATTTTCATTTACATACCAAGAGAGGTGTTTTCAGACACACGTTTTCCATTCAAAAAAGGAGAAGACGTAACTGTTAGAATCGAAGGAGAAAAACTGGTTATCGAAAGATTGGAAAATGCATAGAACGAGAAGCACAATTGGTTTAATCCCCAAATAGGTAACGTACAGCTTCAGACGGGCATCAAAAGTCATGCTTGGTTTCTTCTGCAAGTTATTATTGCAAATAGTGTCATTACACTAAATATAATAATTATTGGCAGGATTAGGTTTGGTGAAAATTCTGGAACTACTTGGTAGACGCTGTATGGTTCTGTCCCGTCCAGTGTTGCGTTGTTTCCTGCATAGTCGTAAGCGACGATTTTGTATCTTACCAATGTTCCAATGGGCTGGCCGAGTATTGTGGCTTCGTAGAGGCTATTTGAAGAGTTGAGGGTCATTGGTATGGGTTGTTCCCAAGTTGTTCCATTATCTAGGGAATAGTACAATGTGACGTTTTTCACTTGGGTTGTAGCATCTGTAACGTTTACTGAAACTTTGACAGGCTGGTTTGGTTGGACATCACCTGCAGGTTCGCGGGATGGAATATCAATTATTGGTGCTGTCTCGTCTAAAATGATTGTGTCTGAATAGGTTGTGGAAACGAGTCCTGCGTTGTCTTTGATTTGGTAGTAGATTGTTTTTGTTCCATCTCCTGATGTTAGTGTCCATGTTTTGGTTGGCGTTGGTGTTTCCCATGGTTCGGTGTCCCATACGCCGTCGTTGCTGTATCTGACTTGATAGACGCCTGAAGTATCATCAGATGCTGTTAAGGCTAGCGTTACGGATATTGAGTTTGTGTAAGTGGCATCGTCGCTGATAGAGACGGAACCTGTAGGAGCGGTCTTGTCTAGTTTGATTTCTGTCAAAACGTGGTGGCTTTCTTCGTTTCCAGCGTTGTCAATGCTCCAGTATTCCAGCTTGTTGTCGGCGCCTTCACACGTGATGAGGGGCTGCCCATGCGCACTTACATTTTGAATTGAACCATCGTTGATCCGATAATAAGTTTCGGCTACGCCACTCAAATCATCAATGGCTGTGAGATTTATTATGAAGTTTGCAGTATGCCACAAGCCATCGTAGTCATCTAGCGTTGTTGGAGGAACATCGTCAACAGGTTCAGAGTTAATTGAGAGGTTCCAGAAGTAAACAGCGCCACTGCCGTGTCCAACAATTATCCTTGTCTGGTTCTTAAAAACATAAACAAAATGAGTTTCAACTGGTTTAGGTATGTAGCTAAAGTTTTCCCAGTAGCCCCAAAGCACTGTTCCATTAGTGTTTATTACGTCGACTCCCCAGTCACGTCCCACCACTATGTGCGTTCCATCACTCATAATCATCTCCGATTTCGTGTCGTAGGAGGCTTTCCACCATCTTAAGTTGCCATCGATGTCGAAGAGAGAACAAGCGATAGTGCCGCCGGACCCGGCAATCACGTAATCTTTATTTGGCGAAATATCAACAGAGTTTGCTCCGCCCATGGTATCAAAAGTCCACAATACCTCACCGGTTATTGCGTTTACCAGCGTTATATTGCCAAGTTTACTTG
>Ga0078972_1017285_pt1 | contig 10394 bp, 4 predicted proteins | sample YelNatPaOPGAMG01_FD_67568 | JGI IMG/M metagenome (GOLD analysis project Ga0078972, IMG submission 67568) | Hot spring thermophilic microbial communities from Obsidian Pool, Yellowstone National Park, USA - OP-RAMG-01 (SPADES assembly) (version 2) | ecosystem: Environmental > Aquatic > Thermal...
ATATTTATAGTATAACCAAGAAAGGAGATTTTTCAAGTACTTTGTAGCATTAAAAATTCACCAAATAGGTGCAATACTCATTTGTCGCAAAGTGGCTTCAGTATTGCATTTTATGCAATTTAAAATTCCTTATCGCAGGATTCGGGTATTACTATAACTAATATTCTTTACCTGATAATCTGATTCTCTGATTTTTTAATTATATCCAGGTATAGGAATTCCAATAATTCCTATACTTTGGATTCAAACGGATAAAGGCAGATTAAAAACAGATAAAATTCCCCCTCACCCCTTCCCTCTCCCCGTTTTAACGGGGAGAGGATAAAGGTGAGGTGCGGGGTTTCAGGAATTCTCCCCTGATGTATCTTGAAGTATAGGAATTTGAAAAATTGCTTCGGTCGCTTCGCCTCCTTGCCTAATCTGCGGTTAGAGCACTATACGGAAAGATAAATGTAGTTGTCCGATTTATCGGACAATGCCCAATGTCATGCCTGAGGCAGATCCGCCTTCGGCGGAAATTGGGCAACTACAATTTTACATCCACCTTTTGTAAAGGGGGATTTAGCCCGGATTATTCATACTAAAAGTCATTGCGAGCCCGCCTTACTCCTTCTGTCATTGCGAGCCCACCGAAGGCGGGCGAAGCAATCCCATCTATTCTTGTGATGAACTAAACGACGCAGTAATCCCTGAAATGACCGATAACGAATGAGATTGCGGAGCCTGTTCCGAGCCTGTCTTGAGATTGCTTCGTCCCGCCCATTGATAATGGGCGAGGACTCGCAATGACAGGTGAGGAATCTCGCTTTTCGCCCCGTTAAATAAGAGATTTTAAAAATAGAAACACAAAGGAACTAATTTGTCGTATTTATGTATTTAACGGGGCGAGCAATGACAAAAAGAAAAAAACAGAGTGTCCCCTCACCCCTGCCCTCTCCCCGTTTTAACGGGGAGAGACCAATGTAGGGACAGGGCTTGTCCCTGTCCGAATAAAAAAGCTTTGATTTTTTATTTTTTCCACAATATTATCTTTTTCCCTGTTAAATATCCACTGCTTCTGATTTGCAAGAAGTAAACCCCTGAGCCCAATCCCTGAACATCAAGTTTAAATTTTGTTGATTTATCAATAATTGATTGCCATTCCCTTCTCAGACCTCCGTAAATATCATATATCCTGAATTCTATCCTCTTTACCCCTTTATCCTCTTATCTCCGCCCTTTTAAATGTTTAATATTAAAAGTTTTATTTATCAATTATTTTCTGAAATAATTAAGTATTTTCTCGCTCTTATTCTTAAACCTTGGTTTTTTCAATGCATCCTCAAGGATTTGTTTAAAACTATCATCACATGGAAAATTCGGAAATCTTTCTATTAACGAAATTGCGGATTCAATGCCAACATCAATATCACCCAAATTATAAGCAGTTAAACTTTTATAATAGAGTAGAATGCTACTCTCAGGATATCTTTTGGAGCCATATAATGAATAACTGTAAGCCTTTGCGTATTCCTTTTTGTTGTATAAATCAATTATGAATTTCTCAAGAGCAGCGCAATCCAGAGACTCCACGGGTGTTTCAACCGCAGGAGATACAGATAATTGAGTTACGGGAGCTTCCGCTGATTTTAATCCACTCCTTTTTTCTATTTCCTCAATCGCTTGCTGGGTATAAACCTTTGTCAGGCTATCTGCCCATTCATTATTGAGGATTTGCTCAAGGATTAGTTTGAAAGTCTCTTCAGGTTTGTAATATTTTATTAAAAGAATGGCCTGACCCCAGTAGCGGTTATTTTTTTCATCTCTCAGAAATGATTCCAAAACTTTGCTTGATTTTCTATGGGGTTGGACACATAGTGCTTGGAGGACATCATAAATCACTGAGTAATCATTCAACAACATCTTAAGAGTGTCAACCGCCTCTTCACGGGCTACATACCCCATAAGAAGTATTGCCTTTTTCTTTAATGTCTCATTATAATCCTGATGGACAAATTCTACGAGTTTGGGAAAGAGTAGTTTTGCAAATATTGGCTTATTGGGCAGGACATTTTTAAGAGTCGTTTCTACAAAATTTTCGGTGGAACCAACGGTCCAGGAAAGTAGTGCTTCTTTTTGGATAAATAAACTCACCACATCAGCAAGATTTGATGAGGCAAGAGAGTCCATCAATTGGTGGCATCTTATATTTTCTTCGTAGTTTCTCCTTTTTTTAAAAACAAGAATATTGTATTCCTCAACCCACTTTTTCGCATTCTCGGATAATTTTTCTTTAATTATTTTAAATTTTTCCTCAATTACCCATAAAAGACTATCTTTGTCAATAATGGTTTCTTTTTTTATAACCTCAGGAGTATAATATTTCTCACCCGATGATTTATAAGCAAAAATTTTAGTAAGAGTAGTAGACACATAAATCCTCTCCTTTCCAATAATTACGGGAGAAGAAACATCAGGCGCATCCGCCTGCCAGATTATTCTTCCGCTTTTTGTTTCTAAGGCATAGATATGGGGTGGGGCTGATACATAAACTATTCCATTCGCACATGCAGGTGCAAAAGTATGTGCCACCCGGGCAAACAATCCCGAAATGTCAAATTCTTTTTTCCATAAAAAACTTCCATTGTCCAAATCAAAACAGATTAAGCCCAGTCTTTTCTCGGTTATTTTATATTGAAGAAATACCTGATTTCCCCAGATAGCTGGTGGAGAAAAAGTTTCGCTCGGAAGATTTGCCTGCCACAATATTTTACCATTCATTAATTCAAAACAGTAAATTCCTTCGTCATCAAGTGCAATGAGGCGGTCTCCATACATTAAAATTGGGTAATCCGGAAAGAGACATTCTTTATTTTCCCATAGTTTCTTATTTCCATCAAAAGAATAACTCTGTATTGCATGCTCGCTTGCAATGATGAAATAATCATTATTAGATGATATGAATTTTCCCTTTACATCAGATAAGTGAATTTTAATACTTTTATTTTTTCCATCAATTATATATAAACCTGTATTGCTGATACCGTAAATTTTATCCCCTCTGACTATGGCGTCGTTAAGAGTAATGTTAAATTCTTTAATTATTTCCCCGTTTTTTAATGATAAGAAATTTAAATTATTATCATTTCCCTGAACTACAATATAATAATCATAGACAAGGGTTAATGAAGGTCCATTTACAACAGTCTGCCATAATTTCATGCCACTTACTGCGTCAAACGCCGTTATCTTTCCATAATAACTGGTTACCAACAACATACCCTTCGTAAGGAGTGGTGATAGTTTAACTGCATACGCATTGTCCTCAGCATATTTGCCAACCCAATTAAGTTTAAATGGCGGGTTAACTAATGAACCAGGCATTGCATTTGTTCGCTGAACGTTACCAAATAAAATTGGCCACTCTCCTTCAGATGGAGACCTCTTACCTGTTCCAACAATTTGTTTTTTTTGTTTTGTAGTATCCTGACTAATTTTTGCTGGTTCAATCTTCGGATGCTCTTTATATTCAAATACTAACTTATGAACACCATCAAAAATTCCCCCTGTCCATACATTTCCTTCATTATCAACATCTAACGCATTTATTTCATAATTAGACGGGAAGGAGAAAAATGCATTATCGGCTGGATATATATCAATATTGACCCACCATAAATCCCTATCATCAGCAACCCATATATCATTTTGTATACCTCTTTTAATTATTTTTATTTCCTTATTAACAAGACTGTTTGTAAATCTTTTACCATCAAATCTCGCCAAACCTCTTGCCGTGCCAATCCATAGTCTTCCTCTACTATCCTCTTCAATTGCATTTATCCTATTCCCAGGTAGTCCATTCTCTGTATTAAAAGTATATGTTTTCCCATCTTTAATACTTAAAAGACCATTGTCAGTCCCGAGCCAGACATTCTTTCTTTTATCAACATATATTACACGAATATTGGTCGTTGGAAGATTGAATTCTTCATTAATTTTATAAAATTTATCTTCTGCAATATCATATTTTATACTCATATTACGATTTGCCACCCATATATTGTTTGAATTATCTATCATCATATTAATCCTTTCGGCATCATAGATTCTACAAGGTATTTGAACACGAATAATATTTCCATCTTTAATGCCCAGCAAACTGGAACCGGATAAAAACCAAATATTATTGTCCCTGTCACATTCAATTCCATAAGTCCTTTCTTCAAAACCGTAGTTATTCCATTTTTGGCCATCAAAACAGGCCAATCCAAAAGCAGTTCCCATAAAGACACTGTCTTTATTTTTAGCATAGATATCAAAAACAAAATTGGCAGGCAACCCGCCATAGGGAGTATATGAAATTAACTCTCCAGTTTGTAGATTATATTTTATTAGACCTGCACAATTTGAGCCAGTAGTTCCAAGCCAGAGAGTATCATCATCAATTTGTGCTGAAGAAATAAAAAATTTAGATAATATTTTCTCCACAGTGGCACCTTTAATTCTCATAACTCCTCCACCACAGGCCAAAACTGTGTTATCGTTTTCATTAGTAAGGATAATATCAATTTTGGGATAATCTTGTTTGAGTTCAAGATATTTACGCCATTTTTTATTGCTGTAATGCCAGATTTGTTGTAGATTGGTAAGGACATAGAGCCCGCCGTGCTTATCGGAGGCGATAGATTTAATATACTGTCCTTTCTCATCACCATTAAAATTCTGGTGTTTCCATTTTTCTCTATCAAAGTATGCAATCCCGCTTGAAGTTCCAGCCCAGATTCTTCCTTTGATGTCAATGTGGAGGTCGGTTATTGAATCGCTGGGCAGAACATCTTTTGTAGAATATTTTCTCCAAACATTTTTTGAAAAGCAGAATACACCCTGGCCCAACGTTGAAACCCATATCCTTCCTTTTTTGTCTCTGACCAAATCATTCATATATGTATATCCTTTGAGATTCAAATGAGGTAAAGTATCTCCATTTTCTGCATTTATTATTTTATTATCGGTCAAAATCCATACATCACCATTTCCGTCAGAAACCACTCTGCAGAATTTAAATACTGTATAAGAATAGTTAGTCCATCTACCGTCTTTAAAGCGCGCATAGCCTCTAATTGTTCCTACCCAGATACTTTTATCTTTACCAATTGCTACAGATTTAATATCTCTACTTATTATACCCTGACTTGTATTTTCAACTAAATATGATTCTATTTTTTTCAAAACAGGGGCAGAAGAACAGACCTTCTGACTGCAGGATACTAAAAAGAACAAAATTATAAAGAAAGAATAATTTCTTACCACCACCAATATCTTACCGTATATGTTAAAACTGCCTCACTATTAGGGGCAACCTCAACAGGAAATTCAACCGTTCTGTCATCTTTCTGAATGTAGTTGTGGGATGATTCAACTATTCGCCATTCGCTCCACCTGTACATCCTCTCAAAAACGGTAACCTCGACACCTGTGTTTTTATGATTTTTGATTGTAATTTGAAAACTTTCATCATATATGTAAGGAGCATTATTTCGTTTGCCGGTCGGGAAAACATCTTCGCTTATTTTCATAAATTTGGTTCTTATCCTTGTCCCAACAACATCAAAAGCATCACCAATATATATCTTAATCTTCTCATCTTTTGGTGTATGGTCAATTAAATCTTCCCCAATGAAGTGTGACCTTCCCTCCTTATCTTTTTTATAAACCCTCACCTTCCCTTTTGGCAGAGGAATGCCCAAATTGTTAGTTTGTGTATTAGCAAACTGTAAGAATACATTGACCTTTTTGTTGCAGGGCGCTTCGTAATATTCACTTGCGCGACAGTTCATATAAGAACTCTGAGAAAATCTCGCCCCATCATAGTAATATAATTTTTTTACACGAATTGATGGAACATTTAAAAATTCAATTTGTTTGGTTTCGTTATCCAGAAGTTTTACCGGTCTTTGTAAATCATATTGATGATATTCAAATATCGGTCTTTCCAAGAATTGTCTTTCAGTAGTAATATCACCGGGTCCGGAACGCATAGTAACGGTTTGCAATACTTCCCCAGCCCCATATTGTTCCTTAATTTTATGAATGTCACCCGCTATTAAACTCACCTGCGCATCTTCATATTCTACGCCACTGTGATTATCTATCGTAATCCATCCTGATAAATCAACCATTTCGTCTTTCTCATCAATCAGCAAATTATAGTCACAGGACCAATCAATTCCTGATGCGACATAGCTCAAACTTATTTTGTGCCTGCCTATTTTATAGGATTGAATCAGCCAATACAATGTTGGAGTTATGACAAGATTGGTTGGTAATTCGGGCAGTTCCATAACATCTTTTATTGGAATTGAAATGATTGGCCCTTTATTGGGATCTTTCACTAAAAGAAGATTATTGACTGTGTAATTATATATTCTCTTTCTTTCCGCCCCACCACCGTAGTATTCATAACTGTATGAGGGTGTGCATCTGGGACCCCCAATCAAATATCCCTCATACAGAGCTGAGTCGGTAGTTCTAATCCTTATTTTTTTATTCAGCAATTTATACCAGATTTTACCCTCACTTATCAAATCATAATGGAAGTTCTGTTCAATAATACGGGCATCAGGGTCGGTAAGAGATTTAAATTTTATACTTCTTTCTTCAATACCATAAGGGACATTTGTAACTTCAATACGATTTAACCCGGCATTATTGATGGTTATTTCCCGTGTTTCTTTCACGAAATAGAAATCCTGATTATATATCGTTAATTCAGTATTCTCCCCGGAGGCAAGGTGAGTTTTTATAAAAACCCATACCAGCAAAGTTATTAAAAAGTATTTAATAAAGAAATTTTTTAACCGCACTCCTATCCTATTATTAAGTGTTCCTGTCATTTTACCTCCCTTCCCAATTGATAAATTATAATTCAAACATAAAATAAGTCAATACAAAATTTTCCTAAGCAATTTTTCATTCAAACCCATCTATTTCCCTCTCCACGCCTACTTATCAAAAATCCACCCACCAGTGCCGGTGAAAACTGCACAGTTCCACTATTTACCGAAGATTGATCCATCTCTTTATTGAAGGTGATGGTAATATTTTTATACACATCCACCTCACTCGCCCCATCCGAAGGGTCGGTAAAGATGACCTGGGGTGGAAGTTCTACCTTAAATTTGTGATTTGTATCTGTGCCATCGGAATTGCCATCACCATTGATATCAAGTTTTGCATTTATATCACCCTCAAATGCATCCTCAGCATCAACCGAAACGATTGCATTCTCACCACCCTGCCACTCAGAAAAATCACAAGCACCGATAAACCAATCGTTATTAAAAATACACTTGCCGAAATTCCCATTCACCGGGATAGCAAAATTACCTTGCTCAGGCATAATTGCTATATGTGCTTTATTCGGATCCATTGGCGATGAAAATAAAATCTGAAATTCTAATATATAATTGCCGACTGTTGCAGGATTTTTTGGACAACCTGATAAATCACCCGGATATTCCCATTCATAAGGATAATAACTCTGCTGGTCAAAATGATACTGATAGACTAACTTTCCCGCCTGCTTAATCTCTAAACCCACAATACGTGGGGAATTATACATTTTCATATCTTGATTTCCTTGGCATGTTAATAAATCGCACATATATTCAATCTCTGCTTCCATCGCCGATTTATTTCTTAATTCGTCCTGAATCACAGGTTCTAAAGGACCATTATAATTAGCACCACCCATTCTGTAAAAAATGCTAATCGGTGCTTGAACGCGCGCTCCACCTACAGCAGTAATCCAGCCGAATCCAACTTGCGCACCAATATTTAGAAAGGCATCAAGTATTGAGGGATTACCTAATAATGAAGCAGAATGGCAGGCATCAATAAATACCACAGAATGGGGAAGCAGATTGTTTACATTATTCTGCAAAAATCGGCTGCTCACTACAACAGCCCAACTGCCTTCAGGAGTTTGACTAAACCCAACATCACCCCAAGCATTGTACTCCTGAGCCAATTCTTGAGCTCTTTGTTCAGCTTCGTTTTCTGTTAAATAAAATTCAACACTCAGCCAACCAATGCCATTTTGAATAATACCGTGGGTGTAGATGCAAATATAACCCCTTGAACCATCATTAAGATAAAAAAGCAAATCTGGTAATAAGGGACCGGGGGTGCCTGGAGGACCACCGCGAGTTTGCTGAGCAGGAGCAACATTATACCCATGCATCTCTAAAATGTTAGAAAGTGCTTTCCAGAAATTTTCGTATGACGGCCCCAAGTTCTGAAAGTTACACGGAAAATATATTAACCCAAGTGGGCTATCAGGAATTTCTGGAGGAATTTCAGCAAATATACAAGTAAAGAATAAAACTACGGTTAAAAATAAATGACTTTTCCTCATCTCTACCTCCTTCGTTCCAATTCTTGAAATTCCTTTTGTGAATAGTTATAAATTACTTCTTTACAGAAACCGTATGTTGGGTCAATTTTTCGAAGTTGTTGCACTTTGTCAGCTAAATTCAAGGAATTGTCACTCATAATTTCATAAATTAGAAAGACCTCCCGGCTGCTGGAATGCCAACTATTACCTACCAGTAATCCGCCCTTTCTTAATATGTCTTCATTATGCTTAATATCAGATTCTAACCGTGCCTTTATCCATCTAATTCTTTCTGCTTCATCCTTTGGCTTAGGGAAGGCACTTTCATACGGATTATAAGGTTTCAACCTCAACTCCATAAGCCTGCCTGCTAATTTCTTACCGCCTGGTCCCTTACCCCATATCCCAACTGTTACAATATCTTCTTCAAAAGGCTCAACACTAAACTTCCAAATCAATGTATCACTCTGTAATAGTTTTTTAATCGTATCAATCACCGCATCTCGGCCTCTACTTTCCATAAGTGCCTTAAATAATCCTTCAATCTCTTCCGCCAATCTACTTACATGTTCCTGATACGGTTTCATTCCTTCTCTAACAGACCTTTCTTCAAGACGTTTAAAGTGCCATTCTTGAGCGATCTTCCTTATTTTAATAAAACTCTCGATCGGCGGGTCTATTTGAATACCATTGATGTATAAAATCGTATCATGCTTAATTTCAAACTTATAAGGTGGTTTTATGTAATGCCCGTAAGCAATCACATGACCGGTCCAGATGCCATCTTTGGGAGTTATTGGATGGATATCTACACGATATAACTTTTCCTCAATCTTTGAGTAGTCTTTAAAAGTATCCGAACCAGGACCCATCCAATAATATGCAAGTGAATCCAATTCCGCTTCAGTATAACCAGAAAAATCAATATCACTTTTTCCTTTAACAAAATCTGTTCCCCCGGCGAATGAAAGACCGATTGCCAGAAGGATGATGGTTAGAATGGTTTTTATGGTTTTATGGTTAAGCATGGTTTACCTCCTTGAACACTGAAAAAATTGATTCAGACGGATTATTGCGGATTCAAACTGATGCATTATATCCGCCCCCATCCGTCTCCTTCCGTCTGCATCCGCTTCCATCCGTTTGCATCCGCCTGTATCCATTTGCATCCGAAAACTCCTTTAACTCCTCAATCCTAAAAATTATATAAAAATTACTACAAAAGTCAACACCCGAATTTGTAAAATTCCGTGCATTTAAATAATTTGTATAAAACTTCAAATCCGCTTGAAAATTATTTGGAGTCAAGGTTACAATCTTCCCATTCTTATTTCCATCCAGGGTTATACCACTTGTATCCTTTACCGTGCCTAAAATTTTCACCAGATAATTGGTATTAAACTGTAAACCTGTAGTATCATTTTTAACCACCGGGTCATAGCAGCGGACTTTTAGAATTTTCATATCACTATCCCAAATGATATCTTTAACTTCAACTTGTATCTCCTTGCCAATATTTTTTATTTCCATTGCCTCCCGCACCGAGACCGTATCCATCGGCTTATTGAAAACCACCTCAAAATTAAACTCATCCCCAATACCCTTCTGCTTCTTCTTGCGAAAATCATAAATATCCACATTCTCCTCACCCTGAGAAGGGTCGGTAAAGATGACCTGGGGCGGACCAACAATTTTGAAATGAATAATTTTATTGCTCTCATTCATTGCCCAGTCTTTGGCAAATATCCTTAATGTATAATCGCCGGTTTCGGTTAATTTTGTCTCTTTTTGAAAATTACCTTCAAAAAATACACTCCACAATGGCTCATTTGGATCGTTAACTAAATAGTTGAAATTCACTGGGGGCGAATAGACACCACCATTCTCAACACCAACAACGATGATTTCGGGCCCCGTATGGTCATCCCAAAATAAATAAGCATGATCCTCGTCTTCAATTAAGTCATCGTAACTTTTGGATTCTTCCTTCACAGGTAGGCCCGTTCGTGGTGCGTGG